>Ga0307933_1000612_pt1 | contig 32776 bp, 25 predicted proteins | sample OrgLakmetageno88_FD_201811 | JGI IMG/M metagenome (GOLD analysis project Ga0307933, IMG submission 201811) | Saline water microbial communities from Organic Lake, Antarctica - #88 | ecosystem: Environmental > Aquatic > Non-marine Saline and Alkaline > Saline | place: Antarctica: Organic Lake... | reverse complement strand
CAGCGCTAGACTGCCCTTTTCGAAATACAATCACACCAATACTGGCGGTAAGCGCGTAGCTATGAAGGCCTATCTCAATCTCTTTGTTAATACACGCGCGCAAACGCTCGCCGAGCACCTCTGCGCCATTGGTCGCAGTTTTCAGGCTTTCAGATACATTTTCTTCAATACACAAAAACTCATCAGCACCTAAACGTGCAATCAGATCAGAAAATGAAAACTCTTTTTGCAAACGCTTGGCTAGTTTTACGATTAATTGATCACCCACGCTATGACTCAAGGTATCGTTTATACGCTTAAATTGGTCTAAATCAGCTATTGCAGCAATCCCATACATACCTTTTTCAGCCTCCGAAGACTGATTAAGTATTTCGTAAACTTTATTTCGGTTAGGTAGCGAAGTAAGAGGATCGAAATATGCCAATGACTCAATTTTTTCTTCAGCTTTGACACGCTTGGTAACGTCAGATGCCGTAGCGAGAATGCTATGCCCTTCAGGTGTTTTAAACTTTACGAGCGTCATTTCCATGAAACATTCAGTACTACTCGCGTTTTTCATTTCCATGATTTGATTAACTTGACGCTTACTAGAATTAATAAAGTCTTTCAGGTACGTCATTAATTCAGCATCAACAGGGGCAATTACATCATTGGAATCTCTACCTTTCAATTCAAAGATAGAGTATCCATAAAAAGAGGCTGTAGCCTTATTCGCAAAAACAAATTCTAACTTGTTATCAAGGGAATAGATTAATGCAGGTGCAGTATCAAGGATAAGGCGGAAACGTTGAGAACGCTCTGTTAAGAGTTCTTGCCCAGATGATATTCTTGACAGCATATCGTTTGCTGCGCCAACAATCAGGCTGAATTCATTTTTTTCATGGCCGGGTAAGTGACTAATTTTTTGGGTGGCAATAGATTTGATATTGACCCGTTGAAACCGGCGTGAAAGTCTTGTTAAAGGCGCTGCCAAAGTAAAATGATACAGAATACTAAGCGCGAGCGTTAACAATATATAACCCGCTAGCGCTATAGAAAATGCGCGAATTGCACGGTCATAAACGCCTGACAATGCTATGTGGTTATCAACAACCCACTCCATTTCACCATAAACCTGCGGCACCCCATCAACAGAAGCCTGGCCAGTTAACAATACTTTTTGTGGAGTGAAGTTTTCTACAACCAATGATAACACTGGATTATATGAGGTATTAATAGCGACCTTGTCTTCCATTTTTTGACGCGAAAACACCGCCATAACATCGCCACTATCATCGGTGATAGAGACAAAGCTAAAAAAGTCAAAGTAGGAAAGTCCATCGATTACATGGCCAGCAATGACGTCATCAAGCAGATATACTGCATTACTGGCTGAGCCTTGTGCAGAGGTAATAATAGAGTCTATAGTGCGCGATACTTCGGCTTGGCGTTGCTTAAAGTCGAATACGGTTTGTACAAATGCCATAAAAAAGCCAAGAAAAATCACCAGCACAAGGCTGCGGATCCCTAAGACAATAGACAGTTTGCTACTTAGCTTCATACGTCCCGACTTTCTCTTTAATGAACATTGTCATCTATTGTACTAGTCCATTTTGCCAAAAAACCAATGTATTAATAAGTTAATCGGCACCATATACTAATTTAATTAGCAGTTAATGTAAGTTATTGTATCATACCCCTTTAGAAATCATGTATAGCATTAATAAAAGAAGAGAGTCGATATGTCGTCTAGTTCAAAAGATACAGAATTTGCACCGATTAACCTCGATGCAAATGACCGCATTCCTGCCGGCGCAAAAAAGACTTCGAATAGCCAAAAAACCCCATCTTCAGGGGGTTCAGGCAGTGGAGTGAGTAAAGGCCTATTTAGTTTAGTCTTAGTTTTGGCCTTAGGCGGTGCCGCAGCAAGTACATATTTGTTTACACAAGTACAAAAAAGCCAAGAAACTATTGTCGAAAACCAAAATAGACTGCAACAGCTAGAAAATAGACTTTCCGCTACTGGCGAAGAGATGGACAACTCTACCATTGCATTGCAAGTGAAGGTTTCCGAGCTGACTGAAAAAACAGAGGAGCTATGGGAACAAATGGATAGACTCTGGGCTTCGGCATGGCGTCGTAATCAAGAAGAGATTAAAGAGCTGAACTCACAGGTAGTTACAGTGAAAAAAGACATGCAGCAAACGCTTGGTAGCATAGAGACCAAAGTTAACGCGGCACAAAGCGGCACGCAACAATTAATGACACGTATAAATAATCTTAATAGTAAAATTACCGAACAAGCGAATAACCTACTTGGCGTAAAGGTGGAGTACGAAGGAATTGGCAATACCAATGCAAGCCAAAACCGTGAAATAAGAGAGTTGATGGAAAAAGCTCTATTATTAGAAAAACGCAACACGTCCTTGTTACAAAAACTCAACACCATTGAAGCTCAAGTTAAAGAGCTTACGGTTAAAACTATTTAAAACATTGCTAATTATTTTAGCTGCGTAAGGATAGCGGTTAATCTAAAGGAAAAAAAAAGCCACTCAATGAGTGGCTTTTTTGTGACTTTAGGCTTCTATCGACGTAGACCTAGGCTAGCTATAAGGCCTTGATAACGCTCAACGTTCTTACCTTTCAAATAATCTAATAGCTTACGACGCTGAGATACCATGCGCAACAAACCGCGACGTGAATGGTGATCTTTTTTGTGGCCTTTGAAGTGCCCCTGAAGCTTATTGATGTTGTGTGTTAATAAAGCAACTTGAACTTCAGGTGAACCAGTATCCCCTTCTTTAGTGCCGTATTGTGCGATGATGTCTGCTGTTTCTTGTGTCGTTAGTGACATATGTTTCTCCAGAAAGTAAATGAGGATGGGCCGATCACTAATTCAGCTCCACCGAAAGAGGGCGTATTATACTCAGTTGCCTTTAAACCGCAAGCTATGGAAGTAAAATAAGCCCTATACCTGTTGACTATTGTCTAGCGCAGGGTAAACGACTAAGCGTTTAGGTTGCAAGGTTTCGTTATCGTCAACATTTGCCATACCTAAAAACAAATCGTCAGGACCATAAACCCTTATATAAGTGCCCACTTTAAATGCCGGTGTCTGATTCTCTTTAATCTGCAAATTCTGCCCATGCTGAAAACGACCAGTGTCTGCTTGGTTTAGCATCATCGATGGTAATTTGAGTACTGGGGTGTCCATTGGCAATAGCAAAGCATCCAAAGTTTGGTGACCTTGCCCTTGATCTTCTAGATCTGCTACTAAATTTTTAAAATATGATACCGGCTCCATTTTTTCAGGAAAATCGGCCACTGTTATCCGCCTTAATTCACGAACATGGGCTCCGCATCCCAAGAGTTGGCCTAAATCATCCACAATTGTGCGAATGTAGGTACCTTTTGAGCAATGAATACGCAATCGTACACTATCGCCCTTAAAGCTTAATAGTCGATTACTAAAAACGTCAATTTCTCTAGCATCCCTAGGAATATCGATACCCTGGCGGGCATAGTAATACAAAGGTTGCCCGTTGTGCTTTAGGGCTGAAAACATTGAAGGAACTTGGTGTATTTTTCCGCGAAACTGCTGTAGTGCATTTTCTAGTTGTTCAAGGCTGACATCGACTAAGGCGGTAGATACAACTTCACCATCCGCATCAGACGTATTTGTGCGCACACCTAACTGTGCTTCCACTTCGTAGGTTTTGTCAGCGTCTAGTAAAAACTGCGAGAATTTAGTCGCCTCGCCTAAACATACCGGCAACATTCCTGTCGCTAGGGGATCTAGTGCGCCAGTGTGACCCGCCTTTGCAGCGCCATACAAACGTTTAATTTGCTGGACAATAGCATTAGACGATTCTCCCTGATGCTTATCAACTAGCAAAATACCGTTAATCGCTCTACCTTTGCGACGCCTTGCCACTAGTTATCATCTTCTTTATGCTTAGCCTTATCAGACGCAACAGCCTCGTTAACGAGAGCAGAAATTCTTGCACCTTCTACAATCGAGGTATCACGCACAAAATGCAGAGCAGGAATGTTGCGCATTCTTACGCGACGGCCCAATATTCCTCTAACAAAGCTTTTGCTATCTTGTAACTTTGCTAAATCACTTTTTATTTTTTCTTCGTCAGTGCCATAAAATGTAATAAAAATTTTAGCGTGACTTAAGTCTCGAGACACTTCGCACCCAGACACAGTAATCATACCTACTTCAGGCTCTCTATGCTTAAATTCTTGCTGTAAAATACTGGCAACTTCTTTGTGTACTTGTTGCCCAACGCGATCGGTACGCGAAAACTCTCTAGCCATTACTTCCTCTCTTGTCTGTCGACAAAAACGGAGGCGCATGGCCTCCGTTTAATTCATTATTAAGCGTCTAAGCTAAATTTGACGTTGTACTTCAACGGTTTCGAATACTTCGATTTGATCGCCAACTTTAACGTCGTTGTAGTTCTTCACGCCAATACCACATTCAATGCCTTTCTTAACATCTTGAACGTCGTCTTTGAAACGGCGAAGTGACTCAAGTTCACCTTCGTAAATTACGACGTTGTCACGTAATACACGAATTGGACTGCTACGTTTGATAATCCCCTCGGTCACCATACACCCAGCAATTGCACCAATTTTTGGTGATTTAAATACGTCACGGACTTGAGCTAAACCAATGATTTGTTGTTTGAACTCAGGCGCTAACATACCACTCATGGCTTGTTTGACTTCGTCAATCAATTCATAAATGATGCTGTAATAACGCAAATCAACATCATCTGCTTCTATAATTCTTCGGGCAGTTGCGTCGGCACGTACGTTAAAACCAACAATGATAGCACTTGAGGCTGATGCCAAAGAAGCATCAGTTTCAGTTATCCCGCCCACGCCGCTTCCAATAATATTTACTTTAACTTCATCGGTTGAGAGCATAATTAAACTCTCAGAAATCGCTTCAATTGAGCCTTGAACATCAGCCTTTAATACGATGTTAAGGTCTGAAACATCACCGCTTTCCATGTTCGCAAACATGTTCTCAAGCTTAGCTTTTTGTTGTTTTGCTAACTTAAGTTCGCGATGTTTCGTATGACGCTTGCCAGCCACTTCACGAGCTTTACGCTCATCTGCAACCACCAATGCATCTTCACCTGCTATCGGAACGCCAGACAAACCAAGTACTTCTACTGGAGTAGAAGGACCCGCTACTTTAATGTCTGTGCCGTGTTCATCTCGCATCGCGCGAACACGACCGTATTCTTCACCGCACAGCAATATATCACCTGGTTGTAATAGGCCAGACTGAACTAATACTGAAGCAACTGGGCCACGGCCTTTGTCCAACCTAGATTCAATTACAATACCACGCGCAGGACCTGACTCTACTGCTTTTAAATCTAATAATTCAGCTTGCAAGTTAATTGCTTCGAGCAGAGCATCAATACCAAGACCAGTTTTAGCGGAAACACCAACAAATTGGTAGTCGCCACCCCACTCTTCAGCAATAACACCTAACTGAGAAAGCTCATTTCTTACGCGATCTGGGTCTGCAGACTCTTTATCCATTTTGTTAACTGCAACAATTAGCGGTACATTGGCTGCTTTTGCATGTTGCACAGCTTCTTTCGTTTGTGGCATTACGCCATCGTCAGCCGCAACAACTAGTATAACAATATCGGTTGCTGTAGCACCGCGAGCACGCATAGCGGTAAACGCCGCGTGACCTGGGGTATCTAAGAAGGCAATTCGACCATTATCAGTTTCAACGCTGTAAGCACCAATATGTTGGGTTATACCACCCGCTTCTCCGTCCGCAACTTTCGCACGACGAATATAATCAAGTAATGATGTCTTACCATGGTCAACATGTCCCATAATAGTAACTACTGGAGCACGAGTAACTTCGTCACCACCATTGCTATGCGCAACCAATTCATCTTCCAGTGCGTTGTCATTGACAATTTCGTACTTGTGGCCCATTTCTTCGATAACTAATACTGCAGTCTCTTGATCGAGCACCTGATTAATAGTGGCCATTTCGCCCATTTTCATCATAGTTTTAATAACTTCAGTGCCCTTAACAGACATGCGACTAGCAAGTTCACCAACGTTGATGCTCTCACCTAGTTTTACAATTCTTTCTACGGGTGCCACCGGCATGGTAAATCCTTGTTTGAGATGTTCGCCTGCATTTTTCTTCGACTTCTTACGACGACGACTGCTGCGCTCAACCTGCATATCTTCTTCGTCTTCTGCTTCTTGAGCATAGCGATTTGAATGCAAGTGTACTTCTTTTGCTTCTTCTTTCTTACGACGCTCTTCTTCATCTTTCCAGCGACGTTCATTTTCTTCAGCAAGCTTGCGAGCATCTTCTGCCGCTTTGTTTGCGTCTTCTTCGAGCTTGCGCTGAACTTCTTCTTCTTGCTGTTTTTTCAGGCGTTCTTCTTCGGCCCGACTTTCAGCTAGCGCTTTTTTCTCTTCATCTGTTAATTTTGATTCAGAAGCTTTTCTTTCCTCAGATTCTTTCTTAGCTTTTTCAGCTCGCACTTGACGTTCGGCTTCTTGCGCTTTTCTTGCTTCATCAGCTTTCTTAGCTTTCTCTTGAGCCGCTAACTTAGCCTGCTCTTGCGCCTTTTCTTCTTCTTCACGCTTGAGTCTTGCTTCCTCAGCTAAACGCGCCGCTTCTTCTTCTGCTAAGCGTTTCTCTTCAATATCGCTTCGTTTTACATAAGTGCGTTTCTTTCTGACTTCAACTTTAACCGCTCTAGATTTACCTAGACTAATAGTGCTAGTGGTTTTACGTTGTAATGTCATTTTCTTTGGTGCATGTGCACCTGCCCCACCGTGCTGCTTGTTCAAGTAATCCAATAAGGTCTGTTTTTCTGTTTCAGTGACATTATCGCCGGCCTTTTTCTCTAGGCCAGACTCTTTAAACTGTTGAACTAAGCGGTCGATGGAAGTGCCTATGTCACTTGCCAACTTTTCTATGGATACATCTGCCATGGTATTACTATCTCCCCTTGACCTTATTCTTCGTTAAACCAAACGATATTGCGTGCAGCCATTATTAATGCGCCAGCTTGCTCATCGGTCAGTCCTTCAATGTCGCTAATTTCGTCTGTACCTTGCTCAGCCAGACCTTCTAAGTCGGTAATTCCACGACTCGCTAATAAATATGCAACATGTTTATCCATGCCCTCAAGGTCTAACAGCTCTTGTTTAGGCTCTGACGCTTCGAGACTTTCTTCATTTGCTAAAGCCTGTGTGGTAAGTGCAGCTTTTGCACGACCTCTAAGTTCTTCAACTATATCTTCGTCTAGGCCTTCAATTTCTAGCATTTCAGCAGCCGGAACATATGCTACTTCTTCTATTGTCGTGAAACCTTCTTCGACTAACATCAATGCAAAGTCTTCGTCGATATCGAGATATTTAATAAACAACGCAAGTACCTTTTCATTTTCGGCTTGATGCTTGTTATTCATATCTTCAACGGTCATTACGTTTAAAACCCACTCAGTCAACTGACTGGCAAGACGAACATTTTGACCATTACGACCAATGGCTTGCGCTAAGTTATCGCTTTCTACTGCAACATCCATAGTGCGTGTGTCTTCATCTACAATAATGGATGCGACTTCTGCTGGTGCCATTGCATTTATGACATATTGAGCTGGATTTTCATCCCACAACACAATGTCAACTCTTTCACCACCTAGCTCACTTGAAACAGCTTGAACACGTGAACCACGCATTCCAACACAAGCACCGACTGGATCGAGTCTTTTGTCATTTGTTTTTACTGCAATTTTTGCACGAGCGCCTGGATCACGAGCCGCAGCTCTAATCTCAAGGGTTTCCTCAGCTATTTCTGGCACTTCCAAACGGAAAAGCTCAACTAGCATATCGGGGTGCGTTCGACTAATGAATAACTGCGCGCCTCTCGCTTCAGGTTTAATTACATATAATAGACCTCGTACCCTGTCACCCGGTCTAAATGTCTCACGCGGCAGCATGTCATCTCTGAAAATAACGCCCTCTGCATTATTTCCTAAATCAACGATAATATTATCGCGATTCACTTTCTTCACGGTACCGGTAACAAGTTCGCCGACTCTATCTTCGTATTCAGCAATCATTTGAGCGCGCTCAGCCTCGCGCACTTTTTGCACAATAACTTGCTTCGCTGTTTGCGTCGTAATTCGGTCAAATGCGATAGACTCAATTTGCTCTTCAACGAAATCGCCGAGCTGAATATCTGGCTCGTCAATTTGCGCAGCAGAGATAGTCATTTCTGCATATGGATTTTCTTGTTCTACATCATCTTCAATTACAAGCCATCTGCGGAAGGTATCGAAATTTCCTGTTTCTCTATCAATTGCAATACGCACTTCGATGTTGCCATCGTTCTTCTTTTTGGTAGCGCTTGCAATCGCAAATTCTAAAGCCTCAAAGATCTTTTCTCTTGGAACTTGTTTTTCGTTTGAAACTGCTTCTGCTACTAATAATATTTCTTTGTTCATATTTTTCTTATTGTTTGCATCGCAGCAAACATCCCCGTATTAATCGAAATTTGGAACGATATTAGCCTTAGCTATATTGCCTAAAGGCAATATAAATTCTTGTCCATCCACATTAATATGGACGGCCGTATCTGTAGATTTTGTAATAAGTCCCTTAAAGTTTCTGCGCCCATCTTGTGGAAAATTCAACTTTAAAGAAACTTCTTCCCCTAGGGCTTTAGCGTAATGCTCAGCCTTAAATAAGGGCCTGTCCATACCTGGTGACGACACTTCAAGGTTGTATTCAGTGGATATTGGATCTTCAACATCTAAAACCGCACTTACTTGACGACTAACGTCAGCGCAATCGTCAACATCAATACCATCTTCACTGTCTATGAATACTCTTAGGGTAGAATGCTTTCCTGCCCTAATAAATTCGATTCCAACAAGCTCAAAGCCAATTGCTTCGACTGGTGCGTTAAGCATGTCAGTTAATTTTTTTTCCAACTGAGACAATCTAATCTCCGAATATTACACATATAAAAAAAGGGCAAATTGCCCAGTCTATTGTTTTTACTACTTACGAATAAAAACAAAAAAGCCCCGTACCAGCGGAGCCTTTTCTTAAATTCTTTTCATCGCGAGCCAACACGATGGGCATCAATCCTAATAATAAAAAGGTCTGCCGCTCACACTATGCTTAAAACAATCGCAACTGCTCAAACACTTATTCGGCGTAGTATAGCGACTTAGGCCAAATATCGCAAACCTAAATAAATATTTTATGCCATAAAAAAACCCGTCATTATTGACGGGTCTTCTTATATGGTTGCGGGAGCAGGATTTGAACCTACGACCTTCGGGTTATGAGCCCGACGAGCTACCAGACTGCTCCATCCCGCGTCTGAACTGGTAATCAGCGTGTTGCTGAAGAGTGGCGTATTATACATACGCTTTGATGCGTTGCAAGCGAGATTTCGTCATACATACAAAATAATATCTGATTGGCTGCTTTTTAGCCTTTAACCGAACTTTATTTAAACAATTCCATTTTTGTAGCAAGTTCAAAGTCCAATTCACTAATACCATCAACATCGTGAGTGACCAATTTCACTTCTACTTTATTGTATACGTTAAACCATTCTGGATGATGTTTAAGCTTTTCTGCCCATATCGCCATTTGACTCATCCAACCAAAAGCACGAATAAAGTTTTTGAACTTGAAGGTTTTACTCAGTTTCCCATTTTCAATGATCCATGGCATGTCTGCAGCAAGTTGATTTAATTTATCTAGTGCATTTGCGACTTCTGATTGTTCTAAACGTTTTACCATTATCAGTTTCCTTTTGTTTAAATCGAATCAAAAAATAAAGCCCCTGCATGGGGCTTTATTATCTTCTAATGATAATGTTGAGGCTAGGAATTAAAATTCAACTGCCAATCTTACATATACTTGACGGCCGCGTGGGTCATGAACCTTTGAATCAAATCCACTGTTGGTAAATACCTGCGGAGGATTTTCATCCGTTAAGTTAATACCGCCTAGAGTTACTACATAACTTGTTTGGGTATCTAACAAGGTACCCACATCTACACTAAGCTGCGCATCATAAGTCACGTGGCTATCAACCTCCAAAAAACCATTACCGCTGGGATCTGGGTTTTGGTCGTCATCATAAGCACTTATATAGCGTGCAAATAAATTCGCGCTGTATGCATTATTGCGCCAGCCTAAACCGAAGTTTGCTCTAAGCTCAGGAGACGATACACCTATGTTAGTGAAGTTACGGCGACCAGCACCATCAATTTGGCCTGCTTGCGGATCGTCTAGGTCGTAACTCGTTATGTAAGTAGCACTAACGTTAGGAACAAAAGTTCCCACCTCAGTCTCAAGCTTATAACTTGCTACCACATCTAAACCGTTCGTTGTAAGTGAACTAGCGTTTACGTAAGTATTATTAACCTGAACTAGTGGACCGGTTAGCGGGTCACCAGCACGAACAATACGAGTTGGGTCGCTTGGGTTTAACTCTAGAATTGCTTGCGCGCTCTCTTGAATAATTAAGTCTTCAAAGTCAAAGTTCCAATAATCAACCTCGATAGATAGGTCATCAATAGGCTCAAATGAAAATCCAATATTGTAAGCCTCAGACTGCTCTGGCGTTAAATCAACGTTACCCGCCGTTCTGACTGCCGCAAATGCATTAGCGCCGATAAGTGGATCTCTTAGTTGCTGCAGAGAGGTTGCTCCACCATTTCTCATAAATACTGATGGCGCTCTAAATGAGGTTGAAATTGAACCCCTTAAAGAAAAGTTGTCCGTTGCACGGTAGTTAAATGCTATTTTCGGGTCAATCGTATCACCTATTGTTCCACCATAATTTTCATATCGCAGTGCAAGCTGAATGTCTAAGGCATCACTAACAGGTAATGCAATCTCTGCAAACGCTGCCCACACATCTAAGCTGTCAGAAAAATCAGGGTTACCGATAACAAAAGTAAATGAATCTTGGTTAGAAAGTGCATCATAATCTTGCGACAGACCTTCATCTCGATATTGCATGCCTATTGCAATTCCAGCAACGCCACCATCCATATCGAAGGCGTCAAATGAAGCAAAGCCCTCAAAGACCTCAAGGGTTGACCGTGAATCGATGACCTGCAAACCTGAGAACGAATCAATGACGTTTTGACTATTAGGTGCAGATGTAAAACTCGTCGCAAAAGGGTTAAAATATTCACAATTCCCTTGTCCCGGCGTTCCTGAAATAGGGTCACAGCCTTGGCCGCCTAGGCCGTTAAGAGCAAGCGAAAACTCAGTTAAAATTACATCTTCAACCGAAAATGAAAAATCATTTACTGCGTTAGTATAGCTAATTTCCCAGAACCCAGCATCTAGTTCACCTTGTAATGAAGTGTTGAAACGGAAGGTATCTGATTCAGTGTTTGCCGGATCAGCTTCAAACCCGTTCCCTTCAGCTCGTCCAAAAAATACGAGGTTCTGTCCAAACGGATTGTTTGGATGAGTAGCGGGGACTATTGGTCCGGTTAAAATTGGAAAACTCGGGGCTCCACCGCGTTCAGCGCGATTACGAGCATAGCTGATCTCAGAAGACCACATCAACGAATCAGATATTTCATAATTTGCCTTAACATACGCATTAACACGCGTTTCATCGGGCACATATGAATAGCCTGGACCAAAGTCAAAACCACATAAACCAATGTCTAAACCTGGAGCGGTTCCTGGAGGCGCAAGGAGCTGAGGAAACCCTCCAAATGCGGCGCAGCCTGGGTCAATAATTGGTGTTCCGGCCAAAGGGCCCGCAGTAAAGAAGAATGAACCAGGATTACCAAGAGCACTCGTATCATCTTGCGGACGTGAAAGACGTCGGTCTGATAGGAATAAAGGGGAACGATTAGTATAACTTACCGCGGCTACAACATTACCTTTATCTGAAGTTGTGCCCCATAAACCTTGAATGACATATTCTTTATTGTCACCGTGAGCGCCGTCTTGATAATCAACGGAGACTTTTGCGCCTTCATAATTACGCTTAGTTATAAAGTTTACAACACCAGCAACAGCGTCAGAACCATAAAGTGCAGATGCACCATCTTTTATTATTTCAACTCGGTCAATCGCAATCATTGGTACCAGAGAGCTCGTATCAACAAAGTTTAAGCCTTCATTTGTTTGTTGAGCATTCACTACCTGTCGTTTGTTATTTAATAAAACAAGTGTTGAGGCAACACCTAAACCTCTAAGATTAATATTAGAGGTGCCCGCAGTAGCGTTTTGAGTAAATGCATCAGGAGAATTTTCTGCGCCTGTATTTATCGTTAATGTTTGCGTAATGTCGGCGATATTTTTTGCACCAATCGCTTCAATTGATACGCTATCTACTACGGCAAGTGGCGATGGCGATTCAAAATTTTCACTTCGTCTTACAAAGCTACCTGTAACTAGAATCAATTCAACGTCTTTTGCTTGTGCATCGCTATCTTCAGCATCTTGCGCCAACGCGACATTTGGTAATGCAAACATATTTGCTGCAACGAAAGCAGCAATGGCTGTTTTTTTGGCAGTGAACTTCATAAATCTTCCCCAACTTTGATCGCCATTTCTTTTGGCTTTTTTTATAGTTGTGCCTGAGATTCGTTGACTACCGAGAGTTTTATGAATCATCAGACCTTTTGAACTAAGCGTAATAAAACTTCTTTCGCAATATAGCTTGATGTATTCCCTGCACAATTGCACGTTAATTGTAACTAATTTGTTATCCTTTTGTAACAATAAATTGACTCTTCTATGCTTTATTTCCCTACTTTTTTAGTAACAACATCAAAAATTCACCTACAAGCGCGGGTTTTTCTCTATTTTTGATATCAACTTGCGTAGCAAAACGGTACAAATCACCCATTGCCTTTGATTCAATGCTTGTTAATGAAAATTTAAATTTTATCTCATCTAACACCCGGACAGGCTCTAAATATCGAAGACTATCAATCCCGTAATTCAGCATAGTATGTTTGTTCGGGTCGATACTCACATTTGCAGCGAACATTTTCGGCATCAAAGCGGCAGTTAAAAATCCATGAGCGATTGTGGTTTTAAATGGACTTTCTTTTTCACACCTTTTTTTATCAATATGAATCCATTGAAAATCTTCTGTTACCTCAGCAAAGGCATTTACTTTTTCTTGAGTAATTTGATACCAATCATCTGATGAAAGCGCATCGTTTACTTTTAAAGACGATATATTCATGTGTCTCCTAATTTATTAACATTTTTAATTAAAAACCACTTATACTATCAATACTAGTGATAATTCAATTGATTATTGTGAATATCTTGTCATTGAAATAATGAATCGGGAACGCTTGGAGACTTTAATGAATTTGCACAGAATAGACCTAAATCTTTTCGCAGTATTTGATGCTATTTATACTGCAGGTAGTTTAACAAAAGCTGCTGACGTGCTGTGTATCACCCAACCAGCAGTGAGTAATTCTCTTGCAAGATTACGTGAGATGTTAAACGATCCGCTCTTTGTAAGAACTGGACATTCGATGACGCCAACGCCGGTTGCTCAAAATATTATAGTACCTGCCCGTGAGGCACTTGGACTATTGAGGAAAAGCGTACAACAAAGCCACATTTTTGAACCTGAAAGTTCTAACAAGGCCTTTCACTTTTCTAGTCGTGACCTACTCGAAGTAAGTATCATGCCTCGCTTAATGGCTAGGCTTCAAAACCTTGCGCCTGATATTACCTTGACTAATTACGAAATCACACGAAACAATGTTGTGTCGGCGATGGCTAGTGGAAACCTCGATTTTTTTGCTGACGCATCTACCTTTACTGACCCACACTTGAAAAAACTTAGGATCGCCAAAGACCGCTTTGTTGTGTTAGCTCGCAAGAACCATCCTTTGTTAAAACAAGGGCTATCATTGCAAACCTTTTTGAAACTCGGACACATTAACGTATCCCATCGTCGCACCGGCGCTGGTCCAATCGATGTGGCACTAGATAAAATTGGTGAAAAACGTAAAGTAATGATGCGCAGCCAGCATTTTCTGACTGTACCTAGTGCAATTGTTAAAACAGACATGATTGCATGCATTCCCTACCACCTTGCAAAGCACTATGATTTAGCAATGTATGAGATACCTTTTGACCTGCACCCTATAGAATATTATTTGTATTGGCACCTCAGTGCAGATCATGACAGCGCACATCAATGGATGCGAGAGCAGATTGCAGAAGTGTCAAAAACATATAATTCAGATCACTGATGATCTTTATAAAATAATGAATACATCATTAATTTCAGATGGTTAATAAAGTTGTTAAAACTGGCATGTATGTTGGTATTACACTTGTGCGCTTTTGTTTAGGTATTGTATTTCAAACTTAATTATCGATTGGAGAATTGTTTAATCACGGCCCGGAGTTATTATCGCGGCGTTGAATTAACCCCAATAGGTAAAAACCATGATGAAGTTTTCTAAATTAGCCATTATTTCAGTATGTACTGCTGGCCTTGTTAGTTTTAATGCTGAAGCAAGCATAGAGGCGGCATTAGCCAACATCTGCACTATCGTTCAAAGCGACGACAAGTCTGAACTACGCAAAAAGATGAAAAGCGTACAATCTGACTATGCAATGAAGCTAGCGGATTATTACGACGGTATCACTTGTAGCGGCAATAGCTTAATTCGCACAGCGATGTTGAGTAACGCAGTTGAGTCAGGCACATTGTTAGTAAAAAGGATGCCAAAATCAAAGCTTAGAGAGCCAGAAACAGACGGTATTTTGTTAACTGACTGGATCGCAAGCAACGGTTTAGAGACCTCTGCGATTGCAGCGGTAGTAAAAGAACGTATGTAATTGTACTAATGCGCCAGTAGATGAAACTGGCGCAAATAGTCAATAACGTGTGTAGGTTTTTGGTGGTGCAACCAATGGTCTGCATCATCGAAAACATGTAATTCAAGTTGTTCAACCCAACGCTCCATTCCATTCAGGACCTCTGGTACAAAGGCTGTATCGCGCAATCCCCAAAGCACCTGAGTCGGCACACAAATTCTTATATTAGGTATTTTAAGCTCAGTATTTTGTTTCGTCCGTGTGGTTGTTAACTGCGGCATGTTTTTATAATACGCGAAGGTTTGCTCCATAGTGTTTTGATCAGACCATTGAGTCTTAAGCGCCAGTTGTTGGCGCTGACTGAGCCTTTTAAACCAGCCACCATACATTCGCCTTAACATGTGGTGGTCTTGGTCACTCGTTTTAGCAAAAGCTTCTTCGCTGATTAAATCAGAAATATAGTCACTGTTGGCCTGTTGCTTTGGGTTAGTTGCCATCTCACGAGTAAATGGCGCGGGATGGGCTGCATTAAGTATTGTGACTTTTTTAATTAATCCCTCATGAAAAGCGACTAATGGCCACGCAATAACGCCGCCCCAATCGTGAGCAACCAAGTGCACAGGCTGAGCATTTCCAATCGCTCTAATAAACTCCGCTATTACCTCAACTAGGTTTGCAATATTGTAACTATCACTTGAAGGAAAGCCTTTAGAACCATTATAGCCAGGTAAATCTGGAGCTATCACCCTAAAATCTGAAGACAAAGTCTCAATATAACGCTCCCAAGACCAACTATTTTCAGGAAAGCCATGTAACAAAATCATTATCGGCTTTGAACCAGATAATGGCTCTTGGCTACTCAAATATTGAATCTCAGTACTACTGAGTTGAATTTTTGATGATGTAATCATGCGTATTTCCTAATTATTCTAAAGCCAAAAATAAAAAAGTCGGTGTGTTCTAGTAAAGAAACGACACCGACTAATTACTTTAACAGCTTATAGCGTTTATTTTCCCGCTGAAAACAAGGCTTCGTCCATCTGCATCAAGTTATCAGAACCTGAATGAATCGCTGAGACTAGTGAGCGCGTGCGACTTAGCATACGGTCAAAATAGAATTTAGCCGTCATCAGTTTCGCTTGATAGAAATCGACTTCACTGGTTCCTGCATCAAGCTTCTGCTGTGCGTTAACCGCCATTTGCAGCCACATATAACCTACGCTGACATAACCAGCATACATCAAGTAATCTACTGCAGCGGCACCTAACTCTTCTGGGTTATTTTGCGCAGAGACGCCAATGTCATTAGTCATTTGTACCCACTCATCCATGTGCGAGTCGATTGCGTTTGCCCAAGCATTAAACTGAGACTTACCGCGAATATTTGCACAATATTCTTTAATTTCTTTCACGAAAACATGCAATAAAGCACCATTAGAGCCCATCACTTTTCGTGCAAGCAAATCGATTGCTTGAATACCAGTAGTGCCTTCATACATAGTACAAATACGAGTGTCACGTGCGAGTTGCTCCATGCCCCACTCTTTTATGTAACCATGTCCACCATACACTTGCATTCCGTAGCTAGTAGCTTCCTGGGCAGTTTCGGTAAGAAAGGCTTTTACAATTGGTGTTAAAAGCGCAAGTTTGGAGTCTGCTAGCTTTTTCGCGTCTTCATCCTTGGAATACAAGGTAGTATCAACCATCTTCATACAATAAACCGCTAGCGCACGTTTACCCTCGGCTAATGATTTCTGCGTCAGTAACATGCGTCTTACATCTGGGTGCACAATGATAGGGTCAGCCGGTCCATCTGGATTTTTCTTACCAGACAATGAACGAAATTGAACTCTGTCTTTAGCATAAGCTAATGCGCCTTGATAAGCCGCTTCGGTTGCTGATAGGCCCTCCATTCCAGTGCCTATACGAGCGATATTCATGAAAGTAAACATACAGCTTAAGCCACGGTTAGGCTGGCCAATCATAAAGCCTTTAGCGCCATCAAAATTGATAACACAAGTGGCACTGCCTTTGATGCCCATTTTGTGCTCAATCGAACCACATTTAACCGAATTACGGTCAGCCACATTGCCATTCTCATCTACGTTAAATTTAGGGACAACAAATAAAGATATTCCCTTAGTGCCTGCAGGTGCATCAGGTAAACGAGCAATTACGATATGTACAATGTTATCTGACATGTCGTGTTCACCAGCCGAAATGAATATTTTCGTACCAGTAAGACTATAACTGCCGTCATCATTTGGCTCAGCCTTACATTTGAGCATGCCTAAGTCAGAGCCACAGTGTGATTCAGTTAAGCACATAGTGCCGGTCCAGGTACCTTCGATGAGCTTTGAAAGATAAATGTCTTGCTGTTCTTTAGTACCGTGTGCTTTGAGCGTCTCCATGCAGCCTTGACTCAAACCTGGGTACATTGCCCATGAGTGGTTTGCACCAGAAAACCATTCAGCCATAGAAGTGGCTAAGGAATAAGGTAAACCTTGACCGCCAAACTCAACTGGATGTGCCATTGAAGGCCAGCCGCCCTCAACGTACTTATGATAAGCTTCTTTAAAACCAGTAGGCGTGGTCACTACGCCATCGTTGAAAGTACAACCTTCTTCGTCACCAGTCTGATTAATAGGAGCAAGTACATTTTCAGCAAATTTGGCAGCTTCGCCATAAATCGCTTTAATTAGGTCATCCGTTGCATCTTCAAAACCTAGTTGCTGATAATGCGCTTCCATATCAAACAATTCTTGCATGACAAAAAGGGTATCTCGTTGTGTCGCTTTATAATTTTGCATGTAGTTATCTCTTCAATTATTTGTTTAATGACGCAAAAGATTGCTTGTTTTCAACCAATTCTGCTAACAAAGGTGATGGCTCAAACCATTGCTTGCCATACTCACCTAGCGTTTCTTGATAATGACGCATACGCGTCAATACGTTTTCTAAGCCTACTTCTTCTGCATATTTCATCGGCCCACCTCTAAAGACTGGGAAGCCATAGCCATACACATAAATCACGTCTATATCGCTGGCGCGCTGTGCAATGCCTTCTTGCAGAATATTCGCACCTTCATTAATCAAGGGGTAAATACAGCGTTCAAGTATTTCTTGGTCGCTGATTTCACGCTGTTCGATGCCTAACTCTTTCGCCTTACGAGCAGCGATTTCTAGTACTTCCGGATCAGGTATAGGCTTACGATTACCTGGCTCGTACAAATACACACCTTTGCCAACCTTAAGTCCAGCGCGACCAGCTTCTACTAGTTCGTCAGCCACAACACAATAACTTGGGTCGTGTTCAATAAAGGCTTTGCGCGACTGCCTTACAAAATATCCAATATCTAAACCTGCCATGTCACCCATAGTAAATGGACCCATAGGCATACCAAGCTGCATGATCACGCGGTCTACTTGCTCAGGCGAAGCGCCCTCTAGCATTAAACGGTTCGCTTCACGACCATAAACCTCGATCATTCGATTCCCAACAAAGCCAAAACACACACCCACTAGAACTCCAACCTTTCTAATGGTCTTAGCAAGTTTCATTGATGTTTTAATAACCTCGTCAGAGGTCTTCTCGGCGCGCACAATTTCTAATAGTTTCATCACGTTTGCTGGAGAGAAAAAGTGCAAGCCAATCACGTCTTGCGGCCTAGATGTGCAAGCGGCAATTTCGTCAATATCTAATGTAGAAGTATTGGAGGCTAAAATAGCGCCAGGTTTACATACCGCATCTAACTGCGTAAACACTTCTTTTTTTACCGACATTTTTTCAAATACCGCTTCAATAACTAAATCAGCAGTAGATAAATCAGCATAAGACGTGGTACCCGATAATAGCGCCATGCGCTGCTCAACTTGCTCTTGGCTTAACTTGCCTTTCTTTGCGGAGTTTTCATAATTCCGTCTTATTAATCCAAGCCCTTTTTCAAGTGCTTCTTCTTTTAGTTCAAGCATTTTAACGGGGATACCCGCATTAGCGAAATTCATCGCGATACCACCGCCCATTGTACCTGCACCAATGATAGCAACTTCTTTAATGTCTCTCACACCGGCTTCTTTTGCCAGGCCAGGTACCTGACCGGCAGCTCTCTCAGCAAAGAAAAAGTGCTGCTGCGCCCTTGCTTGAGGGGTTTTCATGCATTGCATGAAAAGTTCTGCTTCTTTGTCTAAACCTTTTGCGAAAGGTAATTCATATGCAGCTTTTACTGCCTCTACACATTTTAACGGAGCAAAAAATCCTTTCGCCTTGATTGCGACTTGCTGCATGTAGCCTTCAAACAGCGCGTTAGTTTGCTCATCTAAACTTAACTCAATTTGGCTTACTGGCTTCGGTCCTTGGCTAATTGCTTTGTTAGCTAGCTCAACAGCCGCTTGCATGAGTTGCTCTGACGAATCTGAAATCGAATCAAATACGCCTGGTAACGCTACAACCGGAGTTGGTGCACCACTAACAATCATATCTAAAGATGTTTTTGCGTCTGCTAGTCTTGGTAGCCTCTGCGTACCCCCAGCGCCGGGTAAAATACCTAAATGTACTTCTGGCAAACCTACTTTATTGCCTTTAAAGCTAGCGCGATAATGGCATGCCAAAGCTAGCTCTAGTCCGCCACCAAACGCATTGCCGTTTACCGCAGCAACAACAGGCTTTGGTGAGTTTTCAATTTGATTGAGCACTTCAGGTAACATTGGCGATAAATTACCACCCGAAAATTCGCTAATATCAGCGCCAGCACTGAATAGCTTAAGGTCACTGGTGATCACAATAGCTTCTACCGCGTTGTCAGCTTGAGCTGCATCCATGGCCTCGAGCAAGCCTACGCGGACAGCTTTAGACAAGGCATTTACTGGTGCACTGCTGATGGTAATAATTGCGAGCTTATTTTGGCGTTCGACAGAAACGCATTCACTATTGATAATTATATTTTCACTGGACATATTTTGCTCTCAAATCTAATTGCATTAATGACAGATTAACGGAATCCTAAATATCAGCCAAATTTATTGATTTAATACTAATCAATAAGGTTTGATAATAAAGCCTACAAAAACGCGCTTTATATGTCTGATTAATAGTCCATTGTTATTTTAATGAATTGTTTTGTGCAGCACTGCCCCTATATACTGTAAAATAAATGTTAATAAAAAGTGAACATGAAGATACTTAAGACACCAGAAAACCGATTTGAAGGCCTACCCGGTTATAGTTTTAATGCAAACTACGTGAATGTTGACACTGCAGATACTCCGTTAATGATGCATTATGTTGACTACGGTCATAAAGATGCACCTATAATTCTCATGCTACATGGAGAACCAACATGGAGTTATTTGTATCGCAATATGATTATTGAAGCACAAGCCCAAGGGTATAGAGTGATTGCACCGGATCTTATAGGCTTTGGCAAATCAGACAAATTTAACAGTCAAGAGGCATACACTTACGCTTCTCATCTGTTATGGCTTGAGCGCTTTGTGTTAAGCACAGACTTAAATAACATACACCTTATCTGCCAAGATTGGGGTGGTTTATTAGGTTTGAGACTGGTGGCAAAATATCCAGAAATGTTTAGTGCTGTCGTGGCTGCAAACACCATGCTACCAACCGGCGATCACACACCACCAGACGCCTTTTTAAAGTGGCAATCCTTTTCCCAAGAAGTAGAAATATTCCCAGTTGCCCAAGTAATTCAAAAAGCAAGCGTAAATGACTTGATTGAAGAGGTGTTAGCAGCCTATGAAGCTCCCTTTCCTACTGAAGAATATAAATGCGCTGTCAGAAAGTTCCCGCTGCTCGTTCCGACTCGGCCTGACGACCCTGAATCACAAAATAACCGTGAAGCATGGGATAGTTTACGCCGCTTTGATAAACCCTTTTTAACCGCTTTTAGCGATTCAGATCCTGTCACTGCTGGTGGCGATCGTATATTTCAAAAGCTTATTCCAGGCTGCGAGGGCCAAGCGCATGTTTTGATTAAAAATGGCGGTCACTTTCTGCAAGAAGATTCTGGTGATGAACTCATCAAGGTTTCTCTCAACTTTTTTAAAAGGATAATATGAATGGAGAATATAAATGGATAGTTTGTTAGATTTTTCTGATTCGGTTGGCATTATTACTGGCGCAGGATCTGGGTTTGGTAAGGCGCTGGCGCAATCGCTCAATCAACGAGGTGCGAAACTCATCCTTACGGATATAAATTCACAAGCCTTGCAAGCCACACTTGAGAGCTTACAAAACCCCAGCCTTGCGCAAACACTTGCGAGCGATGTAAGCAAAGAATCAAGCTCTGAACAGGCAGTAGCGCTGGCGCTTAAACATTATAAAAAACTAGACTTTGCTGTCAATAACGCTGGTATTGCCCACCCTCAGAGTGCAATACATGAGTTAACAGAGGAAATGTATGATCAGCAGTTTGCAGTGAATGTAAAAGGGGTTGGCTTCGGTATCAAACATCAAGCAATTGCAATGCTGAAACAAGGCAGCGGCCATATTTTAAATGTGAGCTCTCTTGCTGGATTGGGTGGAGCTCCAAAAGGCGGTGCTTATAGTGCTGCAAAGCATGCAGTGATAGGACTGACAAAAACCGCAGCAGTTGAATATGGACGATATAATGTGCGTGTGAATGCTATTTGTCCTTTTTTTAGTCCAACTGACATCATGAACATAGAGGGACTAATGAGCCCGCAAGACAAGCAGAAGTTAGGCATGGGGAGTCCGATGAAACGTATTAGTGAAATTCATGAAATAGTTTCCGTAATGGTACTCATGTTATCACCTGCAAACACTTACATGACCGGTCAAAGCATCGCTGTAGATGGCGGCGTTACTGCTTGGTAAGCCAGAAAAGTCAAACGTTTCAACACATCAATCAAGTTCAAAGGGTTAAGCGATTGACCCTTTAACATTTTTATTTCCAATCAATCCTTGAGTTATTCGAGCCCATACCCTTGTATCGGTTCACGAGCTTTATCCTTCGCTTTTATGTTCTATTATTGCTCCGAAGTTTTCATTACGGAGTAAAAATCATGTTGAAAAAGATAGTTAAACCGTTACTCGTTATTGTACCACTTGTTTTCTCGGTAAGTGCTAGCAGCTCAGAAATTGAAACAGCGTTAGCCAACATTTGTGAAATCGTAAAAACAGATGACAAAGGCGAATTACGTAAAAAGATGAAAAATGTTCGCTCGAACTTTAATCTGCAGTTAAGAGATTACTATAACGGTATTTCTTGCAGCGGAAATAGTTTGATTAAACTAGCGATATTAAATAATTCAGTCGAAGCTGGTACGCTTTTGGTTAAAAAGATGCCAAAAAAGCTTTTAGCAGCGCCGGAACAAGACGGCAAGACACTGCAGGCATGGATTGACGAACAAGGCGTAGCAGATAATGCTGTCGCGATAGAGTTGTTAGATAGAATTTAAACGTTTTATCAACCTGTTGATAACCGCTTCAACATGGTAGGCAAAGGCGACTTTGCCATTGGTGGCCCCTCCCCGGGGCCACTTTTTTATATTTACAAAATGTAACTTAGGGCACCAATACAACTTTGCCTTTCACTTGACGGCTCGTTACTTTATCTAAAGCCGCTACAGCTTCACTGAGCGCAAAGCTCTCATCAATGTGGACTTTTACCAAACCTTGACCATACCAGCCGATAAGTTCCTGCATGTTTGCAATAAAGTCTTTTGGCTGATGCGCAACAAACGACCCCCAAAATACGCCAACCACTGAATAACCTTTTACCAACGCGAGGTTAACGGGGAATTTGGGGATCTCGCCACCTGCGAATCCAATCACGAGCAAACGCCCGTTCCACGCCATTGAGCGAGAGCATGCGTGAAAAGTATCGCCGCCAACGCACTCATAAACAACGTCAACACCTTTTTTATCGGTTAATAATTTAACCGTATCTTTTAAATCATGCTTGCTATAGTTAATGGTCATATCAGCACCATTTTCCCGAGCAATATCGCACTTCTCGTCGGTAGAGCAAGCGGCAATAACCGTTGCGCCCATTTGTTTGCCAATTTGCACTGCCGCTAAACCAGTGCCACCCGCAGCGCCTGTAACCAATAAAGTTTCGCCTTTGGCAATGTTTGCACGTTGCTTTAATGCGTGGTGTGCAGTTGCATGCGCCGTTACCAAAGCTGATGCTTCGTCAAGTGGAATGGAGTCAGGTACCGGCATTACATGATCGCTTGGCACCGCGACCTTTTCAGCATAACCACCAAGTCTGCAGATACCAATAACCTTCATGCCTACTTTTAAATGTTTAACGTTGGCACCAACCTCACTTATGACCCCTGCAACTTCACTGCCCGGTATAAAGGGTAGCTCCGGCTTAAGCTGATACAACCCCTGAACCAACAGACTATCGGGAAAATTAACGCCTACTGCGGCAATATCCACAATAACATCAGAGGCACCTGCAACTGGGTCTGGGCACTCTTCGTAGCTCAGCTCAGACACTGGCGCAAATTTATGGCAAACAATGGCTTTCATGAATTATCCTTTATTTTACTTGGCGTTCGTTAATCAGATTGCGACCTAACTGCATCATGTGCACTTGATCAGGACCATCAGCGAGGCGAATAGTGCGAGCATAGGCAAGCGTGGCAGATAATATTGTATCTTGCGAAGTACCTGCGGCTCCATGCATTTGAATCGCTTCATCAATCACTTCGCAAGCCATTTTAGGGGCTACAATTTTAATTGACGCAATAATATTTTTAGCGACTTTGTTACCGTATCGGTCCATCTGGTCTGCTGCTTTTAGCGTGAGCAAGCGCGCTTGCTCTATTTTACAATACATCTGCGCAATACTTTCTCTAACCGATTGTTGCTTGGCAAGTGGCTGTCCAAAGGCAACACGTTGCTGCACCCGCTCACAAGCCATATCTAGGGCACGCTGAGCACAGCCAATTAGTCTCATGCAATGGTGTATGCGACCCGGACCTAAGCGTCCTTGAGCAATTTCAAAGCCACGACCTTCACCTAATATTAAGTTTTCAGCTGGCACTCTAACGTCTTCAAATAGTACTTCAGCATGACCAATAGGTTCATCCAAGTAGCCCATAGCAGATACTGGGCGCACAACGGTTACACCTTTAGTATCAAGTGGTACAAGTATTTGTGATTGTTGTTCATGACGGGGGGCAGAGGGATCGTTTTTTCCCATAACAATAAGGATTTTACAATTTTCGTTCATGGCACCACTGGTATACCATTTGCGACCATTAATAACATATTCATCGCCGTCACGAATAATCGACGTTTCAATGTTGGTTGCATCTGATGAGGCAACATCAGGCTCAGTCATGGCAAATCCAGAGCGAATTTGACCTGCTAGCAGCGGCATCAACCAACTTTCTTTTTGTGCTTCAGTCCCGTATTTCGCTAATACTTCCATATTGCCAGTATCTGGTGCGCTGCAGTTAAAGATTTCGCCACTAAACATGACACGTCCCATTTGCTCACACAAAGGGGCGTATTCTAAATTCGTCAGGCCAGCACCTAATGGTAAATATTCAGAGGGTAAAAACAAATTCCACAGACCAGCCTCTTTAGCCTTACTTTTAAGCTCTTCCATCAGCGCCGGTGTGCGCCATTTATGTGGGTTATTAGCAACCATATCGTGATATTGTTGTTCTACTGGGTAAACGTTTTCCTGCATAAAGTCGTTTAGCTTTTTAAGCAAGTCTTGGGTTTTATCGCTGTAATCAAAATTCATAGTTGTTGACCTGTGTTAGCTGTAGGTAATGAGGTTTATATGCTCACTCTTATCTAGGTGAGGCACTGAATTAAAACTGTGTAATTGGGCATTTGCTTTGTTAAAGAAGATATGATGCACACTGGTGTTGCGAATTTGTAGATTAAAATCAATAGCTTTTTGAATATTCAGGCCCAATAGCTGCATCAAACACACTGCTATCGCGCCGCCAGAGCTGACCACCAGGACCTTTTTGTCAGCGCCGTCAAATACACTTTGAGCAGAGCTTTGGACACGAGATTCAAAGCTTGCCCAATCTTCATCCATAAGCGTTAGCTCTTGTTGGGACCAAGCTACCATTGCTGCTTTCAAAATTCGATACCAATCACTTCGTGGCGCTCCCGTTGCGGGCTTTAGCTCTGGATGTAAACGTAAATACCCGCTAACGACTGCGTTAAAATCAAATTCGTTCCAGCCGGTATCTACTTCGACGTCGTTAAAATGACCTAAAATACCTGAGGCAGTTTCTTGGTGCCGGACCATATCACCAGTAATGACTTTATCAAAGTTGATGTTACAAGAACGAAAATGCTCGCCCAATAACCTGCTTTGATGATGCCCTAAGTCGCTTAGCTTATCGTAGTTTTCGCTGCCAAATGAGGCTTGTGCGTGTCGAACGAGAAAGAGTTCTGCCATATTTTCCAAGCTATAATAAATTGTTAAATTCAGGTTAAGTGTTTTGCGTCAATAAGTGTAATTGATTGTGTTGATAATGACGTATTCACCGCGCAAATATGCAAAAGCTTAATCGAGATCAAGGATGTGAATTTTAATAGTGACTATCATGCTCACCATCGTACTTATACATAATGAAAATGAGCGAGTAACAAACGTGAACGACGACCTAAACCTCTATTTTGACCAAAAGGTCATGCAAAAATACAACACAGCAGGTCCAAGATACACCTCCTACCCTACCGCAGTTGCGTTTGAAGCGCTCGAGAATAATACTTTGTTAATGCGCTCTTTGACGAAATTAGCACAGTCTGAGGATGCAACTAAGCTATCCTTGTATATGCACATCCCTTTTTGTCATAGTCTTTGTTATTACTGCGGTTGCAATAAAATTGTCACCCGTCATAAAGACAAAGCTGATATTTACCTCGATTACTTAATCAAAGAAATAGAGTTGCAAGCAAAACATGCAAATGCATGCTCGGTCGACAGTTTGCATTTAGGTGGAGGCACGCCTAGCTTTTTAAACAAAGCACAGTTAACACGTTTAATAAGTGCTGCCCGTAGTGCGTTTCATTTCAACGCGGACATTGAAATGAGTATTGAAATTGATCCGCGTGAAATTTTAATAACTTACATAGATGAACTAGCTGAAATAGGATTTAATCGCCTTAGCATTGGCGTGCAAGACATCGACAGCAAAGTTCAAGAAAGCATTAACCGTTTACAAAGTACTCAGTTTGTTCGAGATATCATACAGCGCGCCAGAAAACTTAAATTTCGTTCTGTCAATGTTGACCTTATTTACGGTTTACCGCATCAGACACCTTTAAGCTTTCAGAAAACATTGGACGAAATGTCGATAATGGATCCCGACCGAATTTCTCTGTTTTCTTACGCGCACATGCCTCAGTTATTTGCAGCACAACGCAAAATTAAAGACGCATGGTTACCCAATAGTGATGATAAGTTTGCTCTATTTAGGCAAGCCATTGGCAGCCTAACCAAGCAAGGCTATGCTTTTATAGGTATGGACCATTTCGCTAAACCTGAAGATGAGCTAAGCAAAGCTCGTGAGGAAAAGCGTTTATTTAGAAATTTTCAGGGTTACACCACCTCTAAAGCGCATGCAACACTTGGCTTAGGCGTATCCTCAATAAGCAGTATCGGCAATACCTATGTACAAAACCATAAAAAATTAAAGGACTACTATAGCGCAATCGATTCGAAAAAAAGCGCTACTATAAAGGGTGTGGAACTAAGCAAAGACGATGAAATTCGACGCGCCTTAATTCATGCCTTGATGTGCAATTTTAATGTGAACAAGGATAGCTTTGGTAAACAATTTGATATCGACTTTGATACTTATTTTGCTAAAAGCCTAAACAGTCTAGCCCCCTTTGTTGAAGACAAACTAGTTACCAATTCTGCACAGGCTATTGTCATTCATGAACGCGGTCGCTTGATTGTGCGAAATGTATGCATGAGTTTTGATGAATACTTGGACCAACCGCTACATCAAATGCGATATTCACGAGTTATCTAAACTCAATCTTTATCATAAAAATAGCCCACTACTAAGTGGGCTATTTTTTTTATATTAACTTTACTATCAGGCTAAATTGGTGAGCCTGGAGGCAAGGGTATAATTGCAATGCTCAATGGCCAAGTGCCATGCTGCCAAAAGTGGTCAATATGTTTTAATAAGACTTTGGCTTGCGCACTACGTCTCTGCTTTTCTAAAAATGCTTGATAGTCCATTAATGCAGCGTGCATCGCAACTTCAACTTCTGGTGATAGTACATCACTATTCAAAGTATCAAAAAACACGCTTAAAGCGACGTATCGAATTCGCTCGCTCAATGGGCCTCTATCATCATTTTTCACTAAGCTATCAAAAACACCATTCACTACATTATCAGGTGATGGAATGTCTTTATTCAATTTATGCTGATAAGACAGTCTATTCAGACGTTCAGGATTAAGCAATATTGCCATTGAGTACGCTGCGGCAGATTCGGCCGCCGTTATAGGGTCAAAAGCGGTATCCATACGACTGCCCATACTCTCACGATTACGACTCGTACCATAAGCTTTTGGCGGGATCATAGCGGTAACAGATTGTGGTATCGCTAAGTAGTCCGCACTCGCACTTGTAAGCATCAAATCTAACGCGCGTTTTTGAATCGCAGCATCTACAGCCTTTACGGTGGTGCTCATACTATCGGTAGTCTTAAGCCCGTAATCGTAATTCACACCGGCTATCTGCTTCACTAAAGCATCAAGTTGATATCGATGAGAATAATAAATAGGCACCAAGCGCTCTTCTAATGCAGAGAATGCCTCTCCAAAGGGTTGGCTATTTGCACCAAAATTCGCTAAAGCATGCATCCGCAATTCGCTCATGCGCTCAAATTCAGCGATTGGGTCTGCGCCGTTGTCCCATAAATGACCATCTGCTGACGCACGAGTAGGCGTTCTAGCGTCTGGGTCCGACTTATAGAGAAAACCTTTGGCTTTAGCCTCATTTACTAATGCAATTAACTCTTCGCTTTCGTCTTGGTCTGCCGCAAAGTCTTGATAGCCATAAGCGATCACATATTTATCCCAATCTCCTATCCCAACATCATAAGCATCACTTAGGTCAACAACACCATCTTTTAAGGTAATCAAAGGATGCGGGTAATCCATTACAGATGCACGGTCGTTCTCGCTCGCAGCAAAGTTATGAGCAATCCCAATGGTATGGCCAACTTCGTGTGCAGATAGCTGCCTAATTCGATTTAGGGCAAGGTCAAGCTGAGCAGATGTATCAGCATCGGGCGAATCAAACGGGCTTGTAAAGCCTGATGCAATCAGAAAGTCTTGGCGAACACGCAATGAGCCAAGAGTGACGTGTCCTTTAATAATTTCGCCGTTACGTGGGTCTTTTACACTAAAACCATAAGACCAGCCTCTAGTAGCACGATGAACCCACTGAATGACGTTATATCTAACGTCCATAGGATCAGCATCAGCAGGCAGTACCTTCACTTGGAAAGCATTATCATATCCTGCAGCAGCAAAAGCTTGATCCCACCATAGAGCACCTTCGCGCAAAGCCGTCATTACTGGCTCAGGGATACCAGGGTCGAGATAGTATATTATGGGCTCAACAGCTTCACTTGATGCGGCTGTAGGGTCTTTCTTTTCTAAACGATGGCGGTTGACGTAACTTACTTGCATAGACTCATCGATTGCAGCGCTATAATCTAAGTGACTTGAGCCTAAAAGCCCTGAAAACGGATGAAATGCTCGAGGTTCATAGCCCTCCTCTGGCAATGCGATAAAAGAATGATGAAGATGCACAGTCACGCTCTTAGCATCAGGCGTTACATCACGTATAAACTGACCTGTGGGAGAGCCCGAAAAGGTTACCAAAGCTTCGAGCTCAGTGTTGCGTTGAAAAGACTTTGTACGTTCTAAAAATACGCCGCTACGAGCAGTATCAACTGAATATCCGCCCTGCCCAGTGCGCTTGAGTCGGTCACCGATACCATGAATATCTGATAATAAAAAAGCGGTATAATCAAAGCGAACTTTATTGTCGCTTTCATCATTGATGACAAACCCCGCGATAACAGAGTCTGCGAAGGCTTCGTCTATGCTATTTTGCTCTGCAATATTTTCAGAGGATGCGCGGTAATCAGTATTAAGTTGTTGTAAAAATATCTTATTACCAAATCGCTCAAACTTCACTAAACGCGTACTGGATAGCTGGCCTCTATCAAGGCCAATATCGTTGGAGCCAACGCCTCTGGGCAGGCTACTTTGAAATATCATTTGTTGACCAAGTTGAGTCTTATCAATTTGCAGGTGCACTTTGTCTTCTTCTGCATCATATACAAGGTCAATAAATCCACTGTGGGTTTCTAAAGCTTGTGCAAAAGGCGCCAGACAAATTGCCACAAGTACCCATAAGCACCGAAAAAACTTATTATTACGTGTTATTTTCAAACTTAACTCCCGTTTATTCAATTTCTGTTGATCTGAATCATCATAAATTTCAGCTCATCATCCTATATTAACCTAAGCTAAAAAGCATAAACAAATTTTGGGCTACCCCTTAAAGGCAAAGATTCGGTATGAGCAAAGGTTCCAACGCAAGCAATATATTGCATTATCCAAAGCGTGACGTGAAGTTACTAACATTGGTTTTGGATGATGAAACTGATATCGCTATGGCAGATAAGCCAATATTTGGCACTACGGTTACCATCAGAGACGATATAGATACACTCATAGGCACCGTTTTGCATGCAGGCTTAATATTGGGTTGGTTGAACTACGCAGACGTTGCTAAGTTTGCTTGCATCACTGAACAGCACCATTACCTTGAAGCTAGCCATTATTTTCATACAGAACAAAATCAACTAGTACTATCCAAAGCTATCATCCTACATGAAGTAGATACCAGCATGAATGTGAGCAAACAGGTACTTCGATTCACTGCTTTAAATAGCCAAATTTATTCAATCTCATAGCCCCATATATTAATGCTTTAAGGCATAAAAAAAGCGAACCTAAGTTCGCTTTTTTACTCATTAATTACTTAGTTTTGATGCCATACCACTTTTTGGTCATAATCACCTAAAATAACGGTCTTGAAACGCTCTTCAATCACATGTCGCTTAACTTTTAAGGTAGGCGTCAGTAAATCATTTTCGATTGACCACTCTTGCGAGAAAACGACCACACGATCAAGTTTCTGATGACTCTCTAAACCTGAGTTAACGCGCTCTAATGTCTCTGTCAAAGAACCCGCTATTGTATCTTTGTTTTGTTTAAGTGCGTCTTCAGACAATACTAACAAAGCTATAGGTTGCGGCAAGTTGGTGCCCGTTACGCACACTTGTTCAACGATTGCGTTTTCCATAATTTTAGATTCAATTGGAGCAGGCGTGACATACTTCCCTTTCTCCGTTTTAAATATATCTTTCAAACGACCCGTTATGCGCACATAACCCTCGGCATCCATGACACCTTTGTCTCCAGTACGCAAGTAACCATCGTTAGTAAATACGCCACTCGTTTTCTCTTGATCTTTGTAATACTCAATCATATTACATGGCGACTTAACCTGAATTTCACCATCTTCGGCAATTCGCAAATCAACACCGTCATAGGCTTTGCCGATGCAACCAATTTTGTCGACTCTAAATGGCACGCTGCTTGTTCCATAAGCTGAGTTTTCGGTCATGCCCCAACCCTCAGATATATCAATTCCGATGCGGTTAAACCACTCTATAGTTGTTGGTGCCAAGGGCGCAGAACCTGATGCCCACAAACGTGCATCGCCAAGACCTAATTGGTCGCGAATTTTAGCAGCTATTTTTTTGCCAACGAAGGGGATACTAAGTAGGATATTCAGCTTTTTCTGAGGAATTTTAGCAAGCACGCCCATCTGGAATTTCGTCCATAAACGTGGCACTGAAATAAATAGTGTTGGTCTAGCGTTTTTAACGTCTCGTGTAAATGTGTCCAAAGCTTCCACAAAAAATAACTGCATACCTGAGTAAAAACTTGCTTGCTCAATCAACACACGCTCGGTGATATGAGCTAAGGGCAAATAACTCATGCCACGGTCTTTATCGCTAACATCAAGCGCAGTTAGTGAATTTTGAGCGGCCCAACATAATGTTTGATAGGTATGCACAACACCCTTTGGCTGTCCGGTACTTCCTGATGTATAAATAATTGTAATAATTTCATTAAGGTCTGGCACCGGATTCCCTTCTAAAGGCTCCACGTCAATAAAATCTTTCCATTTAGTTGCACCGGGAACACCTTCAAAATCAAAAGCTACCGTTACAATGTCGTTTTCACGTAAAACGTCATTTACTGCATCAGCGCTGTCGAGTTTACCGATAAACATCAATGGGCAGCCTGCATGCTCTAGCACATAAGAAATAGTATCTTTTCCGGCAGTTGCAAAAATAGGCACCGAAACATAGCCGGCAAGCATGATACCGATATCGGTAATAATCCAATCTGCTGTGTTTTTCGCTAGAATTGCGATCCGTGTACCCGGTGAGTAGCCAAAACTTTTCAATCTGCTAGCGACTTTACGCGCTTCATTCAGTGTTTGCTTCCAAGTGTACGTGCGCGTTTGACCGCCACTTACTGGCTGCGTCATATATAAGTGATCAGGTGTTTCAGTCTCTCTTTGATACAACATCGTTAGCGGCGATACAACGCCATGATTATTGACTGCATTAACGTTTTCTACTGACATGGGCATCCCAATTGGTTTGTTAAAGTATTAACATTACATTCACACTGCTATATTAATTCAAGTTTGGCCTTAAATAACAACTGATTTTTAATGATAATAGCGAAGTTTTTTCAGTGATACTGTCTATTTTATAAACACTTAATATCCATTCTGGGCACTCCGCGAGCACTTAGGCAATGATATTTATACAAAATTCTGTTTTTTTAAAATCTTCGGTTTACCCACGTTTCTCTGAAATCGCAATACGCGCAGCCTTTACAAAATTGCGTTTTATAGACACTTGTGGGGCAATAACAAACAAATCGCCATTTTTCCCCACTAATTGTTTTGGCACGCCCTGCTGTTTTGCTAATTGAGCATTGGCAAGCATGTGAGATTCTTCGCCATGGGTGGGTATAGCAATTTGCGGTTTTACATACTCATACATAGCCGACAAGTCCCCTTGATTCGGATGACCTGTTGCGTGAATTGTATCCTCGCAGGTTTCAGATTGGTATACGTTAATCTCTCTTTGCTTGAGCGCACTGACGAGTTTTTCAATCGACTTTTCATTTCCGGGGATTACTATACTACTGAAAATGACGGTATCTGCGCTTTCCAATTCGCAATCTCTGTGGGTGTTACTGGCTAATTTGTTGAGGCCCGTTCTTGGCTCACCCTGACTGCCTGTTGCTATCAAAAGCACCTCATGAGGAGGAAGATAACCAATGTGGCGTCGATGCGTGATACTTAGCTCATCAGGCCAATATCCGCAGCGTCTAGCGACGCTCACCATATTTTCTAAAGAGCGACCAAATAAAGCAACATAACGCCCATTGGCTTTAGCAATACGGACAATAGTAATCAGTCGCGCTAAATTACTCGCAAAACAACTCACCACTACTCTACCCTTTGCTTTACTAATAATGCTTCCAAGGCCTTTTTCGCAGGCTTTTTCTGAAATTGAAAAACCTGGCTTTAAAGCGTTGGTTGAATCACATACCATCGCCAATATTTTTTCTTTCTGCATAGCCTCAAACACTTTTTTGTCAAAAGGTTTGCCTATCACCGGTTGTTTATCAATTTTCCAGTCTGCGGTGTGAAACACACTGCCCAATGGTGTGGTTATTTTTAAGGCCTGAGGCTCAGGCAATGAATGGGTAATATCTAGCCAAGTAATAGTAAACGGGCCTATGTCTAAGGC
>Ga0307933_1000608_pt1 | contig 32841 bp, 25 predicted proteins | sample OrgLakmetageno88_FD_201811 | JGI IMG/M metagenome (GOLD analysis project Ga0307933, IMG submission 201811) | Saline water microbial communities from Organic Lake, Antarctica - #88 | ecosystem: Environmental > Aquatic > Non-marine Saline and Alkaline > Saline | place: Antarctica: Organic Lake... | reverse complement strand
TTGTTAAATATTTGTTAGAAAAATCACGAAGAGTATCGATTGTTTATAATGTTTTGCGTTAGAAGGCGCAGACCTTAGCGAATAGTTAGCGCTCTGGAGGGAATATCCAGATATAGGCTAATGATTCGTCCATTGCGTTCTACCTTAAATACAAAAGTATCGGCTTGTGGAAATGAGGATTGGAGCTGCGCAAGCTGCTCGCTATTAGTAATGTCTTTATCATTAATACTTAACACTAGATCACCTTCTCGTAACCCCGCTTGAGCGAAAAGCTTAGGATTTAGTCCTGGTGAGGCAAATGCGCCTTTTCTAGTGGCGGTAGATGCAGAAAAGGTCATAACGTGCTCTAGAATCTTTGGACGGTTTCCAATCTGTGCAGCGGTCATTTTGTTAAAAGATTGGTCAGTTTCAGACACTTCATTAGCGATTAGATTAGGCCCAATTAACGGAATAGTGAAAGAGGTGTTGTTAAATGTAACGATGACATGTTGTGCTGCAATGTCGACAAGCTCGATGTCGAAACCAAATATCATATCGCCAATTTGGAATTGCTCTGCGGCACCATCTGATTCAAACAATGCTATTTTGGGTACCTTTGTTTGGGTGCCAATTAGACGAATATCTTTTGGCAGAGCTATTTGCTCTGTGGCGTTGAGGTTTTGAGTTGAGCTATCCTCAGAGGTTTCTGGTGTATTGTTGGCCTGCCCTTGGACAAGCGAAGAGGGATTAAGGTCTACTTTTTCAATCTGTGGCACGTTCCCCACTTGGCTATTATTCGATGTGGGAGCCGCACTGAGCACAGACCAAAGTGCAAAACCTATCGCCATTAATAGGCAAAATATAATTGAGTAAGTGATTAAGCTTCGATTCATATTTTCTCCTGAGCTCTAGAGGTTATCGACAAAGTCACTAATAAGTAAACTCGTGACATTAAAACTACCTTTATTGAAGTAGCTTATATCGAATTTGTTGATATCGACTTAGATAATAAACTTAAAAAGTGACTATTAAATTGAATGAATAAACATCTGAACTAAATAATGAATTAAAAATGGGCGTAAAAAGGTTCATTTATTTAGTCAGAAACAAATCCTCCCAATAAGTGCATTTAAATCAATAGCCTATGTAAATTTAAATCTTGGCACGTATCATGCTAAACCAGTAAAATGATATTTGATAATCCTGACACCATTGTGTCGTCAGTTGGAGCGATTTAGATGACTTTGTTTGGTAAATGTACCTTGATAACGACGATAGCCGCATTGGGCGCAATCACTCTTAGCTTTGTTTTTGACGTATTGCCATTAAAGGCGAGTGAGAGTTCGCGGGTTGCATCACAACAATCGGCTTTGCAGTGGTATATTGTGCAAGGTACAGACCCAGTAAAACTTCGCAAAGTGATAGAAAGTGCTGGCGGTAGCGTCGATAAACAGTTTCCCATCATCAATGCTGTGAGCGCCATGATGACACCGTTACAAGTCGAACAAATTAAGCAAATATCAGGGGTAAAAGTCACTGATGATCGCTCTGTAAAAACAATGTCTGCACTTACACTTGCACAAAGTAGCAAAGAATTCAGAATTGACACATATGTTAACACACAGATTGACGCTAATATCCTTCACGACAAAGGCATCACCGGCGCCGGCGTTACCGTCGCAGTAATAGATAGCGGTGCGAATATGGGTGGCAGGATAGGCTGGTCTTTATTTACTAACAGTCGTGGTATGCAAAGAGCTGCAGTTAAATATGATGCATTTAGTAGCACAGAAAACTATCTGTTCAACGATGATAACAACGGCCATGGCTCTCACGTTACCGGTATTATTGCCAGCAGTTTCCAAGACACTAACCGCAATTACAATGGCGTTGCACCAGATGTGTTTTTGGTATCAGTGAAGGCGTTTAACGAAAATGGTGATAGTAGTTATTCTACTCTTTTGGATGCACTCAATTGGGTTGCAGTCAACCAAGACAGATTCAACATCAAAGTACTTAATATGTCTTTGGGCGCCGAAGCACAATCTCGCTATTGGAATGATCCGATAAATCAAGCGGTTATGCACCTATGGCACAAAGGAATAACGGTAGTAACATCGGCTGGAAACAACGGTGAGGAGCTAGGCATTACCGTTCCGGGCAACAACCCTTATGTAATTACTGTAGGCGCTACCACACACAACGACACTCCTTTCCTATTAGATGATGACAGAGTCGCTTCTTTCTCAGCGCAAGGTCCTACTTACGATGGTTTTGTTAAGCCTGATGTTGTTGCTCCAGGCGCTAAAATTGCGGTGAAACTAGATGATATCTTCTTTACAACAAAGCTAAAGTTAAGCGAAACAGGCCAAGACTATTCTGTCATTTCAGGCACATCTCAATCTTCAGCGGTTGTCGCTGGCATTGCTGCCCTGGTAATTCAAGCTCATCCAGGCATTAGTCCTGACGACGTAAAGTGTAAAATTATTAGCGCTGCCAAAGCCGCTCGAACCGCCGAACAGTACCTTATTTCACCTTTTGAACAAGGCAGCGGCATGGTTAACGCATATGATGCAGTTACCTCAAACGCCAACGCTTGCGCTAATAATGGGCTTAATGTAGAGGCGGAACTTCAGGGTCAACCAGGGTACTTTGGCCCAGTTAATAAAGTGGGTGATATGTTCACAATTAATCTTACAAATGGTTCAGTACTGACCGAAGGAGCTCATTGGGGAGCTGCTAGTGCAGATTTACTTGGCGCCCATTGGGGAGCTGCGAGTGCAGATTTACTTGGCGCTCATTGGGGCTCTGCGAGTGCGGGTTTACTTGGCGCCCATTGGGGAGCTGCGAGTGCAGATTTACTTGGCGCTCATTGGGGAGCCGCTAGTGCAGATTTACTTGGCGCTCATTGGAGCGCTTCTAGTCCGGCTTTGCTTGGCGCACACTGGGGGAAAGAAAAGCTAAATTTATTGGGAGTAGACTGGGAGGTAGAGGTAAAAGGCGTCAGTGAAAATGAGAACGTCGACAGCAATAACATCCCTAGCGTAATTGAGTTAAACACTTGGCAATAGAACCTCAATAGCTTTATTTTAGATTTTTAAGGAGCCATCATCAGATGGCTTTTTAAAGTAAAGGTGCTTTATGCCGACATTACTTAGATGTTACACATGTTTATATAAGCTAAACGAGCCAATGCTAATTTTAAACAAGCACCTGAAACGCTCAATACCGCAAAAATTTGTTATTGCTTTGTTGCTTTTCTTTTCAACAATCTTTGCGAGTTCAGCATCCATAGATAATGTTCGTTTTGAGCATTATTCTATTGAGCAAGGCTTGTCTCAACAAACCATCACCGCAATTTTTCAAGACTCTAAAGGCTTCATGTGGTTTGGCACTCAAGAAGGCTTAAACCGATTTGATGGCCGAACCTTCAAAAGTTTTACTCCGTCCTTTGAGAATCCAAACAGTATTGTTTCTTTATGGGTAACGTCGATCACAGAAGATAGCTTTGGCAACCTCTGGATTGGAACGCAGGATGGTTTAAGCAAATACAACCCTGAGTTAGATACGTTTACAAACTTTAAAGCTGATGGTTCTGACAGTAGTATCAATCATCCATTAGTGAGACAGGTATGGCTCGATAAGCGCGGTAATATATGGGCGACGACTCGTTTGGGGCTTAATAAATACCTACCTCAAGAAAAGCGTTTTAAACCTTATAACTTAAATTCAGCTAATGGCACAGGCGTAGATATCTATGCTGTAGCAGAAGATATCGGCGGTGGATTATGGTTAGGCAGTGATAACCATGGCCTTTATCGCTTTGATCCATCAAACGATTCATTTACGCGAGTAGTAAACAGCTTTTCTTCTGATGAAAGCAGTCACGGCGCCATCCGTTCTTTGTATATCGACAGAACGCAACGCTTATGGATAGGCACCCTAAAGAGTGGAACATTTACCCTAGATCTAAAACAAGAAAAATCCAGATCAACAGACAGTGTCGTGACTATTTTACCGGGCATGGATAAAATAAATTCTTTGAGTATTACACAAGACACTCAAGGTGTTATGTGGTTTGGTGGCCCAAGCGGATTAGCATACTTGGCGGATGACGAGCGCTTGAATCTAATCACTCACAGCGAGATGGACCGTAATTCATTATCCGATTCAGACATTTATTCGATTTATCAAGACCGGTCTGATGTAATTTGGGTGGGCACCTTTAAAGGCCTAAACCGCTGGAATAAGGCGACCACGCAGTTTGATCATTATCGGGTTTCTGGTATCGAAAATAGCAGTCTTTCGGGCAATATCATTACCAGTATTAGTCGTTTTGATGAACAGTCAGCGCTAGTGAGCAACTTGAAGGGGCTCGACCGAATTCACCTAATGACTGGGGAAATTACCCCTTTGGCCATCCCAGGTGCGACCCAAGAAAACATTGGCAGCTATCGAGTCATGTCGTCTGCTGTAGTTAGCGAGTCCGAAGTTTGGTTGGGCACGCAATCAGAAGGCTTAATTAAATATAATACGACTAACGATACGTATGTTCACTATCGGCCTGACCCAAGCTCTGACAACAAAGAGAGTCTATTGCATTCAGCGGGCATTACTGCGATTCATATCGATGCGCAAAATACAGTTTGGATTGCGACCTTTGGCGGTGGATTAAGCCGGTATAATCGTGAGACAGATGATTTCACTACTTACTTAAAAAGTGCAGACGATATTTACACAATGTCTTCCAATAACATCATGACGATAAGCCAAACACGTGATGGAAATCTTTGGTTAGGCACATTGGATGGCGGTATATCAGTATTTAATCCGCTGACCGAATCGGTTCTTCGCATTCAAACCAATCCTCAGAATCAGACCTCCTTGAGTGCCAATTTAGTGTGGACAATTCACGAAGATAGCGCCAATAATATTTGGGTGGGCACCCACGGCGGCGGGGTAAACCTGTTAACTTCTCACAATAGAGAGAAGGGTGATTTAATGTTTCAGCGCTTAGGTAAGAGTCAGGGCCTACCAAGCGATGTTGTTTTCGGTATTTTAGAAGACGAATTTGAAAATCTTTGGGTCAGCTCTAATCGTGGCTTAAGTAAGTTAGACAGAGAGTTTTTATCGTTTACTAATTTCAGTTATGACCAAGGTTTGCAAGGTACTGAATTTAACTCTGGCTCTTACGCTAAAATGGCAGATGGGCGGATGCTGTTTGGCGGCTCAAATGGTGTTACGGCTTTTTACCCGTCTAATGTAAGTTTAAATCAGCATTTACCTGAAACGGTCATTAGTGGCTTTCAACGCCTAGATAAAGTGACAAGTATAGACCAGCAGTTAGATTCATCAGGTCGATTAATTGTAGACTATACCGACTATTTAATCGGTTTCGAATTTATCGGTTTACACTTTGCAGCGCCTGAAAAGAATCAGTATAAATATCGCTTGTTGGGATTTAATGATGAATGGCTGAAAGTAAGAGATGTACCAAGAGCGGTATATACCAACTTACCGGCTGGCAACTATATATTTGAAGTGATTGCAGCCAACGGCGATGGTTTATGGAATTATGACCCAACCAGTGTTTCATTCACTGTGAAGCCAGCGCCGTGGCGAACTGGTATTGCTTATGCGTTTTATGGCCTGCTTGTTTTGTTTGCCTTATATACGATTTATCGATATCAGCAGCGCAAACTAGTTGCAGACACTAAGTACCGAAAAGCGCTTGAAGGTGAAGTAGAAAAACGCACTCAAGAGCTTAGCCAAGCTAATCAAGATTTACTTAAGGCAAGTATTACAGATCAGTTGACGGGGCTATTTAACCGCCGCTATTTGTTTGACATGATCCCCGATAAATCTAAGGAAATTTTTGATAAATTTTCAGCCGCAATGGCGAGAGGGCAAGTTAATCATGAAACCGGCCCTAGGTTATTCTTTTTGATGTTCGATTTGGATGGCTTTAAGCCGATCAATGATAACTATGGTCATGATGCGGGTGACCAAATGATTCAACAGGTAGCGACGCTACTCAAAGAAGTTTGCCGTATAAACGATATTGTTATTCGTTGGGGGGGTGATGAGTTTTTAGTAGTGGGGGAAGTTAATAAAGTTGAAGAGCTTGCTGCCCTTGCTGAGCGAATAAGAGAGCGGATTTCTAAGCACGGCTTTAATATTGGACTGTCTCAAAAAATGTATCTTTCGTCGTCAATTGGTTTTGCGCTATATCCTTTCAATCATGATTTTCCAGATGCATTGAGTTGGGAGCAAGTTCACATAATGGCTGATAATGCGCTTTATCGCTCAAAAGATGCAGGTAAGAATACATGGACAGGAATTTTAGAGTGCGAATCGCCAGTTCCTATTGTGGTAATGAATGCGTTAGCGCTTAATATAGACGATGCGGTAGATAAGAATTACGTGCGGGTAATTAAGCACTAGTTTCAATTGTAAATTTATAATTCGCGCTTTAGTTTGTAAAGAGTCGGCTCGCTTACACCTAATAACTGAGCAGCTTGTGTCATGTTGACCCCATTTTGTTGCAAAATAATCCGTAAGAGTGATACTTTGATAGTGTGCAGTGGGTTTGTAAGTTTAACCTCGCCAGAAGCCAGTTGTGCTAGTTGTTCTTCAACTTCAGACCAAGCACTTGGAAAATCATTATAATTGAATGAAAGTGCTTTTTGCGCCTTGCGTCTAGCGGTGCTGATAGGTAAGTGCAATAAGCTCGCAATGCGTTTATTGGTCTTACAATGCGCCATCGCTTGTTGAAAGAGTCTATGCTCAAGCCATGTGCCAATTTCAGCCTGATAGTACTTTGGGTCGCCGCAGACATTTACCACTAAGGTCTCTAAGGCCGTTTCCCATGAGGCAATCCAATCGTCGGGATGAACATCATTGATGCTTGCTCTGTTGATAGAGGCTTCGTTTTGGCTATCGTGCAAGGTAGATGTTGATGTCACTGCCTGAGGGCTCACGTTAAAAGGATAAACGATGGCGCTATTGGCCTGAACCGAGGAGTCATGTTCGGAAGGTTCAAGTTTTGCTGCCAAATTCAAATCTTCGTATTCAATAACATCGTGCTGACATAACAAGTTTGCCTGCATAAGCGTATTTTCCAACTCTCGAATATTTCCCGGCCATGCATACTCTTGCATTTTTTCTAAGGCCTGCGAGCTGATAAGTTTTGCAGGCGTTTCGAATTGACTCGAAAACTTACTCAAAAAATGTCGGCTCAGCAACTCTAAATCATCTAAACGCTTTCTTAACGGAGGACTGTGCAAAGATACAACATTGAGTCGGTAATATAGATCTTCGCGAAACCTTCCTAAACGTACTTCTTGAGCAAGATCTCTGTTAGTAACAGCAACTATCTTTATATCTACCGAGATAACTTGATTACTGCCTACTGGCGTGAACACTTTCTCTTGCACAAAGCGCAGAAGTTTAGGTTGCATCGCAAGTGGTAATTCACCAATTTCATCCAATACAAGCACACCACCATCTGCGGCTTTAATTTTTCCGATACTTTGACTCTGAGCGCCAGTGAAAGCGCCTTTTACATGCCCAAATAACTCTGATTCAATCAGTGTCTCAGGAATTGAGCCACAATCGACAATCACCAGCGGCTGTTGGCTGCGAGGGCCAAGTGAATGCACAGCATGAATCAGCTTCTCTTTGCCGGTGCCACTTTCACCCGTTATTAATACTGTAGTGTTGGTTTGAGCGGCACGCTGAGTCTGATGCACAATCTTTTGCATTAGCGCTGAGCGATAAACTAAAGCACTTGAACTAAGGCCTGTTTTAAGCGTGTTTAATTCAGCTTCCAACTTTGCATTTTGCTGTTCTAATCTCTGATTTAGCTCATCTTCTAACTGGCTGCGCTTTAGTGCTTTACCCACTTGTCTGGCAAAACCAGTAAAAAGCATCACTGTGTCATGGCTAAGGGTAAAGGCCTCGCTATCACCTACAAGATAAAAACACGCATCAATACTGGAGCCAAGAGGAATCGCTAAATAACGATTTTGATTATATTCTTGTTCGAGTTGTTGCCCATCTTTTATTGCATCTGTGGCGATGCTGCGCAGCGTATCTTTGTCTTCGAAGCGGTCTAAGGATATTGATTCGACATCGGCCATTTGTGATATTTGATGGCATTGTTCAATAGGGTCGTCAAGGCGCTGGGAAATGACGCCAGCAAATGAAAACTCAAAGGTGCTCGCGAGTCGCTCAACTACCAACATCAATAAGCGCTTGAAGTCGTGTTCGTCGGCAATAATAGAAGATATATCCCACAGTAGCAGCATGTTTCGATAGTTTGTGATGTTATCTGGGGTGAAGATACCGCCTAAATAATTAAACTCTTGCTCATCATGGGTGAACTTGTCGGCTTGCCAACTTACTATGCTGGGCTTATCTGAGCTTTGAGCGGCCTTTAACGCTTGTTCTGCTCTTTGCACTAATAGTGCTGAAGGCGCAGCGCTGTCTAACTTGGATTCTTCCAACTGAATGCTCGCAACGCCCACATCAAAGGTAAGACGAGTGGCATTGTCTAAATAAGGTTTTGCATGCAATTCTGTTTGTAGCTTTTGGGCTAAAAAAGTGGCATCTTGGACGCCGCCGTTAGCGAATGCAATACCGAAGAGGGCTCCCCCAAAGCGGCACGCTAAATCATCTGCACGCGTATGTTTGTTTAGTATGTTAGCAATTTCGGTCAGTACTTTGTCTCCCTTCGCCTGACCAAACTTTCGGTTAACAATTTGAAAGTCGCGACAATGGATCATGCACAACTGCGTACTGCTAAAATCTTGGCCGTCGTCTACAAATCTTTGTAACGCCATGCGGCTTTTGAGTTTTGTTAAACTGTCTTCAGTTAGTACGTGATACTGAGAAAAAATCTCAAAGCTACTCAACAAGCTCATGCAATGATGAAAAAATAGATTTTGCTCGGGGCTTATTTCTTGATTGGGTTGCTCTGTTGCGATTTTAGACAGCCATGAGGGGAACTCTGTGTCGCATATAAATTCAAGTTGGACTGATGCGCCGGGTCGCAATTGTATAACGCTATTGCGTCGTTGTTCTTGAGATTTATTCGCAACCGGTGCGTCTTTGCTAATGCTGACCATTAAATGCTGAGGATTATTCAGGGTGAATGCAAATACATGCTGCCAGAGGCTATGGTGCGTTTCTACCGCAAAATCAGTATTACTAGCTTCACGCATCGACCGCAATGATTTACTGAGCTCGCCGACCTGAAAGCTATCCATACTGTGCTGATTAGCATGGCTAAACTTGACGAATGTGCTGTTACTCAAAAGCTTCATCGAGTCTAGCAAATGTTGTCGTGCGGTTTGAGTAAGTTTCATTAAGTCTTTTGAAGTCGATTAGTCTATTGTTTATCGGCTATGTAGCCTATTTTCTTTAAGCTTTTGCGATAAAGCGCTTCACCCAACAGGCACTTTTTGACATACTCGCATGCAATTTATGAAGAAACTAATCCCCCAAACCTTCGCCTATCGTATTTGGCGTTACCTATATTCGCTCGTACTGACGCTTTGTTTACCTTTGCTGCTTTTGCTCATGCGCAAAAAACTAAAAATGCCAAGTTTGAGCGCCGACATGCCCAAACGTAGATTCGCAGAACGTTTTGGAAGAGTATCTTCATCTTTTCAGGCGGGTGGCTTACTCATTCACTGTGCTTCTGTAGGTGAAATAAACGCAGCTCAGCGTTTAATACGAGATTTACTCGTAACAAACCCTTCACTGTCAATTACATTAAGTTGCAGTTCAACAACCGGCGCAGTACATGCGTTCAATTTGTTTAAAGATCAGGTGCAACATCAGTTTTTACCCTTTGACCTACCTTTTTTTATGAGTCCGTTTTTTAATGCTCTAAAACCTCAATTAGTGCTGGTCACAGAAGTCGAAATTTGGCCAAATATGCTGGCGCAATGCTTGGCTAGAGATGTGCCGGTATGTCTAATCAACGGCCGCCTGTCTGACCAATCATTTACCACTTATAAACGTTTGAGTCCCTTATTGCGCACAGCCTTGCGCCACTTCAACTATATCTGCGCACAGAGCCAAAGCTCTTACGATAACTTTTTAAAATTAGGCGTTTATAAACCGCAATTGCGCCTTACGCAAAATATGAAATTTGATTTAGCCTTAAGCTCAGATGACCAAGAAAAAGCCGAGCAATTACAAAGCCAGTTTTTTTCAGAGTCTCGCCCGGTGCTGGTTGCTGCAAGCACACATGATGGTGAGGAGAAGTTTGTACTGCAGGTATATAAAAAGCTATTAATAGATACACCTAACCTCGCGCTAATCGTCGTGCCGCGACACCCACATCGTTTTGATGACGTTTATTACATTCTAAAAGCTGGGGGCGTAGAGCTTGCTCGGGCATCTGCAACCTCACTTGATGCAAGTGTTTCTGTGGATGTTGTACTGATGGATAAAATGGGCTGGTTAAAGGCCTGTTATGATATTTGTGATGTTGCGTTTATCGGTGGCAGTATTGCGAACAAAGGTGGGCATAACGCTTTAGAGTGTGCTCTATATGGTAAGCCTATGCTTATGGGGCCAAGCACTTTTAATAATCCTAGTATCACCCAATTCTTGCATAAACAAGGCGCGTTAAAAATTATTGAAAATACCCAACAGTGCGCGGACGCAATTAATCATTGGTTAGCTGATTTGGACAATGCAAGGAACGATGGCGGCAAAGGTAAACAGGTATTGCAAGATAATAACGGAGCAGTAAATGCTACTTTGGCGGTATTAAAACCCTTGCTGCAACGCTTCCTTTAAGTTTATAGATGCAGTAATTGGAAATTCTTTGTCGCGCATAAATACTTCCACAACGTCAACACTACTGATTGCCTTGTTATTTTTGTCTATGCTAGTTAGACTAATTATTCGTGTAAGTCACTCAATTAAAGAATGTTATTACTAAATAATTGAAGCCATTTGCATTTTCATGCAAGGTCTCTTGTCCTTACTCGATGCCCCTCTCGATTCAAAATAGGATGATGAATGGCTCGAACTTCAGCTAAGCTTGTGTATTCAATATTATTTAGCATCGTATTCTCGATGACTATTGGGTCATTCTACTTTTATCTTTTATATTCTGACGCACAAAAAGAGCAACAGTTATTTGCAGGCGATTTCCTCTCATTAATTCGAGAAATGGCGGTTGAGACAGATCTTGTGCTCGACCGTTTAAATGCTTTGCATGACCCAAATAATAATCAAGAAATAGTGGGCTGTTCTGCCGAACGCTTATTACAAATGCGCCAAGAGCTTTTTCAGACCGATCATTTAAAAGGTTTTGGGCACTATCAAGACGACAAACTTATTTGTACAACGGGGGTTGGGCTTTTACAGACTCCCCATAGTCTCAGAAAACCAGATCTTATTGCTCAGTCGACTCATACAGTATGGCTCAATGAACCACTGCCACTGCTTGATGAATCTTACAAAACAATCATTATTCGCTCGGAGGATTACCATGTCGTAATTGACCCTTCTGATATTTTCTCTCGCGGTTCAGACACGTTTAATTGGGAGTGGGTCTATCGAGACACAACTCAAGTTGTTCACTTATATGGTGAAAAAAACCTCTACAATCAAATTCATCATAAGCTGATACCTAATTTCCCTAATGTAAATACGGTTGTATGTGCAAACGATATTACTTATTGCGTTGCCGTCACCCAGCAGTTTTATTCCTTACTGCAATTAGGTGAGCTCCACGCAGGGCTTTTGCTGTTCATTATCAGTTTAATATTATGCTACTTCATGGCCTTACAATATTTTAAGTACTTTTATTCACTAGACCGCAGAGTACGCCGGGGATTTAGAAATAAATCATTTTTCCCTCTGTTCCAGCCCATCGTTAATTTAAATACCCAAAAGATAATCGGTTGTGAGGTTTTAGCGCGCTTTAAAGATGAACAGGGCGATTTGTATCCTGATCAATTTATTCCTTCTATTGTCAACCAAGAGCTTACAGTTGATTTAACCAGAGCGATGTTTAAGGCAGCAAGTAAGCAGTTAATTGGCCAAACCGATTTATATGAAAATTTTAAGGTGAGCTTTAATTTCTTTCCCCAGGACGCCAATTCAAAGAACTTTGAACGTTTAAATAAATCACAAGAGTTCTTCTCCAGTCGTTTTCAGATTTGCTTTGAAATTACTGAAGACCAACCTTTCTATGATGAAGAAGCTACGGAAGTTTTGAGTATGTGGCGTGATAAACGTATTGAGATCGCCATAGATGATTTTGGTACAGGTTATTCAAATTTAAAACAATTACATGACTTCAATTTTGATTTACTAAAAATTGATAAGAGCTTTGTAGATGGCATTGAAACAGATACTCTGCGTGTATCTCTACTTACTAGTGTCATTGATATCGCTAAACAAATAGACGTTCCAATGATTGCTGAAGGCATTGAATTTGAAGCTCAAATCAAACCTTTACTCGCTTTAGGAGTGCAATTTGGACAAGGCTATTATTTTGGCAGACCTATGTCGGCAGAGAGCTTGGGTGAGTTAGTATCTCAGCAGTCAAAGTAGCTTTGTGATTTATACTTGAGGAGGTCTTTGCTCTATCTTTAAAGCTTATTACGGATTTGTCGATGTCTTACTCAATAGTAAGTTTTTTACTTCCTTCGGCTAAAATAGGCATCCCATGTTTTCATTTGGTAAATCAGCATCAGAACAAGCGTTAAAACAGGCAATTATCGCGATTGTAAGTATTGATGAAAAAAACAATATTACTTTTTATAATTCGGCAGCTGAAAAACTCTGGGGTTACTCGCCAAAAGAAGTGATGGGTAAGAATATTCGAAAACTTGTACCGCAAGAGCATCAATCGAACCACGATAAGTATGTCGATAGTCACCGTGACACTAACATAAATAAAATAGTAGGTAGCTCTCGTGAAGTAGAAATGCAAACTAAGACAGGTGAGCGGCTCTGGGTGCAACTTTCTCTATCTCAGGTTTTGGTCAAAGGAAAAAAACACTACACAGCATTTGTGCGTGATGTATCTGAAGAGCGTGAGGCGCGTCAAACGGTAGAGCAGGTTTTAGAACAGGCGCTTGATGCAGTAGTTTCTATAGATGAGAATAATAATGTTACGTTTTATAACGCCGCTGCGGAAAATTTATGGGGCTATGCAAGAGAAGAGGTGATTGGAAGAAACGTCAAGATGCTTGTGCCTCAAGTACTTCAGCATCAACACGATTCTTTAGTCAACGCAAATAGAACAACTGGTCAAGATAAGATTGTAGGCACTAGTAGGGAAGTCGAAATTGAGCGTAAAGATGGCAGTGTGATTTGGGGCCGTCTGTCACTATCAAAAGTGAAACTTGAAACCCGCACTATTTATACAGCGTTCTTAAAAGATGTTAATCAAGAAGTCAAAGACAGAGAAATGAGTCGAATGCTGTCGTTAGTAGCCAATGAAACTGATAATGCAGTTATTATAAGTGATGCAGAGGGATTTGTTGAATATGTAAATAAAGGCTTTGAGCGCTTAACCGGTTATTCTTTGCGAGATGTAAAGGGTAAAAAGCCAGGCCACGTGCTGCAGGGAAAAGAGACAAACCCAGAAACGGTTGAAAAAATTCGTACCCATTTGCGTGAGAGAACTGCATTTTACGATGAAATAATGAATTACACTAAGGAAGGGAAACCCTATTGGACTTCACTTTCGATCAATCCTGTCTTTAATAAGGACAATGTTCTAGTTAACTTTATTGCTGTGCAAGCGGATATCACCAAAGTTAAACAAATGGCTTTAGATTTTACTTATCGCTTAGAGTCAATCGGTGAGGCTTTGTGTATCATGGAGATGAGCCCGACAGGTGAGTTTATTGAAGCAAACAAGCTGTTAATCAAAACCCTCGGGGAGCATATACAAGACAACGATTTTGCTAAAAAGGTCTTCAACGAACTATCTCAGGCTGAAAAAGGTAGCTTAGAGCAGAATAATTTTGTGTCAAAAATGATTGAGATATCGAAAGGCGATGAGCTTATTGCGCTTGACGCCCGCCTGAGTACATTGCGAAGTTTTTCAGGAGAGATAAGCCGATATGTCTTTTTTGCAGTTGATGTATCTACACGTAAAAAAGCGGTAAACGACACTCAAACTTCGATGGAAAGTTTAGTATCAACCAGTAAAAGTATCAGTAATATTGTTGCCACTATTAATGGTATTTCAGAACAAACAAATTTATTGGCGTTAAACGCAGCTATTGAAGCAGCCCGAGCTGGAGATGTTGGTCGCGGCTTCGCGGTAGTTGCTGATGAAGTTAGAACTCTTGCGGGCAACTCAAAAGATTCATCTAATGAAATCAATAAGTTAGTAGAAGACACTGTTAAGCAAATTGAACAACTTTCTATTATGATAAAGCGCATTGATAACTAAATTTGTGGTAGGAAAATAGTTGTCTAATAACTCGCCTTAACTGCGAGTCCTTTAACGCTTATCTTCTGCTCACAATGGTTTAAAATCAATCAAACACTAAGGTTTTGTTTTCGCAAATGATCACGCGATCCTCAAGATGATTCCTTAGGCCATTAGCTAAGGCGTTGACTTCACAGCGCTTGCCTTTTCTGACCATGTCTTGTGCGCTATCACTATGGCTGATGCGCATAACCTCTTGCTCAATGATAGGGCCTTCATCTAAATCCGAAGTGACGTAATGACACGTTGCACCAATAAGCTTTACGCCGCGGTTGTAAGCCTGCTGATAAGGGCGCGCGCCGGCAAACGATGGTAAAAAACTATGATGGATATTAATCATTCGCCCAGCATAAGTTTGACACAAGCGTGCTGGTAAAATTTGCATGAAACGGGCAAGCACGACTAAATCTACAGCGTAGTCATGCAGCAATCGCTCAACTTGTTCAAAGGCGGATTTTTTGTTGCTGAAATCGACAAAGTGAAAGGGCACTTTATACCAGTTTGCATATTGCTCCATACTTTTATGGTTGGCGATAATACATGGTATGTCGCAGTATAGCTCCTTGCTATGCCAGCGATGAAGTACGTCATTTAGGCAATGAGATTCATGGCTGGCAAGCAAAGCGACCTTTTGTAATTAGCCGAGTGTTTAAGTGACCATGCCATTTCATATTTGGCGGCAAGCTCAGAAAATGAGGCTTTTAATGCGTCTAAATTAACGTCAACAGAATCTGCATCTATTTCGTGTCGCATAAAAAAACGGTTAAGGTATCGGTCAGTATGGTGGCTGGCCTCTAAAATACTCACTTTGTGGGCGGCAAGAAATTCAGAAACCGCAGCGACTAAACCTACTTGGTCAGGGCAATCAATAATCAACCTAATGCTAGAAGACAACTTAATTCACTCCTTGAGTTTTGTACAAATGATGACCTGCATCAAACTTGCTCTCGCTAATTTTGTGAATCTACTAAAGTCGCATTACAACTTATACAACAACGCGTTATAAATGCTATTGTATAAGAATTAAACGCACATATATTTTAAGGATACGTGGTAATGACTAGAGTCGCACTTGTAACAGGCGGTACCAGAGGCATCGGTGAAGCGATATGCACAACATTAAAAAGCAAAGGATATACAGTTGTCGCTAACTATGGCGGGAATGATGTAAAAGCGCAAGAATTTACCGCGCGCACAGGTATTCCTTCAGTTAAGTTCGATGTTTCAGATTTTGAAGCAGTACAAAAGGGCATGGCTGAAGTTGAAGCTGAATATGGACCCGTGGATGTACTGGTTAACAACGCAGGTATTACTCGTGACGGTACCATGCATAGAATGAGATTTGATCAATGGAACGCGGTTATCCAAACCAACTTAGCGTCTTGCTTTAACACTTGCAGAGCCGTAATTGACGGCATGCGTGAGCGCGGTTTTGGGCGCATCATTAACGTTGGTTCGGTTAATGGTCAAGCCGGTCAATATGGTCAAGTTAACTATGCGGCTGCTAAATCAGGTATTCATGGTTTTACCAAAGCGCTAGCACTTGAGGGCGCGGGTAAAGGAATAACGGTTAATGCGATTGCACCCGGTTATGTGGATACGGATATGGTGCGTGCAGTGCCTGCTGAAGTACTCGCTAAAATTATAAAGACTATTCCGGTAGGCCGCTTAGGGAAGCCAGAGGATATTGCAAACAGCGTAGCATTTTTAGTAGATGATGAATCAGGTTTTATCACCGGTTCAACACTGTCTATTAATGGTGGTCAGCACATGTACTAAAGCTTGCAGTATGTGAGTGAATTAAAACAAAAGGGCCTCTATTTTTAGAGGCCCTTCTTTTATAAATGATGGATACTGAAAGTAGCTATTGTGTATTTAAACCAACAAGTTTATCCAGCGTTTCGGGCGAAGGAAAACCATCGGCAATCAGTCCATGTGCCGCTTGAAATTCTCGCAAACCTTTGCGTGTTGCCGGCCCAATAATGCCGTCAGCGCCGCCTACATCGAAGCCTAGTGCATTTAACTGTCGTTGCACCTGTGCCATTTGAGCAATGCTGTAAGTTGGCAGCTCGGGTAGTTCAGCTTGAATAGCGGCACCCCCTATAATCTGATTCGCTAATTGGCCAACTGCGATTCCGTAAAATTCTGAATTATTCCAACGTAAAATGGTATTGAAATTAGCATACGTTAAAAAAGCAGGACCAGAAGCGCCAGCAGGAACAAGCAGTTTAGACTGAATGTCACTCTCTCCTAATTCACTATCGTCGGCTTTGGTAATTCCCAGTGCCGACCACTCAGTAATACTCCGTCTGCCTTTGTCACTGAGACTATAATCGAAGGCCTCAGGTAAGTTCACCTCGCGTCCCCAGCGTAGTCCAGGAGTCCAACCGAGTTTCCACAAAAAGTTAGCAGCGGAAGCGAGCGCATCTTTTTCACTTTCCCATAAATTCACTATACCGTCGCCATCACCGTCTATTGCATAATTAGTATAAGCGGTTGGCATAAACTGAGTATGGCCCATTGCACCCGCCCATGAACCCTGCATTTGAGACTTGCTGAGTCCTTCGCGGTCCATCAGTTTGAGTGCTAAAAATAACTCTTGAGTAAAAAAGCGCGCGCGCCTTGGTTCACACGCTAGGGTAGCTAATGAATCGAGCGTAGAGATATTGCCTTTATAGCCGCCGTAATTAGTTTCTAAACCCCAAAACGAAATTAAATAGTGGCTGGGCACGCCATATTTTTCGGTAAGTGTGGCTAAAAAAGTTTTATGCTGAGCGTATTTTTCGCGACCTTTATCAATACGCCACTGATTAACACGTTTACTAAAATAGTTAGGGAAGGTAGAGACAAATTCTGGTTGAGAACGGTCTAGTTCAATCACGCGTGGGATAAAGTTTAAATTTTTAAACTCTTGTTCAGCGCGGGCAGGTAATACGCCAGCTTTAATAGCCTCTTGTTTCTTTTGGCTCAAACATGCTGAAAACCCAGCCTGTTGTTGACCAATGTAAGTTTGTAAATCGCTTGCAGCGGCTGTGCTAGCGGCAAGTAAAAGTGCGCTTGCAAGAAAGGTGTGAGGCAATTTCAATCTTTGGTAATCCCTATAAATAACGAAAGCTTAGCTCTAGTATGAGATTAACCAAACTTGTGCATAAGCACAAATGAAATTGCTTGGTGAATAAGCGCAACTGCGCTTATTCGTATTTATTAATAAATTCCGTAACGATTGGACGAATATTTTTGCGATACATTGAGCCACTAAAAATCCCGTAATGTCCTGCGCCAACTTGTACGTGATGCTTACGCATATTTTTAGGAATATTTTTACAAATATCTTGCGCGGCTTCTGTTTGACCTAAACCACAAATATCATCGTTGGCACCTTCCACAGTCAGCAAGGGCGTGTTATCAATTGCGTCAAAGTTAACCTTTTTACCATTATAGGTAATGGTTTGATTGGCCACTTCATTGTTTTTGAAGATACGCTCGATGGTTTCAAGATAAAATTCTGCCGGCATATCTAATACCGCCATGTATTCATCATAAAATGCGCGAAAGCGATCGGCATCTTCTTCTTTACCAAACAACAAGTTTTGGAAATAGTTCTGATACTTTTCCATATGTGATTTTTGGTTCATCGAGATAAAACCACCTAGTTGCATAAAGCCAGGATAAACTTGACGTCCAGAGCCAGGGTACCCTGCAGGAACTTTCATGATCGCAACGTTTTTATACCAAGACATAGGACGGCTGTGTGCAAATTCATTCACTCTGGTCGGGTTTTTAGAAGTGTCTAATGGCCCAGCCATTAAAGTCAGTGTCTTAGGCGTATTAGGGCTTTTTTCTTCGGCCATAACCGCAGTAGCAATAAGCGCTTGCACCGTAGGCTGGCAAATAGCAATTAAATGCGTGTCTTCGCCTAAAAAGTTTAAAAATTCTATAAGGTATGACACATAAGAATCAAAACTAAAGGGGCCCTCTTCAAGGGGGACTTCTCGGGCATCAGCCCAATCGGTGATATAAACTTCGTGATTTGGAATTAAAGCCTCAACCGTACCTTTTAGTAAAGTAGCATGGTGGCCTGATAAAGGCGCAACTAAAAGCACCTTATCCTTATCAGTGTGACCCAAACGTTTAAAATGCATCAAGTCACAAAAAGGTTTTGATACAACAACTTCTTCACAAACTTTAAACTGCTCTCCTCCTGCTTCAATATTCTCAATATTAAAACCGAGCTTATCGTAACGACGAGTTAAACGCATCGCTGTTTCAAGGCTTGCTTTGGTAAATCTGCCAGTCCAAGTATGGGAGAGTGGATTAGATGGATGTGACACTATGTCATTAACAATGCTCATTCCTTCGTTCATCATTTGTCCTGTGCGGGCAAAGTAATCGTAGGCTTGATATTTCATGTTATTCTCCTGTAAAACTTAAACAGCAGTGCAAGGTAGCAATGCGGATAAAACGATTTGGATAAAAAAAACTCCAATCCAAGGTCATCGACCCATAGATTGAAGTTTTATTATTCAGCGCATTCGCCCAAGCGATGCGAGGACAAAATGTAGAGCCGGCTTAAGCAAAAGTTACTTAGCAGCAGGTGTCATCTTTGCGCTAACTTCTTCACTGATGTCTTTCATCATAGAGCCAGCTTGTTGCTGTGCGCCAGATACTAAAGTGTAGGCTTCTTTAGCAGATGCAGTAATAGTTTCTTGAAGATTCGCAAGATATTCTTTTTGTGCTTCTGCCAAGCTTACTACGTCTTTTTGTTGACCAGCTGTTTCAGCAAATGATGCACCGCTTGCTAATAAGGTAGTAAACAATGCATTTTGCTTTTCAGCAAGTGCTTGTAGCGTGGTCATATTAAGAGTAGCAAGTTCAGTTACTGGCTTAAGTGATGATTTAAATTGTTCGTTGAATTGGTCTAACATAGTATTTCTCCAAAATTAAATTAAAAGTAGTTGAATTAAATTAAGCTTTCTTTGACGATTCAGCTTTCACATCAGCAGGGCTGAGTTGAGCGACCGTTTTCTTAACTGTTGGTTTTGTCGTCACCGTTGGCGCTTTGTCAGCCTTCGGAGCAGTTGCTTTTTTTGCAACTGGACTTTTCTTTGCCACTGCTTTTTTAGCAGGTGCTTTTGAAACTTTTGGTTTTTCCGCTACCGCTGGAGCAGCCTGCGGCTTGACTGTCTGCGCTGGTTTTGTCGGTGTCACTTGTTTCGCCACTACAGGTGTTGCCTTTTGAGCTGCAACTGATTTTTTAGCAGGTGCGGCTTTCTTAGTTTTCGCTGCTTTACTAGCTGGCGCAGGTGTAGCTGGTGTTTCTATTTCTTCACTAGCATCTGCAAAATTTGTTTTTACGACGCTTGAAAGTTCTTCGCGCATTTCATTGAGTGCAGAATAAGTCGTTTTGGAAGCACTTGTTAAACGTTCTTTTACAGACTGCGCATATACCGACTGAGCAGCAATCACACCTTTCAATTCGGTCTGTTCGTTTAAATTAGATAACAACTTCACACTGTCGCTCATAAGCCCAGAGAAAAATACTGTTTGTTGCTTTGATACTAACTCAAGTGTTTTCGCATTCATTTCAAGCAGTGCACTCGCTGGCTTTGTAGATTTTTTCATTTGTTCTGAAAAGTTACCAAACATGATTTTGACCTCTTTGAAAGTTAGATAGTGCGAAATCACATTTTGCTGCACTGCAACATCGCTGATGTTTAGATAATAATACTTATTGGTTAAATATCAAGCATTATTTTGTTGCAGTGCAACATTTTTTGAGTGAAATAACGAGGATTTACTTAGAGGATGTTCTAATTATATGATTTATATGGTTTTATTATTTCTTACGACTTTTGTCGTACTGCCAGGTCTCCATATTCTTTTCCATCATCTTAGTAAATAAACCAATAGGCGAGTTATCTACCATATTTTTCATCATGCCTTGGACTTTATCTTGTTGATCAATAAATTGTACCAGGCTCTGTTCAAGATATTGACGCACAAATACTTGCATGTCGGTATCGTAGAATCGAATTAATTGCTTGAGTAGGACATCGGTAAGAAGCGACTGGCGTTCATCAGTTTCAGATTCACTGATAATTTGTAACAGTATACTTTTGGTAATATCAGCGTCAGTTTTAGAATCTACAATTTTAAAGTCTTCGCGCTCATTAATCAGAACTTTTACAAACTCAAGATTAACGTACTGACTTTTGGTCGTATCGTATAAACGGCGGTTAGGGTATTTTTTTATGATGATCATGTTGTGTAACCGCCTTTACGATAAAAGATTAGGGCTCAACACTCTGTATTTAGTCGGCTATTTACAGACGCTGAGCACGCTATCATATCACTCTAATCGTTTAAGTACATAATTGCCTGGGGCATCGCATATGCTAGGAAACTTTTCATGACTACCCGGCGCTGGTGTCGCCCTACGTTTACCTGACTGAGGCTTTAACCACTTATGCCAGTCTTGCCACCATGAGCCACTTTGCTCCTCTACACCTTCAAACCACTCTTCAGGCGTGTCTGCAAGTGTATCGTTAGTCCAATGCGGATATTTACCACCATTTGTTGGGTTGATAACACCGGCGATATGTCCAGAGCCAGCTAATACAAAGCGGGTATCGCCAGACACTAACTTAGTACCTGTATAAGCGCTCTTCCATAACACAATATGATCAGCTACGGTGCTTAAAAAGTAGGTAGGAACATCAATATTAGACATATCAATTGGAATACCATCGATGACTACTGCGCCAGGCTCTTTTAATAAATTATCCCAATAGGTCATGCGTAAATACTGCTTAAAGCAAGCCGAGGGTATATTGGTAGAGTCACTGTTCCAATACAATATATCGAAAGGTGCTGGGTCTTTGCCTTTTAGGTAGTTGTCGATAAAAAATGACCAAAATAAGGAGTTTTCCCTAAGCAGACTAAAGCTCATCGCAATCACGCGGCCATCAAATACCCCTTTTGTCTCTGCACTTTGTTCAATCATCGGCAACATGTCTTCTGATAGATAGTTACCTACTTCACCAGGTTCTGCAAAATCGAGCAAGGTCGTGAGCAATGTCAGTGATGCGATGCTCTCATCCCCTTTTGCCCGCAAATAAGCGGTAGTCATTGCAGATAAAGTACCGCCTACACAAAAGCCGGTAAGATTAACAGAGCTCTCTGATGTGATGGTTTTGATGGCTTCAAGGGCGGCAATAGGTCCCTTGCGCATATAATCAAATAAGTCGTTATCGCTGAGTTCACCATCAGGATTTACCCAAGAAATCATAAATACATTGTAACCACTGTCGAGTAAACCTTTGGCCAGAGACTTCTTTTCTTCTAAATCCATCACATAAAATTTATTGATAAATGGCGGTACCATTAGCATCGGTTTGGTATGTTGTGTTTTGCCAGTCGGTGCATAATGGATTAATTCAATTAACTCATTTTTATAAACGACTTTACCGGGGGTATAGGCTAAGTTTTTGCCGACGGTAAATGCTTTAGCATCGGTTTGGCGCATTTTAAATGCGTCCAAAGGACTTTGCTCTAAATCTTCAAGATAGGCCTGCATACCTTTAATTAATGATTCGCCCTTGGTCTCTAAAATTTCTTCGCAAACATCTGGGTTAGTCAGAACAAAGTTGGTTGGAGATAATGAATTTACATACTGGCGTGTAAAAAACTTTGCCTGATCTTTTTGTTTGGGGTCGGCAAACTCAATTGCATCAATAGTGTTGGTCAGCATCTCAGTGTTAATCAAATACGACTCTTTAATGTACCGATAGATGGGGTTTTCATCCCATTGTGAATGCGAAAAGCGCCTATCTTTTTTGCTTTCAGCCGCTTTATCTTGAGTACTCTCTCCCAGCATCACCTTGCTAGCTTGCTGCCAAAGTTCGCTTTGTTTTTGCAAGTAATCAAATTGATTTTGCATTAGCTTATTAGCATCAACCTTGGTCTCGCCAGAGAGTAATTCGTGCAATCGGCCCTGATCAAAGTTCGTCGCGGATGGTTGACCGGCCTGGCTACTCGCGCGTTGAAAAATCTCCTTTGCCATTGAGTTGAATACCGTAGCGTACTTTTCGAGATAACGCAGTACTTCTGCCTCATCGGTTTGCATGATATGTCCTTAAGTGCATTTGCACGATGTTGGGAATAATTTATTTTTTGGATTTTTCAGGCTGCACTTGCCCTTGCATGAAGTTTGCCATCATATTCTGATAAGCAGTGAAGCCATTCATTCCAGTCTCTAAAGACGGTTTAATAAAGGTTTCAAAAGCAGATTGTGGGTCTTGCTGGCATTTTTTTAGCAAGTCTTCTGTCAAAGACTGGTGAATATCGCTAAAATCAGGTAAACCAAACATTTCACGCGCTTCTGCTGGAGATAGTTCTAAATTGACGGTCACTTTCATTTTGAGCCTCAATGTGCAAGTGTTGAACTTTTAGACTAAGGATCTGCCACACTCTTGTCTAGTCTTATCGACTAAGGTATCACTAAAGCCATAAGCTGCTCTTAAAAAAACATAGGTTTAGCCATATTTTGAAAATTACGTCATTGCTGTTTTCGCCCTTTAGATGGTTAAAGCGTCACTTCATCAAACTCTCGGTAGTGCTACTTGCCGTTATTGTGAGTTATTTTGTGTATATCGACGCCCAAGTTAAACAGCATTTTTCAGGTAATAAATGGGAAGTACCTGCACAGATTTATGCTCGTCCATTGGTCTTGGCGCTCGATCAAGAAATTAGCCCTGCAGAAGTACAAGAGGAGCTTAACTTACTGGGTTACCGTCAGGTGGCGGATGCCAAAGAGGTGGGTGAATTTAGTTTAGGCAAAGACCGCATAACAGTTTTCCGACGCGCTTTTCAATATGCTGACTTAGAGGCTCCCGAACGCACATTAGACATTCGTTGGAATAAAGACCGCATTGCCAAGCTAGACTTGCTGGATACTCGTCAACAGGCGCGAAGTGTGATGTTAGAGCCTTGGTTAATTTCGCGTTTGGTCGGTGGCTTGTCTGAAGATAGGATGCTAATGCAAGACGAAGACATCCCCGAGCTATTAAAAGTTGCCTTAATTGAGGTCGAAGACAAAGACTTTTACAAGCATCATGGCATTGCACCACTTTCAATTATTCGTGCTTTGATTGCTAATGTAAGCGCAGGGCGAACGGTGCAAGGTGGCAGCACGCTAACTCAACAGTTGGTAAAGAATTTATATCTTTCTCGTGAGCAAACCTATACGCGGAAGCTCAGAGAAGCGGTTATGGCCTTAGTCATTGATGCGCGGTACAGCAAACAAGAGATTCTCAACGCCTATTTAAACGAAGTGTTTTTAGGGCAAAACGGCGCGGTGGCGGTGCATGGTTTTGGTCTTGCAAGCCACTTCTACTTTAATAAACCGCTGCAAGAGCTCGAATTAGTTGAAATTGCAACCTTAGTGGGCATGGTTAAAGGACCATCGTTTTATCACCCAGTGCGCAGAGCTGACCGCAGTGTAGAGCGTCGAAACTTAGTCTTAAGAATCTTATTTGATCAACAATATCTATCGGCTGATGAGTACAGAGGAGCACTTGAAACACCGCTTGTGACCTCAGAGAGTCCAAGTTTAGCCTCTGGTAAGCATCCTGCATTCATGGACAAGGTGCGCGATGAACTTTATTCAGTAGTTCCGGCGGTAAAAACACGCTTGTCGGGGGTAAAAGTATTTACCACCTTGGACATAAACGCACAAAGGCGTGCTGAAACTGCGCTTTCTGAGCAAGTCGACGCAAAATCAAAAGCACGCAAGTTACCAAATTTAGAGGCTGCCATGGTGGTGAGCGACATTGCCAGTGGTGAAATTCGTGCGATTGTTGGCGGCAAGCAAACTGAATTTGCCGGCTTTAACCGTGCACTCAACGCTTATCGACCTATCGGCTCATTAATAAAGCCGGTTGTATATTTGGCTGCGCTTGAAAATCCCTCGCGCTATAATTTAGCCACTCGTTTACCTGATCGCCCTATTGAATTTGACGACAAAGATGGTCAAAAATGGCGACCGCAAAATGCTGATAAAGTATTTAGGGAAGAGGTATCTTTAATTGATGCTCTTACCCAGTCTTACAACGTGCCGAGTGTTGTGCTCGCAAGTCAATTGGGTTTTGATGAAGTTGCTGCCACTTTGCAAAGACTTGGATATACCAAGCCCATAGAGCCACTCCCCTCGCTGGCATTAGGGGCTGTAGAGCTTTCTCCATTTGAAGTTAATCAGGTCTATCAAGTGATTAGTAATAACGGTGTGCTTAGGCCATTGCATGCGCTTAGTGCGGTGACTACGCACGACAATCAGTTGCTGTGGAAGCGTGAGGATTCGTCGCAACGCCGTGCTGATGAAGATGCCACATACTTACTCAACTATGCGCTACACAAAGTCACTCAAGATGGCACAGCAAAAGCGATTGGTCAGCGTTTCGAGAATATTAATATGGCCGGTAAAACGGGTACCACTAATGATTATAGAGATAGTTGGTTTGCTGGCTTTGACCGTAATTTAGTAACGAGCGTTTGGTTAGGGCATGACGATAATAGCCCCGTCAATATGTCTGGTGCTAGCGGTGCGCTGCAAATTTTCATGGATTTTCAACAGACCAATAAGCCTAAGTCCTTATCAAGACGATTCCCGTCTAATTTGACCATAGCGCATTTTAGTAATAGCACTGGAGTGCATATGCAGGCAGGCTGCAATGATGTTATGAGTGTGCCGGCCATTGCTTCTGCCCTTGCCCCAGTGGCCACTTGCGAAGAAGCATTATCCTCTCCTCAATCAGCTCCTCCGAAGAAAAAACGAACATGGTTAGAGCGCGTATTCGACTGGTGATACGCGCGGCTTACCCTACTTGAAATACCCCCAGACAGCCCTTTATTAAAATGTACCCCGCCACCCCTTGGTTAAAATTTACCCCGTCACCCCTTCGTTAAAATTTACCCCGTCACCCCTTCGAAGGAAGGGGTCTTTCAAAGCAACCACCAAATTAGAATAACGCAGCGTGGGCTTGGCCCGGTTTTAAGGTTGAGATAGTTAGATTCTTGCCTACGCAAGAATGACGGCTGTTTCAAGAATGACGGCTGTTTCAAGAATAACGGCTGTTTCAAGAATGACGGCTGTTTCAAGAATGACGGCTGTTTCAACAATGACTATTGTGGCAAGAATGACAATCCCCAATTTAGACCATTTGCACTTAATCAGTGCGAGTTACTCCCCAAAAATCACGCTAAGAAAACATAAGTATATGATTATTATGCTTTTGGTTTGTTGGCACTGCTTTTGTATTGCAATTAATAGGACACTCAAACCAGCAGCAATACATTCAATCTAGCAGGAGCAATTTATGAAACTAGTCACTGCAATCATTAAGCCGTTTAAGCTTGATGATGTTCGTGAAGCAATCTCAGAAATCGGTATCGAAGGTTTAACCGTGACTGAGGTGAAAGGCTTTGGACGTCAAAAAGGGCATACCGAACTTTATCGTGGAGCCGAATATCAAGTCGATTTTCTTCCTAAAGTAAAACTTGAAATAGCGATTCAGGATGATCAAGTGGAACGCCTAGTTGAGGCCATCGTTGGCGCCGCTAAGACCGGCAAGATTGGTGACGGCAAGGTGTTTGTATACGACCTTGAACAAGCTGTGCGTATTCGCACAGGTGAAGCAGACTCAGACGCGTTGTAACGCGCAAGCCTTTTTTGGAGACACATTATGGAAATCACATTTGAACTAGGGTATGCGCTCGATACCTTTTACTTTTTAATCTGCGGCGCCTTTGTTATGTGGATGGCTGCAGGCTTTACTATGCTCGAAGCCGGTCTGGTTCGTTCAAAAAACACCACTGAAATACTCACTAAAAACATCGCTTTGTATTCTATTGCTAGCATCATGTACATGGTTAGCGGCTATGCGATTATGTACGATGGTGGATTCTTTTTGTCGGGTATAATGGGCGATGGCGCAACAGGCGTTGCTGAAGACCCTGCTACTTACGCACCTTCTGCTGACTTCTTCTTCCAAGTGGTATTTGTTGCCACAGCGATGTCGATTGTATCGGGCGCGGTAGCCGAGCGCATGAAGTTGTGGTCGTTCTTATTGTTTACGGTGGTACTAACTGGTTTTATCTACCCAATGGAAGGCTCTTGGACTTGGAACGGACAGTCGGTTTTTGGTCTTTACACCTTGGGTGACCTTGGCTTTTCAGATTTTGCGGGCTCAGGTATTGTGCATATGGCCGGTGCTTCTGCCGCTTTAGCCGGTGTATTAATTCTTGGTGCTCGTAAAGGTAAATATGGTCCGGGTGGCAAAATCAATGCGATTCCTGGTGCAAATTTACCATTAGCTACCCTTGGTACTTTCATATTGTGGATGGGTTGGTTTGGTTTTAACGGTGGGTCAGTGCTAGCAACAGCTTCTGTTGAATCAGCAAACCTAGTTGCTATCGTATTTATGAACACCAATGCCGCAGCAGCAGGTGGTTCAGTTGCTGCTTTAATACTAGCGCGTATCTTATTTGGTAAAGCTGATTTAACTATGGCTCTTAATGGCGCATTAGCAGGCTTAGTTGCCATCACTGCTGAACCGTCTACGCCCACGGCTTTACAAGCGACTCTTTTTGGCGCTATCGGTGGTGTATTAGTGGTGTTCAGCATCATTGGCTTAGATAAGCTTAAGATTGATGACCCGGTAGGCGCGATATCTGTTCACGGTGTGGTTGGCTTATTAGGTTTATTGTTGGTGCCAATTACTAATCCGTTAACAGACGATGGAGGTGCTTCATTTTCTGGTCAAATCATCGGTGCCCTCACTATCTTTACATGGGTATTTGTGACCAGTTTCATCGTTTGGTATGTGATTAAACTTGTGATGGGTGTGCGTGTATCTGAAGACGAAGAGTTTGAAGGTGTGGACGTCAGTGAGTGCGGATTAGAAGCTTACCCAGATTTCGCTAAATCACGTTCATAGTTATTAGGGTAGGGAGTCGGTTACCTAAATAAGAATAATAAAATTATAATAATAAGAATAACAAGGTAAGCTGCCAACGACAGTTGGACATTGAAAAGCCCCGTATTTGCGGGGCTTTTTGTTGTCTGCTCGGTGACCTAGTCTTTTTTAGCTTTGAGTTGGGAAATAATACTTACGATTTTTGCGTGCTCTGACTCACTATAGGATAGCAAATGAGCTTCTAGATACTCAGGGCCTTTGTATAGGGATGTTATGGCGCTATTTACTCGCTCAAGGTAATTATATGACTGCGGATGCTTATTACACATCATGTAGCCATAGGTAAAAGAATTAACCTCTGAAATATCATAGCTTTTATATTGAGCTTCAGGGTCGAATATCGTGTATGCATGCATCTCGCTCGGGAACATCAAAGCATACTGGCCTCGGTCATGAAAAAACAAGTTTGATATCATATTATGTGGCACATTGCCTTTCCAAGAGAGAGTAGTGTCTGTCGATAAAAGTGCAATCTGCTTGTCCAGTGCATCCCCATATGAATAATTTGAGATAATCAAAAATTTTGCATCTTCTTGAAGTTCAGCAATAGCCAGTAATGACTTTACGTGCCCGTTCGTGTTTAACACTTCTTGTGGAAGGTCCGGTAAATAGGCTTGCTGATAAAGTCGATAGTGCAACAAAAAATAAATAGGCTTAGAAAATATATAGTTTGCCGCACGTTTTGCAGTTTTAAAACGATATGGTGTACATGTCGCATGGTTAGTTTGGTTAAGCTCTCGCTCTTGTCGATTAAATGGGACTTACCTGAGTTGCTCGGGCAAGCCAATCTCTTTAAACAGCAAGCTATAGACAGAAGATATGGTACCAACACCTTGTTTTTCGTTGACTTGCTCTATAAATTGAGGGCTGTCAGTCATAACTCGCAAGCCGTCATCTGCTTTTGCAGACATTTGCGCGAGTAATAAAATAAAAAAGATAACTGAGAGCTTCGTGAGTTTCAAATGAACATCACCGATAAATATTAGACATAAAAGGGTATCGGCCCTTGTTACTAATTGTTTATTTTATGACTAAGTTTTAAAAGCGCTTTTATATCCCTGCAATACAGGGTTAAACTGAAACTAGCATTTCAGGGTATAAATGGTTATTTCTTACTCAGTATCAAATACTCTGTACACTTAAAAATCATAACAAAAATATAGTGAGCCATATATGACATTTGCACGGCCTTACATAAAGCAAACAGCTAAAACGCTTATAACAGCTGCATTGGTAGCCATCTCAGTATCTTCAGCATCAGCCTATGACCGCATCACTGGAGAGCCCTTTGCTTCGCGCTCAGAAGTGATTGCACAAAACGGCATGGCTGCAACGAGTCAGCCATTGGCCACGCAAGTCGCTCTAGATGTACTTAAAGCCGGCGGTAACGCGATAGACGCAGCGATTGCAGCAAACGCAATGCTTGGCTTGGTTGAACCGACGGGTTGTGGTATCGGTGGAGACTTGTTTGCTATTGTTTGGGATGCAGAAACGAGTAAGTTATATGGTTTAAACGCTTCTGGTCGCTCACCGCAAAGTTTGACTATGGAGCACTTTGAAGAAAAAGGTCTAAGTAAAATCCCAAAATTTGGTCCATTGCCAGTGTCTGTGCCGGGCACGGTTGACGGATGGTTTATGCTCAATGAGCGCTTTGGCTCAAAACCTATGCAAGAGCTTTTAGCCCCGTCTATTGAATATGCTCGCCAAGGCTTTCCGGTAAGTGAATTAATTGCTTATTATTTTGAAATGAATCAAAAGCGAATTGGCCAATATCCTGGCTTTGAAGAAACCTTTACCATTAATGGCAAAACTCCCAGAAAAGGTGAGATTTTTCGCAATCCTGCTCTGGCAAGCACCTACGAAAAAATAGCGACAGGCGGGCGCGACGCATTCTATAAAGGTGATATAGCGCGCACTATTGGTGCCTTTATGCAGGAGCAGGGCGGTTTTTTAAGCTATGAAGATATGGCGGCACACTATTCAGATTGGATAGAGCCGGTATCGAGCAACTATCGCGGCTATGACGTATGGGAGCTTCCACCAAATGGACAGGGTATTGCGGCTCTACAAATACTTAATGTACTTGAGCTTTACGACTTAGAAGGCATGGGGCGCGATTCAGCAGAGTTTGTACATACCTTTGTTGAGGCAAAAAAACTGGCTTTTGAAGATCGCGCAAAGTTTTATGCTGACCCTAATTTTAACCAAATCCCAGTTGATTGGCTGATTTCAAAAGAATATGCAAAAGAGCGTCAGCAGTTAATTTCACCTACTACCGCAGCGCAGCGTGTCGATGCAGGTAAAAACGATGGCGATACTATTTATTTAACGGTAGCTGACAAGTTTGGCAACATGGTATCGCTGATTCAAAGTAATTATCGTGGCATGGGATCGGGCATGATCCCCACCGACTTAGGCTTTGTAATGCAAAATCGCGGTGAAATGTTTGCCCTGCAAGATAATCACTTTAATAAGTATGAGCCTAATAAACGTCCTTTCCACACTATTATCCCAGCCTTTGTGACACGTAATAATAAGCCATTAATGAGCTTTGGAGTAATGGGCGGCGGCACTCAACCACAAATGCATGCGCAAATTATTATTAACATGATTGATTTTGGTATGAATATTCAAGAAGCGGGAGATGCCCCACGTATTTTACATTCTGGGTCAAGTACACCTGAGGGAGATATTATGACTGACGGTGGCTATATTAGCCTTGAATCTGGCTTTTCTCAGAAGACCCGACGTGAGTTGATGAAAAAGGGGCATGTTCTAAGAGATGTAAATGGTGCTTTTGGTGGGTATCAGGCTATTCTCTTTGATCAAAAACATCAGGTATACTATGGCGCTTCAGAGACACGTAAAGACGGTCAAGCCGCAGGATATTGATTTCATTGAATAGACAAGCCCACGTATGACGCAGCCACAAAAAGGTATTTGCGCCGAGCCAAACCTGCACGCGCAGTTTCTCTTGTTTAATGTGGTAGACGACGATATGCCTGCTGTTCGTAGCAAGTTGTCTGCTTGTTTAGACTTGTTTGATCATTTTGACGAAGAGCACTATGAGGCTATGGTCTCCGGTGTAGTGGGCATTGGTAGTAACTTTTGGTCTGAGCTATATCCGTCAGCAAGCCCTAGAGCACTAGCACCATTTCCTGATATGCAGAGTGAAGACCGCTGCGCACCCGTAATACCTTGCGACTTGTTTGTCCAAATTCGTGCTGACAGGCTCGATATTTGTCATGCGATAGGTATTAAAGTGATGGAGCTAATGAAGCTACACACTGAGCTGGTAGAGCAAATAAGGGCATTTAGGTATTTAGATGGTCGCGATCTTACAGGTTTTATAGTGACAGATGATAATCCTAGAGGCCTCAAAAAGTTTGAGATAGCGGTAGTAGGGGACGATGACCCTGATTTTATCGGCGGGAGCTACGTTCATGTGCAGCGCTATCGCCATGATATGACTCGTTGGCAAGCTCTGTCTGAGAAACGACAGCAAGATGTGATTGGTCGTACGAAAGAGCATAACTTACCTGTCATAGACTCAGGTTTATCTTCACATAGCTTTCGAACTAAGATAACCGGTGCGAACGGTGAGTACCCGATTATGCTTAATCAGAGTATGCCTTATGGAAATATGAATGTGCAGGGCTTGTATTTTGTGTCTTGTGCTAATCATCCTAACGCGTTCAAGAATTTACTGCATAGTCGTGTTTACGGCGACCAAAACGGTCACTACGATAGATTGTTAGACTACTCAAATGCAGAAACAGGAGCGGCCTTTTTTGCTCCCTCCATTCAATTTATACGCCAGCAGGCGATGCTCATGGAGGCTCAGCTTGATAGTGATGAGCATTTGTAGATATTGATACATCGCTATTAAAATTATCGAGCGGCTAGATGTGACGCGGCAGTTCTCCTGCAATTGTGGTGGTCCTGCTAAGTTTTATTGTTAACCAAAATTTTGCGCGCGACAACAACAACTGAAAGTGTAAGCAAACCGGCAGCTATGCCAATGAAACCATTCAAGAAAACGCCCGTTAATGACCCTACAATGGTGCCAACGGTTGGGAAGATTGACACCACATCCACTGAATGTTCTACAAAATGATGCAAGAACGGTACGCCGTGAGCGATGATACCGCCGCCTACTAAAAACATCGCCGCGGTACCAACGATGGAGAGTGTTTTCATTAATATGGGAGCAAATCTTAGCAGAGCTCTGCCGGCAAAACGTTGTAAGTTGTCAAAGCTCCCTGACACAGATTTTCGCAGTAAATATAGGCCTAAATCATCGATTTTTACAATCAAGGCGACAAAACCATAGACGGCTACTGTGAACAGAATGCTCATCAGTGACAGCACCATAATTTGTGTTGTGAAAGATTCAGCTGCTACGGTCCCCAAAATAATAACAATTATTTCAGCGCTTAAAATAAAATCTGTACGGATCGCGCCTTTGATTTTGTTTTTTTCAAGCTCAACTAAATTGATTTCAGGGTCGGCTAAGAGCTTCAGCTTTTCGGCATGCGCTTGTTGTTCTTCATGCTTATTAACAATGAACTTATGAAGTAATTTCTCAATCCCTTCAAAACACAAATACAAACCGCCGATAATCAAAAGATATATGACTATCCAAGGCGCAAAATAGCTAATAAACAAGGCGCTGGGCACCAATATCAACTTATTGATAAAAGAGCCTTTGGCAACAGCCCAAACTACTGGCAATTCACGTGCTGCTCTTACCCCAGAAACTTGTTCCGCATTCAAGGCTAAATCGTCACCTAATACGCCAGCTGTTTTTTTAGCCGCCACTTTTGACAAAATAGCGACGTCATCTAGTACCGTCGCTATATCATCCAATAATGTCAATAAAGTTGAAGCAGGAATCAACCTTCTCCTTAATAAATCGCTTTCGTTTAATGATCTTAACAGTGTTCGTTACAGCATTTACACTTTATTTACACTTCTTGGCAACTCCTTGACCTTTATCTGTTGTACTATTTTAAAAATCAAAGCGTGATTGGCCTGTTATTGGTGGCCGGCTACGATTAATAATTTTGATACTAGCGCTCAAATGTCTCTGTATTGTTTGCTAGTGCGCGAATGGAGAATACATATGGCTAGCTATGTAATAAGCCCTGTCAAAACGAGCCTAGTTATACTTATGCTGTTAATTTTAAGTGCCTGTGGTGGTGGCGGTAGTAACGATAACTCGCAAAACCCAGTGCCACCAGCGCCACCGCCTGCGCCGCCTGCACCGCCTCCCGTTGCTGTAGACTCTTCGCATCGCATAGATGCTGCACGCTTGCTGACACAAGCCACTTATGGCCCACTAGCCAA
>Ga0307933_1000606_pt1 | contig 32917 bp, 28 predicted proteins | sample OrgLakmetageno88_FD_201811 | JGI IMG/M metagenome (GOLD analysis project Ga0307933, IMG submission 201811) | Saline water microbial communities from Organic Lake, Antarctica - #88 | ecosystem: Environmental > Aquatic > Non-marine Saline and Alkaline > Saline | place: Antarctica: Organic Lake... | reverse complement strand
ACGGGAATCATCGTTCGATAAGAGGGGGAGTTCAACCCGCTCATACGCAGCTAACACAACGAATTTTTAACCACGGATGAACACGGATGGACACGGATAAAACCCTTTCTCTGTATTTTTTGATCTGCGTGTATCCGCGTGAATCTGCGGTTAAATGAAAACCGAGCCAAAGCTCCAGAGCACCAAGTGCAATTTATTGTGCGGGGTGATAGTAGCCGAAATGTAGCCGAAATCGGAAGGTTTTGGACGATCTGACAATCTTTCATCGAGCAATCCAAAGCGAGTTTACAGCTCATGGAAAAGGCATTTAGCGCAGCCGCTATAAGCCGCAAATCAGAAAGGGTGTTCACCCGTCTGCTCAGCGGCCAAGGAGTGCGCGAGCCTGCCCTCGCTGCGGCGCGACTAAAAGAGCAGGCAGACCGGGCCATTTGCGGGGACGACAGCAGCACCCGCCTGAGCGGACAACTCATCACCGGAGAGTTGAGCCTGTATCAATCCCTGCAGTCCACCCTCAGTAATCTAGACCTAGGGTGCGCCCGCATTCTAGCTCAGCTCCCCGAAGCCTTTGTGCTCTCGATGAGAGGTATCGGGATTACACTGTGTGCCTCGATCTTCGCAGAAACTGGGAGTCTCGCTCGAATCGAACACTGCGACCAAATCAACGCCTATGCTGGCATCATTCCGAAGGTCAAACAGACGGGCGGCCCCGAAGCCCCCGCTCGTGTTGGTGGTAAACGCAGGAGCTTTAATCGCGTGCGCAAGGACTACACCCTGCAAGCGGGCAACCACATCTACCTCCACGGCCCCAAGGACTTAATGGAAGACGCCTTACGGCGTAAACTCCAAGGCAAAGCGGTCGATACCGCAATGGCACGTCGCTTCCTCCGCATCGCCAGGGCGCTCAGCAAGAGCCATTGTATTTATCTGCCTAAATCCCTACGCACCGATCAGGAAGAACCCGATGCCGAGGCGCGTGCGCAATACATTTTGCAGACCTGGCCCGATCAACTGCTGAAGTGGAAGCGCCTCGCCCTGCATCGCGAAGCCTTCGCTCCAGAGACACCCCTGGGGCAGTGGAGAGAAATCGTTCAACAAATTTATGACATAGAGCTACCTTTATAAGTATCCGTAAGGACGATACGTATCAGTTTGGGTTCGGAGCAGCGAAAAGGCACAATATTGGAAGCCGCGTCCATGTGACGACGGCACGGGTCAGAAAGTTCCGCCGCCCCGGCCCTCTGAGCATAGCTCGAAAAGCGCACTAAGATACTTCGTCGCACCTCAAATTAGGTGACGGCACGCAACCAGTCAGCGCAACGGTTCGGAGTCCCCAAACGGCGGTTAACCTACCGCTCCCCTTAAACCCTCCTGATACGCATCAAATCACGACTTTAAAAGCACTTAAAATGAGAGTGGCGAGCGGAGCGTGTACGATCTCCAGCAAAGCAAAAAACATAACTTTCATCTTGATACTCTGACTTGAATGTTTGACCGCCGCCGTTTGGCTCTACTGCTCAGCCTCCCACAGGCGCGCTACCGTACTGGTATCTCGAGCGCGGTAGGGCTTAGCAGCATCAAAGCAATGGAGATACTGTAGAGGAAGAGTCCAAGACAAAGGATTTTCCCGCCGATACGATAGGCGCGTGTTTTACTATTGCGCCGGATGAGGGCTTGTTGGAGCGCTTTTTCCTTGTTCTCCGTGAGCATTGTCGTGATCCAACGAATGCGCATGACACGCAGGAATACCCAGATCACGCTACCTAGTGTGACGAAGAGTCCAGTGATCAAGAACACTTGAGCGGCGAGGCTACTGCCTGCGATCAAGCGCCCGGAAAAACCAGTCACCGTCACAACAATACCCGCAAGGCTCATCAATACCTGCGCTCGGTTGTAGAGCACGTTCAGCTGATTTTCCGCCATACTTAGTGCGGCCATCAAATCGTTATTTGTTAGCTCAAGTATGGCTTTCGCTTCTTTATCAACTGGAGGTAGTTCGTGCAAAGTGTAATCTTAGTTTTAAAGCCTCGTTAGGGTCAAGCCGCCATGAGGAAAAAATGGGACAACCGCCGTTCCGGGCTTTGGGAGGGCGACTGTCCCCAGTCGCCGCCGTTTGGGCGGTGCCATGCATCGGCAGCGGTTGGGACAACCGCCCTCCCGCAGCGGTTGCTACGACCGCCGTTCCGGGCTTTGGGAGGGCGACTGTCCCCAGTCGCCGCCGTTTGGGCGGTGCCACGCATCGGCAGCGGTTGGGACAACCGCCCTCCCGTAGCGGTTGCTACAACCGCCGTTCCGGGCCTTGGGAGGGCGACTGTCCCCAGTCGCCGCCGTTTGGGCGGTGCCATGCATCGGCAGCGGTTGGGACAACCGCCCTCCCGCAGCGGTTGCTACAACCGCCGTTCCGGGCCTTGGGAGGGCGACTGTCCCCAGTCGCCGCCGTTTGGGCGGTGCCATGCATCGGCAGCGGTTGGGACAACCGCCCTCCCGCAGCGGTTGGGACAACCGCCCTCCCGGGCTTTGGGAGGGCGACTGTCCCCAGTCGCCGCCGTTTGGGCAGTGCCACGCATCGGCAGCGGTTGGGACAACCGCCGTTCCGGGCTTTGGGAGGGCGACTGTCCCCAGTCGCCGTCGTTTGGGCAGTGCCACGCATCGGCAGCGGTTGGGACAACCGCCGTTCCGGGCTTTGGGAGGGCGACTGTCCCCAGTCGCCGTCGTTTGGGCAGTGCCATGCATCGGCAGCGGTTGGGACAACCGCCCTCCCGTAGCGGTTGCTACGACCGCCGTTCCGGGCTTTGGGAGGGCGACTGTCCCAGTCGCCGTCGTTTGGGCGGTGCCAGATCTTTTTTTAAGTAGCATGGGTATTCTGCTTGTAGAGCCATTGAAAAGACACAGGCAGGGATGACTATGCTACCTGTCTCTTAGCTTACTGCCATCGCTGATTCTTCGATCTCCCAGCGGTGGTAGGCGTCGGCGTAGGCGGGGCATTCATTGACGAGTTCTTCGTGCACTCCGTCGGCGGCTAGCTTTCCTTTTTCTAGAAAGAGAATGCGGGGTGCTTGGCGCAGTAAGTCGATCCGATGAGTCACTAAGACTGTCGTGCCTTGGCCGGCTCTTGTGCGTGAAAGAATCGCATCGTGGATCAGGGACTCACTCTCGGGCTCGACGGAGGCGGTTGGTTCATCCAGCAGCAGTATGCGGGGGACGGTTAAAAAGGCGCGCGCTAGGCTGAGCCTTTGCCGCTGTCCGCCGGAGAGTTTCATCCCGTTTTGGCCGACTTGGGTGGCATAGCCTTGTGGCAGTGCGAGAATGAAATCGTGTGCGTTGGCCGACTTGGCCGCAGCGACGATTTCTGCCTCGCCCGCTTGGGGGCAGCCATAGCTGAGGTTCTCTTGAATCGTGCCATCGAATAAATAATTATCCTGCCCGACGTAGCCGGTCTGCCTGCGCAGGGAGCTCAGCGTGACCTCTCGAATATCAAGCCCATCAATCGCCAGCGAGCCGGCATCGACTTCGTAGAAGCGGGGAATCAAATTGAGCAGGGTGCTCTTGCCGGAACCACTCCCGCCGGCTACGGCGACAAACTCTCCGGGTTGTATCGAAAAAGTGACTCCGCCCAAGACTGGCTTGCCGAGGACGTAGGCGAACTCGACTTCTGCGAAATCAATTGCTCCTTCGGAGCCGGCTAAAGTCTTAGCGCCTACTTGATCAATAATCGAAATAGGCTCGTCGAGCAGCTCCATGATTCGAGTCGCAGCGGCTCTGGCGCGTTGCAGGATATCGCTGGTCTGCGCAATGGTGCGGATGGGGCTCTGCAAACGCCACCAGAAACCGCGATAGGCAATCAGAGCGCCGAGGCTGAAGAGGGTGCTCTCATTCATGATCAACCAAGCTCCGAGGCCGAGCATGATGAGGTTGTTGATAAACCCGAAGACTGAAACGATCGGGAAAAAGGTATTCCGCAGCCGACTTGCTTGCACACTCGATTCGTAGAAACTGTCGGCGTTTTCCTTGAATGCGGCGCTTTCGTTGGCCTCTCTCCCAAAGGACTGTGTGACCAAAACTCCCGCAAGCCGGTCTTGCACGAATGAGCCGATGTGTCCGAGTTTTCGCCTCACTCCGGCGTAGATCGATTTAACTTTGCGATTGTATTTATGAATAAAAATAAAAGCGAACGCCAGCGGCAGGATCGAGGCGGTGCCCACAAGTGGGCTGATCCAGAGCACCATGGCCGCGACTACGATAAAAGTCACGATCTCCTCCAGTAAAGAAGTAAGCCCCTGCAATACCGACTGCTCCATGGCATCAACATCGCTGGTGATGCGAGTCACTAACTCGCCCGTGCTGCGATCCCGGTGATAGGCGAGCGATTGCGCTTCAAACTTTGCAAAAAGCTCCGCTCGAATGTCTCGAACAAAGGCCTGCCCCGTTTTTTCCAAGAGAAAGCTCTGGACTGCGCCTGCGCCGAGGCCAATCAGATAGGTGGCGAACATGATGGCCAGCCACATCCCGAGAATGCCAGGCGTGAGTGTTTTTTCCACGAGTCTATCAGCTACAAATCCCCATACGAGGGGGTGGAAGTTCATGAAAGGTACGGCCAACACCAAGAGCGTGAGCGAGCCAACGATGCGCTTGCGGTAAGGGTGTAGCCGCGACCAGATACGACTCGCGAGTTCGCGGTCGGTCAGGTCGTAGTCAGGGTGGGACTGAGTTTTCGGCATGGTGCTAGACTGGGTAAGCCTTTGGAAATACAATATTCAAAACGTAGCATAGGCATCCTGCCTGTGCTAGGGAGGGGCTCGAACCTCGCATGTAGTCTACAGCTTTTTCTTCACGAAGGCGATGAGTTGCTTAGCGATAGGGATGCGGCTGTAAACAATGTCGGTGGGATCCCAGTAATCTTGATGGAAGATGACTTTGCCCTCGGCGTTGAAGCGCATGTGGGTGACGCCGATGGATTCTTCCCATGTGCCGGGAGGGGTCTTTTTGAAGTCGAGCCGCATCGTCCAGTCGAGGTAGTAGTCGCTGCCGCTGCGGGCGACGCGATTGAAGACGAACTCGGCATCGTCGAGCGGTTTGAGGCCAGCGAGCATGTAGGCGCGAATATCTTCGGCGCGAGTGAACTGCTTGAAAGCGTCGCGGAAGTAGGTCTGCTCGGCATAAACGGCGGTGACGTTTTCCGAGAGGTAATCGTAGTTGTAGTTACTAAAGAGAGCTTTGACGCGCTCCAGCATGGCGGTTTCGGCCTCCGAGCCGGGCGCGGGTGGCTGATTCTGCGCTGGATCGCTGGCGGCGAGGGCTTGTTGATAGGTGGCGTCGGGGGTGGTTTGGGTGTGCATGTCGGTGGTGGTGCAGCCGCTCAGGCTAATTAGAGCGGCAGTGAATGTTAAAATGCGGATTGGTTGGTGGATAGTCACGGGAATTAAGCGTTTGAGCGCCCAAAAGCTTACAGGGACGGGCGGGTGTCTCAAAAATAGAAAACTAGGGTGGTTTCGCTATCCAAACGAACCAAAAGCTCACGCTTGCGGCTACATTGACAAAATTTGTCGCCGAATCGGTAACGATTTGATCCTTTCGAGATAACCTCCAAGTAGAGCCTCTACATTTGCTTTTTGCTGGAACTGCTGGCTTCTTCTTTGTAAGTTCTAAACCTGTGAGGGCGTTCTGTACGCACGAATAAACGATGAGTATTGGAATACAACTAGCTGAACGCGGCCTTGCCACTGATTCGATGATACGCGGTGGCATCCGCAAGCTACTGCGTGAGCGCCTCGAAGCGATCGCTGTGGCACCTAAATCGCAGGCGCAATGGATCGCTGAGCTGGAGGCGACGCCACTGGCGGTCGATACCGACGCGGCCAACGCTCAGCACTACGAGATACCGGCCGCCTACTTTCGCACCGTGCTGGGCAGTCACTTGAAATACAGTAGCGGATTTTGGTCGAAGGGCAACGAGCACCTCGACGAATCGGAGGTGGCGATGCTGGAGCGCAGCTGCGAACGTGCGCAGCTAATGGATGGGCAGCGCATTTTGGAGCTCGGCTGCGGTTGGGGCTCGCTCTCGCTGTGGATGGCGGCGCATTACCCTGAGAGTCAAATCGTGGCGGTTAGCAACTCGCAGAGCCAGCGCGAATACATCGAAGAGCAGGCCGCCGAGCGCGAGCTGACTAATCTGAAAGTGGTGACTTGCGATATTAATGCATTCGCACCCGAGGGGCGCTTTGATCGCGTGGTTTCGGTGGAAATGTTTGAGCATGTGCGTAACCATCGCCAGCTGTTACGGCGGATCGCCGAGTGGCTTGAGCCGAGCGGTAAACTCTTTGTCCATATATTCGCGCACCGGAAACACACCTATCTCTTCGAGGCCAATACGTCTAAGGACTGGATGTCGCAATATTTCTTCACCGGTGGCATTATGCCCTCGGCAGAGCTACTGCCGACAGCTGCGGAGACTTTGCAGGAGGAGGCGCGTTGGACGGTGAACGGCATGCACTACAGCCGCACGCTTGAGGCGTGGCTGGCGAAGCAGGACGCCCACTCGGATGAGGTGCTGGCTATTTTTCGAAAATGCTATGGCGCGCGCGAGGCTAAGCTCTGGGCGCAGCGCTGGCGTATTTTTTACATGGCTTGCTCGGAGCTCTTTGCCTATAACAACGGTGAAGAGTGGCCGGTGATGCACTACCGCTTCGTAAAGCCACAGTAAAAGATGCCTAACGATGCCTGAAGATAACAAACCCCAGAAGATCGCAGTCGTCGGCTGCGGCGTAGCTGGCCTGACTGCCGCGTGGCTGCTCGGGCGTAAGCATGAAGTCCACCTCTTCGAAAAAAACAACTACGCGGGCGGTCACACCCGCACGCTCACCGTGCTGGACGGTGTCGATGCAGGCATGGCGGTCGATACGGGCTTCATCGTGATGAACCACCGCAACTATCCGAACTTCACCAAGGTGCTGGAGCAACTCGGTGTCGAGCTAGAGGATAGCTCGATGACTTTCAGCTATCACGATCAGCAGACAGGCTACGGCTATGCGGGTAATAACTTTGCATCGCTCTTTCCCTCGCTCGCCTACTATTTCAAGCCGCAGCATTTAAGCTTAGTTAAAGACCTCTTGCGCTTCGCACGTATCGGCTACCGCGATCTAAACAGCGGCTATCTGGAGGGCAAGACGCTGGGCAAATATTGTAAAAAGCGAGGGTTTGGGCAGGCTTTTTTAAATCATTACCTGTATCCCATGGGCGCGGCGATTTGGTCGTCGCCGATTCAGAAAATGCACGAGTTCCCCGCACAGCCGTATTTGCATTTCCTAGAAAACCACGGGCTGCTGCGCCTCACCAACCGTCCGCAATGGCGCTACATCAAGGGCGGCAGCCGCACTTATGTAAGCACCATGCTGAGCCAGTTTGACAACGCGCCGCAGCTCAATGCCGCACCGACCGGGATCAGGCGGCACGAGGGTGGGGTCACGCTCATCACGCACGAGGGCGAGTCGCTGGAGTTTGACCATGTCGTGATCGGTGCCCATGCTGACGAGGCGCTCAAGCTTTTGGTCGATCCCAGTAAGACCGAGCAAAAGCTACTCTCGCTATGGCGCTACCAGCCAAACGAGGTGGTGTTGCACACCAGCGCCACGCATCTGCCGCCAGATCGCAAGCTTTGGGCGTCGTGGAATTTTATGCGCGAGCCGGGGCAGTCGGATAATCGCCCCGTGTCGGTGAGCTACTACATGAACCGCCTGCAAAACTTGCAAACGGAGCACGACTACATTGTAACGCTCAACCCCGGCGTTCCCATCCCCGAGGCGCATGTGATCAACCGCACCACGCTTACGCACCCCTTATATTCTTTCGATTCGATGAAGACGCAGCCTCAGTTAAAGGCGAACAACGGCGCGCGCAACACATGGTTCTGCGGCAGTTATTTCGGTTATGGTTTTCACGAAGACGCGGTGCGCTCAGCGGTTGAAGTGGCGCAAGGCTTTGGGATCGAGTTATGAAGCGATTTCAGATACCGGTAGCGCCGAACCCGCGGATGTGGTGTGAGGCCACACCTCGCCACCCCAAGGTAGTGCCGAACCCACGTATGTGGTGTGAGGCCACACCTCGCCACCCTAAGGTGGCGCCGAGTGGCCCACTCGGCGTTGTGCTGGTAGCGCCGAACCCGCGGATGTGGTGTGAGGCCACACCTCGCCACCCCAAGGTAGCGCCGAGTGGCTCACTCGGCAGGGCATTGGTGGCGCCGAGTGGCCCACTTGGCAGGGCATTGGTAGCGCCGAACCCACGTATGTGGTGTGAGGCCACACCTCGCCACCCTAAGGTGGCGCCGAGTGGCCCACTCGGCATTGTGTTGGTAGCGCCGAACCCACGTATGTGGTGTGAGGCCACACCTCGCCACCCCAAGGTAGCGCCAAGTGGCTCACTCGGCATTGTGTTGGTAGCGCCGAGTGGCTCACTCGGCATTGTGTTGGTAGCGCCGAGTGGCTCACTCGGCAGGGCGGGCACGAAGGTGAATCCACTATGAAGTTTCGCTCGCAGATCTTTCGTGGGCAAGTCGTGCACGAACGGCTCAGCCCGCAGCCGCACGCTTTTAGCTACCCCATGACTTTCTTTGGCTTCGACCTCACCGAGCTGCCGCAACTCAACCGGCAGGCTTCCGTCTTCGGCTACAATGAGGCGCGTCTGCTGCGGATCAACGACAGCGACTATCTACACGGAAAGCCCGAGCCGATCTTGCAGCAACTCGATGCGCTCCTGCCCCCGCAAGCGGGAGGGCAGCATACTTTGCTGATCAGCTCACCGATTTTTTTTGGCTACGCCTTTAATCCGGTTAACTTTCATCTACGCATGGAGGGCGAGCGCTTGTTGTGCGCCGTCGCGGAGGTCAACAACACCTTCGGTGATCGCCATGTCTATGCCTTGACAGAGCTGCAGACCGAGAGTGCGCATACTTGGACGGCGCGTCGCCCGAAGGATTTCCATGTGTCGCCCTTTAACGATATGGCGGGCGAGTATCACTTTACTTTCCGTATTGAGGGCAACGAAATCTTCCTAGGCGTGGATCTGCACCGCGACGGCGCATGTGTCATGAAAACGTGGCTACAAGGCAAAGCGCAGCCGCTGACGAATCGTAACATTTTACGCTATGCGCTGCTGCATCCATTCGACACCGCGCTCAACAGCATGCCACGTATCATCTGGCAGGCAGCATTGCTCTACTACAAGAAGCGGATGGAGGTTTTTAAGCGCCCCGCGCCCGTTTCGGGAGACACACTGGTGGATCGCGATGCGCCAGGCGAGAGCCGACCAGTGATTTAGCGGATCGAGAGCTTGCGAGTGATGAGGTTGGAGTCCCGCCTTTAGGCGGCTGCGGTTGAGTGGCTATCGCATACGCGGCCGCCTAAAGGCGGGACTCCAACGCAGGAGTGCGAGTATCGCCAGTTTGAACTTGGCAACATCGCATACGCGGCCGCCTAAAGGCGGGACTCCAACTTCACGCCGACGGGCTATACTCGGGCACATGCTTTCGAATGGTTTGCTTGATAGCGTTTGAATCGGAGCCTTCGATCGCGGCTTCGAGCGCCTGCTGGATCTGTTCGATCTTCATTTGCGTATCTTGCTCGGCGATGAAGCGCATTACGCGGGGGTGGCGGGTGGCTTGTAGGGCTTCGCTGAGGTGTTGCACTTCTTCGTAGAGTTTTTCGCCGGGTTGCAGCCCTGTGAATTCGATGTCGATATCGGTGTTCTCGCGCAAGCCGCTGAGGGCGATCATTTGGCGCGCGACATCGAGGATCTTGACCGATTCTCCCATGTCGAGCACGAGGATATCGCCGCCGTTGCCTTGCGTCGCGGACTGCAAGACTAGCCCCACAGCTTCCTCGACAGTCATGAAAAATCGAGTAACTTCGGGATCCGTCACGGTGATCGGGCCGCCGCTCGCGATTTGCTTGCGGAAGATGGGGATCACACTGCCGGAGGAGCCGAGCACATTACCAAAGCGAACGGCCGTAAACTTAGTTGAATTTTCTGGCGTGGCTTGCTGCGCGATGAGTGCCAGCTCGGCCAGTCGCTTGCTGGCGCCCATGACGCTGGTGGGATTAATGGCTTTATCCGTTGAAATAAGAATGAAGCGCTCGCTGCCATGCTGACTCGCGATATGGGCGAGTTGCTTAGTCGCTATAAAATTATTGCGCAGAGCTTCGGCTGGTTGGCCTTCCATTAAGTTGACGTGCTTGTGCGCTGCTGCGTGGAAGACGACTTCGGGGCGGTGCTGGGCAAAGACTTTTTCGATCTGCGGCGCATTGAGGATGTCGAACACGCGAGTGGTGACTTCAGTTTCGGTCGCCGTGCGCGAGTAGAGCACATCTTGTTGTAGATCAAAAATCGCAATTTCGGCCTGATCGATACAAAGCAGTTCTGCGGGCGCGTAGCTCAGTATTTGCGCGACTAGCTCGCGGCCGATGCTGCCACCCGCACCGGTGACGAGCACGCGCTTACCTGCCAGCATACTGCGGATATCGTCGGAGTTGAGGTCGACCGCGTCGCGCCCCAGCAAGTCTTCCAGCTGAATGGGGCGCAGCTGCGAAAGTTCGGCGCGTCCACTGACGAGGTCGGTCAGCGCGGGCACGGTATCGACAGCTAGCCCGGCATCGCGCGCGAGTTCGGCCACGTGGCGCATCCGTTTAGTGGAGGCGGATGGGAATGCAATGACAGCTTTGGTGGCGCTGTAGCGCTTGGCAACGGTTGCGAGTTCATCCACCTCGTCGGCCACCAAAATGCCGTGCACGTAGCGACCGATCTTTTTCGGATCATCATCCAAGAAAGCGACGGGGCGCATGCCGAGGCGCGTCTTATTCATCAGGTCAGAGCATAGCCCCGCGCCTATTTCACCCGCGCCGATGATCAAGATGCTTTCCGAATCATCGGCGGCTAGCCAGTCTTCGAGACCGCGACTAGATTTAATGCGCATCAATACTCTAAAACTCGCAAGAAGTAGGAAGCTGAGCAAGAAGTAGGTGAGTATCACGGCACGTGGCGGCACGTTGATCCCATCGTAGACATACCACATCGAGAGCAGGATGAGTGCATTGATAAACAAGCCGCCAAAAAGGCGTAGCGCATCAGGCAAACGGAAATAAGATAAGATCGAATCGATTTGCCCGCTCGCAAATAGCATCATCAGCTGCAGCCCGACGATCCATGTCAGAGTGTTGAGGCGGTCGAGCGCGTGGTTCTCGGGCACGCTGAAATCGAAGCGCAGCTCGTAGGCGATCCAGTAGCAGCTGATGGAAGCCAGCCCGTAGAAGAGCACTAAGCAGAGCGTCCTTAAATTAAGATAGCGGACGAGAACGTTAGCTCTCATGCGGCACCTCCTGGGATGGCTGCTTTGAAGGTATCGATCACACGTTGTCGGTCGGTAGTCGTCATGCTGGAGCCGCTGGGCAGGCAGATGCCGCGGTCGAAAAGTTGGGCTGCGAATGCGCCGCCGAAGCATTGTTTATCTTTAAACACCGGCTGTAGATGCAGCGGCTTCCAGAGGGGGCGTGCCTCGATGTCTTCTGCGGCGAGCGCGGCCAGCACGGCGTCGCGTAAGGTGCCGCTGGTGGTGGGATCAATCGTTAGGCAGGTGAGCCAATAGTTGGCTGCGTCTGGCTCGGCGATGGGCATGAAGGCAACGCCCGCTAGATCACCCAGCGCGGCTCGGTAGGCCTCGAAGTGGGTGCGCCGCGCCGTGATGCGGCGGTCGAGATCGGCCAGTTGGCTCACGCCGAGGCCGGCCAGCAGATTACTCATGCGGTAGTTATAGCCGACCGCTTTGTGCTCGTAGTGGGCGACTGGCTCGCGGGCTTGGGTGGCGAGGTAGCGGGCGCGCTCGATGCCCGCGGCATCGTCGGCCAGTAACATGCCGCCGCCAGAGGTGGTGATGATCTTGTTGCCGTTGAATGAGAAAAAGGAAAAAGCACCCATCGAGCCAGCGGGTCGGCCATAGTAGCTCGCACCGAGCGCTTCGGCGGCATCTTCGATCAGGGGCACTTTGTAGGTCTCGCAGAGCTTGAGGATGCGCGTCATCTCGGCGCACTGGCCGTAGAGGTGCACCACGATCACGGCCTTGATATCGCAGCGGGCTTTGAGTGCGGCTTCCAGTAAGTCTGGATCCATGTTCCAAGTGCGTGGCTCGCTATCGACGAAGACTGGCTCTGCGCCGAGATAGCAGATTGGGTTGGCGCTGGCGGTGAAGGTGAGGGTGGGGCAGATCACGGCATCGCCCGCGCGGACGCCTAAGATTTGCAAGGCAAGGTGCAGCGCGGCGGTGCCCGAGTTGAGCGCGACGGCGTGGCTGCGGTGCGCGCGTTGGGCAGTCGCCGCCTCAAAGGCATCCAAGGCGGGCCCGATTGGTGCCACCCAGTTGGAAGTCAACACAGCATCCACACTCGCATGGTCGTGCGAGCTGATATCGGGGGGAGAGAGGTAGATGCGGGGCATATCTATGAAACCACCTAGAGCCGCGAAATCATCAACTCGCGTTGGAAAATCATCTCCTTGGGCAAGTTACTGTGGAGCTTCAGGAAGAGTTCTTCGTGCGGCAATGTCTGCATGCGGGCGCGCTCGCGGTCGATGTGCATAAGTTTATCAAAGTTTTCTTCGCTCATGTCGAGCCCGCGCCAGTCGAGGTCACTGTAGCGAGGCATCCAGCCGATGGGCGTCTCTTTGGCTCCGGCGCGTCCGGTGGCGCGCTCGACGATCCAGCGCAGCGGGCGCATGTTTTCGCTGAAGCCTGGCCACATCCAATTACCTTCTGAATCCTTGCGAAACCAGTTTACGTTGAAGATGCGCGGGGTCTCACTAAGCGTGCGCTGCATTTTGATCCAGTGGCTAAAGTAGTCGCCCATGTGGTAGCCGCAGAAAGGGAGCATAGCCATGGGATCACGGCGGATTTGGCCCAGCGTGCCTTCGGCGGCGGCAGTCATCTCCGAGCCGGTGGTGGCGCCTAAATAGACGCCGTGCCCCCAGTTAAATGCTTGGGTGACGAGCGGCACATCACTCATGCGGCGACCGCCAAAAATCATGGCATGCACACGCACACCTTCGGGCTTTTCCCAGTCGGGGTCGATCACGGGGCAGTTGGCGGCAGGCGCGGTGAAGCGGCTGTTGGGGTGCGCAGAGGGTGTCTCGCTGGCGGGCGTCCAGTCGTTGCCCTTCCAGTCGATCAGGTGGGCGGGTGGCTCCTTCGTCATGCCCTCCCACCAGATGTCGCCCTCGTCGGTCAGGGCGACATTGGTAAAGATGGTGTCCTTCGAGCAGGATTCCATCGCGCTGGGATTGGTTTCGTAGGAGGTGCCGGGCGCGACACCGAAAAAGCCGGCCTCGGGATTGATGGCGTAGAGGTAGCCATCGGGGCCGGGTTTGATCCAAGCGATGTCGTCGCCCACACAGGTGACTTTGTAGCCCTCCATCGCTTTGGGCGGAATGACCATCGCGAAATTAGTTTTGCCGCATGCACTAGGGAAGGCGGCGGTTACATAAGTCTTGGTGCCGTCTGGCTCTTCGACGCCGAGGATTAGCATGTGCTCGGCCATCCAGCCTTCGTCGCGGGCGAGGGTCGAGGCGATCCGCAGCGCGAGGCACTTTTTGCCCAGCAGCGCATTGCCCCCGTAGCCGGAGCCGTAAGAGACGATAGTGCGCTCCTCTGGGAAATGCACGATGTGGGTATCTGCGGGGTTGCACGGCCAGGCCACATCTTCGACGCCCGCATCTAGCGGGCAGCCCACCGAGTGTAGGCAAGGCACGAAAAAGCCATCTGTGCCCAGCACATCTAGCACGGCGGTGCCGACACGCGCCATGATGCGCATATTGACCACCACGTAGGGCGAGTCCGTGATTTCGACGCCGATCTTCGAGATGGGCCCACCGATCGGCCCCATGCTAAAGGGGATGATGTATAGGGTGCGCCCGTGCATGCAGCCTTTGAAGAGTTGCTTGAGCTTGCGCCGCATCATGCGAGGCTCTTCCCAGTTATTAGTCGGCCCGGCGCCATCTTTATTTTGCGAGCAGATAAAAGTCTTCGATTCCACGCGCGCCACATCTTTGGGGTCGGAGCGGAAGAGGTAGCTATTGGGGCGCTTCGCTTCGTCCAGCTTAATGCACGAGCCCTTTTGCTGCATCATGGCGAAAAGCTCGTCGGCCTCAGTCCGGGACCCATCGCACCATTGCACGGCGGCGGGTTCGCACAGAGTCACCATTTTTTTGACCCATTTAAGGAGTGCTTTGTGTGAAGTTTTAGGAGCGCTATTGTTTGACATTACGGAAACGTAACACCGAGCAGGCTAATGGTAAGTAAAAACGCAGATGTATTTAAAAAAGATTCGCGATGAGGATCGCCCCTAAATTCATCCCGCAATGTAAAGGTTCGGGAAGCAGGCGTCGCACATTTTAGCTCGTGTGCCGCAAATACAATTCCGCACACGCCCGCGCATCTGAGAGCGCGTCGTGGTGATTCAGCAGAATATCGAACTCCGCGCATAGCAAATCGAGCCTTTTCTTGAGCAATTGCCCACCTGCCACTCGCGAGCTAGAAGCTCCCGCTACTCTTTATGAACGTAGTGGGAGCATCCTGCTCCCGACCGTCCACTTGCCACCCGCGAGCTAGAAGCTCCCGCTACTCTTTACAGACGTAGTGGGAGCATCCTGCTCCCGAACCTCCCAACTTCCCCCTGCTACCTGCGAGCTAGAAGCTCCCGCTACTATTTGTGAACGTAGTGGGAGCATCCTGCTCCCGACCGTCCTGACTTGCCACTCGCGAGCTAGAAGCTCCCGCTACTCTTTATGAACGTAGTGGGAGCATCCTGCTCCCGAACCTTCCACCTGTCACTCGCGAGCTAGAAGCTCCCGCTACTATTTATGCACTGAGCAGGCTAATAATGAGTAAAAACCTAGAGTCGTCTAGAAAAGGTTGGCTAGGGGAATCTCTTCCCTTGCTTGTAGATGACTTCACTCATATAGCTGCGCAGTGTTACGACTATGAAAAAATGCCCGTTTTGCGCCGAAGAAATCCAAGATGCTGCTATCAAATGCAAGCACTGCGGCGAATTCCTAGAGCCATCGGCGTCGACTTTCGGTTCACAATCTGGACAGAAAGTTCAGAAATGGTATTTCAAAAAAGGCTTCATTATTCTCACTCTGGCCTGCGTGGGGCCGCTCGGGCTACCGCTTATCTGGTTCCACCCAGACCTCTCGCGGCTCTGGAAGGTCGGGTGGACAGTCGCGATCCTGCTCGTCACTGCCCTCACGGTCGTTGCTACGATGGAATCGATTAAAATATTGATGGATAGCTATGTCGAACTCGAGCAAATGCTGAAGATGTAACGATGTTAAAGTGACTTATTCCGGCCATTATGCGCCACGGCGAGAAATCTACTTGAACCCCGCTACTGAAAACATCTCACTCTGCCGCTATGCCTCGCAAAAAGACGCCTCAGAAAGATAACTTTGAACTCGAATTCGACCAGCCCGCCGAGCCGCTGGAAGCTGTGCCGATGTCGACCGACGATATTTTTGCGCTCAAGACGGATTCGGGGCACGTCGACGCGATGTTTAGCGACTGGTTCCTCGACTACGCCAGCTACGTGATTCTCGAGCGGGCGGTGCCCCATGCCAACGACGGCCTCAAGCCGGTGCAGCGCCGCATCCTCCACTCGATGCGCGAGCTGGAAGACGGCCGTTACAACAAGGTGGCCAACGTGATCGGTAACACCATGAAGTATCACCCGCACGGCGACGCCTCCATCGGCGACGCCATGGTGCAGCTGGGGCAAAAGGAGCTCCTGATCGACATGCAGGGCAACTGGGGCAACACCCTGACCGGCGACTCCTCGGCCGCCGCCCGTTACATCGAAGCGCGCCTTTCCAAGTTTGCCCTCGAAGTGGTCTTCAACCCTAAAACCACCAATTGGCTCTCCTCCTACGATGGCCGCAATAAAGAGCCCGACACGCTCCCTGTTAAATTTCCGCTGTTGCTGGCACAAGGTGCCGAGGGCATCGCCGTGGGCCTTTCTTGTAAGATTCTTCCGCACAATTTCCACGAGCTACTCGATGGCTGCATTGCACTCCTGCGCAAGGAAAAGCCCGAGCTGGTGCCCGACTTTCCGACCGGTGGTATCGCCGACGTTTCCGAGTATAACAACGGCAAACGTGGTGGCCGGGTCAAAGTCCGCGCCCGAATTGAGCAGCGCAAAAAGACTCTACTCGCCATCACTGAACTGCCGTTCGGCAAGACCACCACCAGCCTGATCGACTCCATCATCTCTGCTAACGAAAAGGGTAAGATCAAAATTCAGCGCGTCGAAGACAACACCGCCAATGTTGTCGAGATTCTGGTTTACCTCACCGCTGGCTCCGATCCCGACACAGTGGAGCAAGCGCTTTACGCCTTCACCGACTGTGAGCTGTCGGTCTCCACCAACATTTGCGTGATCGAAAACGAGAAGCCGCACTTCTTCTCCGCGCAAGATCTGCTCTACCTCGCCACCGAAAAGACGCGTGACTTGCTCCAGCTCGAACTCGAAATCCAACTCGCCGAACTCGGCGAGAAATGGCACTTCAGCTCGCTCGAAAAGATCTTCATCGAAAACCGCATCTACCACCTGATCGAAGAAGTCAAGGAGTGGGAGAAAGTCATCGCCACCATCGATCAAGGCCTCAGCCCCTACAAATCTCTTTTGAAGCGCGCAGTCACCCGAGACGACATTTTGCGCCTGTTGGAAATCAAAATTAAGCGCATCACAAAGCACGACTCCTTCAAGGCCAACGAACAAATTAGGAGTCTCGAAGACGAGATCGAGATTGCGACAAAACACCTAAACTCGCTCACTAAGTATGCCATTAAATGGTTCACCGATCTTAAGAAAAACTACGGTAAGGGGCGCGAGCGCAAGACTGAGTTAACGTCTTTTCAGAGAGTCGTGGCGCAAGACGTCGTCATCGCCAACGAGACACTCTATGTGGACAAGAAAGAAGGCTTCGCAGGCATCGGCATGAAGAAGGACGAAGCGGTCTGCAAATGCTCCAACCTCGACGACGTGATTGCCATCAACCAAGAGGGCAAACTCATCGTGAGCAAAGTCAGCGACAAAGCCTTCTTCGGGAAAAATATTTTACACATCGACATTTTCAACCGCACCGATCCCAACGCTCTGACTTACTGCATGGTCTACCGCGATGGCAAGACAGGTGCCACATTGGCCAAGCACTTCACCACTGGCGGGGTGACGCGCGACAAGGAGTATGATTTGACCAAGGGCAAGCCCGGCTCCCGCGTGTTTTACATATCCTGCTACCCGACCAAGGAGGGCGAGCCCGATGCCGTGAAGATCAACCTCAAGCCCGCACTGCGGCTACGTAAGGTCGAAGAAGAAGTGTTCTTTAAAGATTTAGTCGTGCGCGGGCGCAGCACCGGCGGTAATATCATTACCAAGAACTCCGTCCGCAACGTAGTGCGCATGACCAAAGCCGCCCGCGAAGAAGCAGCAGGCTAGGGGAGGCCCTGCTACAAAGTGCACTCGGGGGCGTTCTAAGACTCAGAAATTAGAGTTCGGCTCTTTGGGCGGCTGCTGACTACCAAGCGCAGCCGCGCGAGGTTTCACAATTTGGCCGTGCGACTAAGCCCTTGATTGGCTCATCGGGGAAAAGTTGCTCAGCGCGGCCATTATCAATCAAATGACGGTCGCAGATGGTGTCCAGATCGCTCTTGGTTTTAGCGCGGCGCATGTCGTGGAGAAATTGCCCGTCGGCATCCACGCCGAGCCCGACGAAGTTTAGGAACTTCTTCATGTGGTTGATGTGGTGGAGCCCGTCAAGGCCGGGGCGACTGGTGGCGTTAATCAAATCTTCGATGTACTCCCGCACATCGGCGAGCTTGGGCTGAAAGACGGGTTCGCCCGCAAAGTGCTCGCGGTGCTGGCGAAAGATCCAAGGATTACGAATGCAAGAGCGGCCGATCATAATGCCTGCACTACCAGTCGCATCCAGCACCCATTGCCCCTTAGCGACGGAGGTGATGTTACCATTAGCCAGCACCGGGCAGGGCACGCGCGCCGCTGCTCGTTTAATATATTCGTAGTGCACCTCGCTACGGTAGGCTTCTTTCACCGTGCGCGCGTGCAGGCTGAGTAGGTCGACTTGGTGCTTTTCGATCAGGTCTAGGATGGCTTCAAAGTGCTCGTCGCAGTCGAAGCCGATCCGCATCTTCACAGTGAAGCGGCCTTTCACGGCGGCGCGTAAGCAGCCGAGCACTTTGTCGATCTTCGATGGCTCGCGCAGCAGGCCGCCGCCCACATTTTTCTTGTAAACCTTGGGTGCGGGGCAGCCCATATTGAGATCGATACCGGCGACGGGGAGTGCCGCTTTTTCGATCGCCAGCACCGTGCGCTCGATGTCGGGCAAGCTCTCGCCGATCAACTGCGCGAAGACTGGGCGGCCAGTGCCGTGGTGGCAGATCGAGTCCACGATGTGTTGTTCCAAAGTAGAGTGCCCATGCACGCGGAAGTACTCGGTGAAAAATAGGTCGGGCGCGCCATACTTACCGAGTAACTGCATGAATGGCAGCGTCGTCACGTCCTGCATCGGTGCGAGCGCCGTCCACGGCTGACCAGGGATGAGAGGTTCGGGTAGGGCTATCATAAGCTTCGGAGATTAAAAATAAATGATCGCTGTGTAATGCTAAATGTTAGGGGTGCGAGCCTCTAGTAGTCGGAGCTTCTAGCTCCTAGAAAACGCTAATGCCTTGGAGCTAGAAGCTCCGGCTACTATTTGACCAAATTAGGCTCCGGATTACGATCCCTGCTCAAGGATTTTTGCCAAAATTTCCGTCATATCATCGACGGCATCCATCACGGCCTGCGCCACGTAGATCGGCTTACCAGAGGTGAGTGCCATCACCATCGAGTCGCTGGGACGGGCATCGAGCTCGATGATTTTATGACCGAGCTCGTTCTCCATCGATAGGATCAGTCGTGCAAAGAAAGTACCTTGATCCACGTGGTTGATCACCACGCGTTCGATCTCAGCGCCGAGGCCGTCTAGCATCGTGAGCATTAGATCGTGCGTGAGCGGACGCTCTGCTTGCTCGTCGTCCACGGCACGTTGAATGGCTTCGCCGATGGCGGGATCGACGTAAATGACAAACGTCTTTATGTCGTTACCCAGAAAGACGGCACAACCGCTGGAAGTGGGCATCACGCCTTTGACAAGAACTGGAATCACTTGATTATCCATCGTTACTTCATGCCTGGAAGGTTCATCGGAAGATCGCTGCCGCCACCGGGCGCATCGCCCATTTGTGATTTCATGGCCTTCATCATTTTTCGGCCTTTGCCCCCGCGCATCATTTTCATCATTTTTTGCATTTGGGTAAATTGCTTGAGTAGGGCATTCACATCGCGCACTTGCACGCCGGAGCCGTTGGCGATGCGCTTGAGGCGGCTACCACGCAGCAGGCGTGGCTGGCGGCGCTCTTGCACAGTCATGGAGTGGATAATGGCTTCGGTGCGTGCCATTTTCTTTTCTTCTTCGTCGCCTATTTGGACGCCGCTCATGCCGGGCATCATACCCACGATGGAGCCCAGTGAGCCCATCTTTTTGACCTGCTGCATCTGCGAGAGGAAGTCTTCGAGATTGAAGTCCGCCTTGCGCATTTTTTCAGCCATGCGCTCGGCTTCGTCCTGATCGATATTTTCCTGCGCTTTTTCTACCAACGAGACCACATCGCCCATCCCGAGTATGCGAGAGGCCATCCGGTCTGGGTGAAAGACTTCAAACTCCTCCGACCTCTCGCCCGTGCCCATGAACTTAATCGGCACATTGGAGATCGACTTCATCGAGAGCGCGGCACCACCGCGCGCGTCACCGTCCAGCTTGGTGAGAATGATACCGGTGCAACCCACCGCATCGTGAAAGTGCTTGGCCACATTGACCGCCTCTTGCCCGAGCGCTGCGTCCACCACCAGTAAAATCTCGTCCGGCTGCACGGCCGCCTTTAACTGTTTGATCTCTTCGATCAAATCCCCGTCGATTTGCAGGCGACCGGCGGTGTCGAAAATAATTAAGTTGGCCTCCGCAGCTTTGGCCGCTTCGAGGCCGCGCTTGCCGATCTTGATCACATTTTTCTCTTCGCGGTCGCCGTAAAAAATGCAGTTTTCGTTCCCAGCCAATATTTCGAGCTGGTCGATGGCAGCGGGGCGGTACACATCACAGGCGATCAGCGCTGGCTTGTAATCGCGCTTTTTCGCCATATAGCGAGCTAGCTTGCCGCTGCTCGTGGTCTTACCCGAGCCGTGCAGGCCGACCATCATGACGCGCAGCGGCTTCTTATCTTCCAGTTCAGTCGCGCCCTCGCCGAGGAGCTTGGCCAGCTCATCGTGGATGATTTTGATCACCTGCTGGCCGGGCGTGACAGACTTGAGCACCTCTTGCCCGACGCACTGCTCCTTGACGGTCGCCACAAATTCGCGCGCCACCTTGAAGTGAACATCCGCCGAGAGCAGCGCTTGGCGCACTTCCTTGAGTGCCTCAGCCATATTTTCTTCGCTCAGCTTACTGACACCTCGGAGATTTCGGAGCGCACTGCCTAACTTGTCTGTTAAATTTTCTAACATAATCTTTGTGTGACACTAACTAAGCCCGCCCACTAGCGCTGGCAACGGGAAAGTGCAGAAGCTTAACGCTACCCGGTGACCGACTCGATAAACTGTGCCTGATCGGGTGCTTTGAAAAACGCCGTGCCAGCGACCAGGGCATCGGCACCGCGCTGGGTGCAGAGCGGAGCCGTTTCCGAGTCCACGCCGCCATCGATTTCGAGCCGATAGTCGAGTCCCATCTGCGTGCGCCATGCATCGAATTGTTCGATCTTTGGCAACACATCGTGACGGAAGCTCTGCCCGCCGAAGCCAGGCTGCACCGTCATCAGTAAAACGATGTCGCAGACGGGCAGAAACTCTCTGGCCTCTTCAGCGGGTGTGTCTGGGTTTAGCACTACGCCACATTTGCAGCCCTTGGACTTAATGTAGGCGAGCGTATCGGCCACCGGGTAGTCCGGTTCGACGTGGATGGTAATTTGCTCCGCTCCTGCATCTAAGAAGGCGTCGATATATAGGTGCGGGTTGTCTAGCATCAGATGAACATCGAAGAAAAGCTTGGAGTGCGGGCGGAGTGCTTGCACCGTTTGCGGGCCGAAGCTGAGGTTGGGCACAAAGTGGCCGTCCATGATGTCTAAGTGTACCCATTCGAGCCCGGCATCCTCAATGAGTTTGAGGCTACTATGAAGATTCGCGTGATCGCCTGCGAGTATAGAGGGAGCGAGTAAGGTTTTGTGTGGGCTAGGCATACGGATGAATTTAGATCGCTAAATGGCTGCTTACAACTCTCGGAACTGGCTATTTTCGATCCAGCCGGTGATTTGGGCTTCGGTTTTTATTTTTAAGAAGTTGTTGTGCTGGTCGATGACTTGGGCGCGCTCGCCGGGGCGGGCTAGGCCGGCTTCGGGGGCGGCGCTGGCGGGGGCGTGGTGGAGTACGGTTGGCGCGTCTGTTATGATGACGCCGGAGGCTTGCTGCGTCGCTTGGATAGTCAGCGCGGTGCTGCTCAGGACTAGGCTGACGATGGCGAGCCCCATGAATAATTTAACGGCGATGGGACGTGAGAAACCGCCGATACGGGGCACTAGGATCCCCGCGAGCAAGCACCAGCCGCTGATCGCGGCGATCCAGATCCATGTGGCGGGTGTGAGGACGCGGCTGGCGGCTTGCCACCACTCGGCGGGGGCAGCGAAGAGGCCGAGCTGTTGACGTAGAACGCCGAGCTTGAACAGGTAGTTTTGGTTGAATGGATCGAGGCGGGTGGCGCGTTCGAGCTGCCAGATGGCCTCGGGGGCGGCGCCTGGTTGGCCTTGTTGATAGTGGCTGAGCGCGAGGTTGTGGCGGGTGGCGGCGCGCTCACCGGATGCTAGATCGCGCTCGAAGGCGACGATGGCTTCGGTGTATCCAGATTCGTGATACGCATCAATGCCAGCTTGAAAATCGTCAGCTTGGAGTGCGGGGGCTAATGCGCTGATACTAAATAGGCATAGAAGGATGAGTCGTTGCCTGTGGTAGCCGAAACTGTAAAGTTTTGGTCTTTCGGATGTGTTGTTGCAGTCGTCCAAAAGCTCACGCTTTTGGCTACTCTTACGGAAGCCGGTGATCAAGTATTTCATAGCGCTTTCAAAATCCTTTCTAATTGGGTGTGGGCGGCGGGCAGATCGGGGGGTGCTTGGCGGCTGGAAAAGCGGTGGGCGTCGGCGGCGGCGAAGAGGGCGCGGGTAGCGTCATGGACGGCTGGGGGTAGGACTTGGACCAGCTCGCTGATGTTGGCGGTGCGGCAGTTGCGCTGGGTGCGGCAGGTGGCGGCGAGGCGGACGGCGGCTTGTGCGTGTTGGTAAAAGTCTGCGGCTTCGCCGGCCTCTTTGGCGGCGTGGGCGGATTTGGTGGCTTCGCGCAGTGCTTGTTTGGCAGCGTATTGATGGGCGTAGGCGGGGTCTTCGGCGAGTCGGCGCCGGCGGCGCAGGATCAAGCCAGCGGCGATGAGTGCCAGCCCGGCGGCGCTGTTGGCCAGCCAGAAAGGGGTGCTTCTGAGTGGGTGTGTGCGGCTGTGAGCTTGGGCGCGGGGGCGATAGTCGAGGCTGAGCAGTGCCTCTTCCATGCTGAGTTCTTTTTGCATGGGGAGGGCCGGGGGGCTGAGCGGCGCGGTGATGCTGGCGCTGGGCGCGGCGCTGGGCGGCAGGTTGGAGGGGGTGACTTCGATGCTAATGGGTGGGGCGCTTAGCTCGGTGTAGCGCTGCTCGGCTGGCTCGAAGTAGGTGAAGTTAATGCGGGGGATCTGCAGGGTGCCGGCGCGGTTAGGGATCAGGACGTAGTCGAAGCGCTTGGTGCCGCGCAGGACATTATCCGCTGAGCGTGGCTGGAAGCTGGGCTCGGGGTCGTAGCTGCGCCAGTCGGCTGATTCGGGAAAGAGGGGGTCGCCGATTCGGTCGAAGTTACCCGCGCCGGAAATTTCGAGCGAGAGCATGATCGGCTCGTCCGCTCGGGCGGTCGGTCGGTCGGTGGACACTTTGAGCGTGAAGTCGCCGATGGCTCCGGTGAAGCTGGCTGGCTGATCAGCGGTGGGCAGGGGGAGCACCTCGATCTTGGTGGGCTCAGTGAAGATGTTGAAGCGCTCGCTGCGCCCGAAGATGTCGCCGAAAATACTGCCCCCGAAGCCGCGCCCATTGAAGGGATCGCGGGCTGTGTTGTTATTCTGCCCAGGAACTTGGGCGGAGACGGTGAATTGAAAATTTAAATCCTGCTCGCCGGTTTGGATGGGGGTGATGGTGAGTGGCCAAGTGAGCACGCGGTAGCGGCGCCCGTTGTCGACCTCGCTGCTTTCTTGGCTGTCGGGGAGCTCGCTGATGGTGAAACCGTCGGCGGAGCGGTCGAAACTGTTGAGGCTGCTGAGGCGCACGTCTTGCGATATGTAGAGCTTGAGCTGGATGGTGGTGGTCTGGCCGACGTAGAGCTGCTCGGGTGCCTCGGCACGCAGGAAGATGAGCTCGTCGGTGGTGGGGCCAGCATCGGCGGGGCGCTCGACGACTTGCAGGGTGACGGCGGGAGCGCGCAGGGTCTCGCCCCTGTATTGAAAGACGTAGGTGGGGATGGTGAAACTGCCGACACGCGGTGCCTCGGCATCGATAATGAGCTGCTGGGTGACGCTGTACTCGGCGACGCCGTTGATGATACTGGTCTGCTGGCTGCTGGAGGTGCGCCCGTTGCTCAGCTCAAGGCCGCCAGACTGGGGGATGGGCAGGCTGGTGACGCGCTCAGGGCTGGGCTGGTTGCTGTCGCTACTCTCTTTGATCTCGACGACGTATTGTGCCTTATCACCCAGCGCGATGCGGGGCGGATTGAAGATGGCGGTGACGCTGATCTCTGCCGAGGCGGAGAGGGCGCAAAGGGTGGACAGGGCGCAAAGGGCGGACAGGGAGCGGAGAGCGCAAAGGGCGCGCAGCCTGTGGAGTGAAAGCGTGATGATTTTATGTAGATACATAGCTGAAATGCTTTTCGATGATTACCAATCGCGGATGTCGCGTTGTTGACCGCCGGGTCGTTGATCGATGAAGGGGAGGAGAGTTTCCCTATCGCGTAGTGAGTCGAGCAGGGCAGCGGCTTCTGCCTCGGTCATGCCTTCGATGGGCTCGCCAGACAGGGCGCTGGTGCCGCTTTGGCCTTCGCCCTCTTCGCCTGGCTCGCCTGCGCTTGGCTCGGGAGTGGCGGCGGGCTCTTCGGGCTCGTCGGACTCTTCGCCAGGTTGTGGCTGCGGGATGTCGTCGACGGGATCTTCGGTGGATTCTTGTGGGGTGGATTGATCTTGGGACGGATCGGAGGGATCTTGCGACGGATCGGTTTGATCGGACGGATCGGTTTGATCGGACGGATCCTGCGACGGTTCGGACGGATCGGAGGAATCGGTTTGATCGGAGGGATCGGTTTGATCGGACGGATCTTGCGAAGGATCGGAGGGATCGGTTTGATCCGACGGGTCTTGCGAAGGATCGGAGGGATCGGTTTGATCCGACGGGTCTTGCGAAGGATCGGACGGATCGGACGGATCTTGCTCTGACTGCTCTTCCTGCTCCTGCTGCTGCTGCTCCTGCTGCTGTTCGATGAGTTGTTCGATGGCTTCGCGTACTTTGGCGACTTGTTCTAGGTCGCTTTGGATAGAGGCATCGGCGGGGTCGATCTCTTGGGCGGCGTTAAAAAGTGACTCGGCCTTTTTGATTTGCTCTAGCGCGGCTTGTGGGTCGCCGCTTTCGTAGGTTTTACGGCCTTGTTGATAGGTGGCGTGCCCCATGTTATAGAGCGCATCGCTTTGCAGCCTGAGGTCGCTGGTCTGGGCGAGGGCGGATTCGTAGAGTGCGGCGGCGGTCTCGAAATCGCCTGCGTTGAGCGCTTCGTAAGCTGTGTTGTAGAGGCTGCGGGCGTCTTGGTCTTGCGGGGGGTCTTGTGGGGCTTCGAATTGTGCCTGCGCGTGGTTGGGGCTGAGGGAGAGCAGCGCGAAGATGGCGAGGCTGGCGTGGATCGCGGCGCTGCGGCGGCGCCGTATTAGGATTTCCAATACAAGCAGGGCGAGGGCGGCGGAGAGTACCCATTGGAAGCGCTCTATTTTGATCTCTTGTAGCTCGGACTCACGCTCTTCGCGCGGGAGGGTGGCAAGCACGTTGCGGTAAAGTTGGTCGAGTGAATCGCCGCTGAGCCGGCTGTAGCTGCCGCGGGTGATTTGCGCGATCTGTTGTAGCGTGGCCTCGTCGAGCTGGCTTAACACGGGCTGGCCACTAGAATCGCGCACGAACTCTTCGATGCCTTGTGCGTTACGGAGTTTAAGGTATTCGCCGGCGGGTGTGCCGATGCCGATGGCGAAGACTTGGATGCCTTGGTCGCGGGCGGCCTCGGCGGCTTTGAGCGTGCTGCCGCCGAGATCCTCGCCGTCTGTGAGCAGGACGACGACTTTGACATTACTCTCAGAAGGGAAGGCTTCGGAGGCTTCTTTGAGTGCATTGCCCAGATCGCTGCCACCGCTAGTCATGATGCTGGGATCGATGGCATCGAGGCTCTCGCGAAAGGCGGCGTAGTCGAGCGTGGGCGGGGTTTGCAGGAATGCTTGCCCGGCGAATGCGATGAGGCCGATGCGGTCGCTCTCCAGCCGCTGCACTAGGTCGATGATGGCCAGCTTGGCGCGATCGAGGCGGGTGGGGCGTATATCGGTGGCGAGCATACTCTTGGAGCTGTCGAGCACGAAGACGATGTCGAGGCCGCGCGCTTTGCGCTCTGAAAACTCGACGCCGAGCTGGGGGCGCGCCATGGCTAGGCCGACTGCGACGACGGCGATCAACACGCAAGCGGACTTGATCCAAGTGCGGGTGAGGCCGGCCTTTTCTGTGAGTTGATCCAGCAGGCGACTGGCGGCAAAACGGCCGAGTAAGGAGTCGCGCCGACGCAGACCATACGCGACGATGCCGCCGAAAAGCAGCAGCAGTATCGGTGTGAAGATGAGCCAGATGGGTTCAGCGAAACTCATGGTAGGCGGCGGTAGCGGGTGTTGCGAAGCAGTTGCTCCAGTGCGAGTAGCAGTAGCCCGAGGGCGGCCAGCCAGATGAATAACTCGGTGAAGGTGGCGTAGGAGCGTAGCTCGATCTTGGTGGTCTCTAGCTCGTCGATTTCGTCGTAGATACGCTCTAGGTCGCCGTCTTGCGTGGCGCTGAAAAAGCGGCCACCGGTGAGCTGGGCGATTTCGGTGAGCTCGGCTTCGTCGTAGTTAGAAAGATCACTGCGGCCACGATAGACGGGGGCGCCGTCGCGGTCGCGGATCACGCGGCCATCGCGATCTGTCTCGGGGATGGGGACGCGGCCTTTTTTACCGGTGGCGATGGTATAGACTTTGACGCCGAGCGCTTTGGCCACTTCGGCGGCGGCGAGAGGGGAGACGGCGCCGGCGTTGTTTTCGCCGTCGGTGAGGAGGATAACGATGCGGCTGCGGGCTTCGTGATCGCGCAGGCGGTTGACACTGGCTCCGAGGGCGGTGCCGATGGCGGTGCCGCCGCCGTCGATCTCGCCGAGTTCGAGGCGCTCGAGATTGCGCTTGAGCCAGTCGTGATTGAGCGTGAGCGGGCTGACGACGTAGGCGTTGGCCGCGAAGGCGACCAGGCCGATGCGGTCGAAGGGGCGCTTGCCGATAAAGTCGTCGACCACGCGCTTGGCGGCGTCGAGGCGGGTGACGACATTGTCGCGGGTGGAGAGATCGAGCGCGCGCATGGAGCCGGAGAGATCGAGCGTGACGACGATGTCGATGCCCTCGGCCTCGGTATCGTCAGTCATCTTGCCGACTTGCGGGCGCGCGAGGGCGGTAATGATGGCAGCGAGCGCGAGCAAGCGCAGACCGAAGAGAAATTTACCGGGGCGACTGTGGCGGTTGCGGCTGATGGCTTTGACTAAGGCGGTGCTGGAAAAGCGAACTGCGGCCTCGGGCCCCATGCGGCCTGCCCACCAAGCGAGGATGGGGATGAGTAGCAGTAGCAAAAAGAATGCGGGATCGGCGAACTGGAAGAAGGTCACGGAGCGGCTCCTTCCGTTTGCGCCGTAGCTTGGGCCTGCGCGAATGTATGTGCTCGGTCGATCAGGCTGCGCACTGTATCCGTGATCTGGATACGCTCTGCGGAGTTGATGGATTGTTGGGCAAATTTAATACGGTCGAAGCAAGTGAGCACTTCGTTGAGTTTGCTTTGGAAAGCATCGTCGAAGCGGGTGTTGCCCTTGAGGCTGCTGAGGAACTCCTCACTGGTGCGGGCGTTGAAGCTGAGCCCGAGGCCGTCTTCGAGATAGCGGCGCAGTGCCTGCGAACTGAGGATGGCAAAACGCTCATCGTCTGCGGTGGTGAGCGTAGCAGCGGCATCTAGCTCAGCGATGGCGGCGACGTAGGGTGGGGCCTGTGCGGGCGTCTTTTTGAGTGCGCGCAGGCTCCACCAGATAATCGCGCCGAGCAGGATCAGGCCGCAGGCAATGGCGAGCCAGATCTGCCACGGCTCGTAGGCTGGAAGCTCGATGGGGCCGCGCACGCGATCGAGCGCCGGCCCATCGGGGAGCGGCGGTAGTTGCGGAGTGGGCATCTGTGCGAGCGTGAGCATCTTAGATTTCTTATTTCTCAACTCGCCTCTAGTGTCTACTGGCGCGGCGGGCGAAGAGTTGACGTAGGGCGGGTAGGTAGGGCTCGTCGGTGCGGGCTTCGATCCAGTCGAGGCCTTTTTTACGCATCCCGTTTTGAAAGTAGCTGCGGCGCTCGGCGGCGAGTTGGGCGTAGCGCTGGCGGACTTGGCGGCTGCCGGTATCGATCTCGACCATCTCGCCAGTCTCGGCGTCTTCGAGTGTGATGAGGCCGACTTCAGGTAGCTCGAACTCGCGCGGGTCGCTGAGCGCGATGCTGATGAGGTCGTGACGCTGGTGAGTGAGGGCGAGGGTCGAAAAGAGTGGGGGTTCGGGCGCGGCGTGTGGGGCGTTGTTATCGAGGAAGTCGGAGATGAGGAAGACGACGCTCTTGCGGCGTTGCACGCGGTTGAGGTAGTCGAGCGCGGCTTTGTGGTCGGTGGCTTTGCCAGCAGGCTCAAAGAAGAGGATGTCGCGGATCACGCGTAGGATGTGGCGGCGGCCTTTTTTGGGCGGGATGTAGTGCTCGACCTCGTCGGTATAGAGTAGCAGGCCGACCTTGTCGTTATTTTGCGAAGCGGAAAATGCGATAACGCTGGCGATCTCGGCGGCGCGCTCGCGTTTGCTTTGCTCGACGGAGCCGAAGATGCCAGAGGCACTGAGATCGATCACCAGCATCAAGGTCAACTCGCGCTCTTCGCGAAAGACTTTAACAAAGGGGCGATCCATCTTGGCGGAGACATTCCAATCGATGGTGCGCACGTCGTCGCCGATGGCATATTCGCGCACTTCCTCGAAATCCATACCGCGGCCTTTGAAGGAGCTATGGTAAGCGCCTGTCATCGAGTCGGTGACGAGTCGCCGCGTGCGAATCTCTAGGCGGCGGACTTTTTTAATGATGTCGGCTGGGATCATTCCTAAGGAACGCGCACGGCTTCGAAGATGGAGGTGACTAGGTCTTCGCTGGTGATCTCCTCAGCCTCGGCCTCGTAGGAAGGGATCACGCGGTGGCGGAGCACATCCATGCCGATTTCTTTAATGTCCTGTGGGATCACGTAGGTGCGGCCTTGCATGAGTGCCCATGCTTTGGCGGCGAGAGTGAGGCTGATGGTGGCGCGCGGGCTGGCACCGAATTGAATGTACTGGCCGAGCTCTAGTTTATACTCGGCGGGGTCGCGGGTGGCGAGAATGAGATCGACAATGTAATCGCGGATTTTGGGGTCGACGAAGACATCGTCGACCAATTTGCGTGCTTCGCTGATCGCTTCGAGCGTGGTGACGGCGTCGACGTGCAGATTCGGCGTGGTGGAGGACATGCGGTCGAGGATGGCGCGCTCGTCGGCCTTGCTGGGGTAGCCGACTTTTAGCTTGAGCATAAAGCGGTCGACTTGTGCTTCGGGGAGTGGGTAGGTGCCTTCTTGGTCGATGGGGTTTTCCGTGGCCAGCACCAAGAATGGCTCGGGCAGGGGATAGGTGGTGTCGCCGATGGTGACTTGGTGCTCCTGCATGGCTTCCAGCAGCGCGCTCTGCACCTTGGCGGGGGCGCGGTTGATCTCGTCGGCCAGAATTAAGTTGGCAAAGATGGGGCCTTTACGGGTGTGGAAGGTGTTTTCCTTGGGGCTGTAGATGAGGGTGCCGATGATGTCGGCTGGCAGCAGATCGGGGGTGAACTGGATACGCTTGAAATCCGCTGCGGTGGCGGTGGCGAGGGTGCGGATGCTGAGGGTCTTGGCGAGGCCCGGCACGCCTTCGAGCAACACGTGGCCATTGGCCAGCAGGCCCACTAGCAGGCGATCCACCAGATAGTGCTGGCCGACGATGACGCGGCCGATTTCCTGGCGCAGGGTCGGAATCCATTGGATCGCCGCCTGTAGTTTTTCTTCAAGTTCGGGGGAGTTTGGATCTTGGCTCATAAGTGGTTTTTTGAGTGCGCAGTCATGTCTGCGCGCTAGGAACTGACAAAGGAGAAACTGATAGGTTTCATTGCAATCAGAATATTGCATTCTTTGGAGGAATGTGCCTTAATGTCTCACATGCCAGCAACTATTTTAATCGTCGATGATGAGAAAAACACCCGCGAAGGGCTGAGCCTCGCTCTGGAAGAGGAGTATGAGGTCTATATGGCATCTGGCGCGTATGAGGCTTTTAACCTGATGGAGGCGGAGACTTTTGACGTGGTGCTGACCGATCTACGCATGGCGGGCAAGTCCGGTCTCAAGGTGATCGACCGCGCGATCACGCTGCCGAACCGCCCGATCTGCATTATGATGACGGCCTACGGCAACGTGGAAACAGCCGTCGAGGCGATGCGGCGCGGCGCGTTCGACTTTTTGACCAAGCCCGTGAGCCTCGAGAAGCTAGAGATCCTGATCAAGCGTGCACTACAGAGCCGCCACATCGAGGCCGAGAACGTCGTCTTGCACCAGCGGCTGGACAAAAAATACAGTTTCGCCGGCATCGTGGGCAACTCGCCCGGCCTCACCGATGTATTGAATAAGGTTAAACTCGTCGCTCCATCGAAAGCCACCGTGCTACTGGAGGGCGAGACCGGCACCGGCAAGGAGTTGATCGCGCAGGCCATCCACCAAAACAGCACCCGCTCGCGCCAAGCATTCGTGCCCGTGCACTGCGCGGCGTTAGCGGCCAACCTGCTAGAGAGCGAGCTCTTCGGCCACGAAAAGGGCGCTTATACCGGAGCCACAGAGCGCCGCATCGGGCGCTTCGAGGCGGCGGACGGCGGCACGCTCTTTCTCGATGAAATCGGCGAGATTGATGCCTCCACACAGGTCAAACTGCTGCGCTTCTTAGAGACGCGCAGCTTCGAGCGCCTCGGTAGCTCGAAGCCAGTCAAAGTCGACGTGCGCCTCGTCTGCGCGACCAACCGCAACCTCAGCGAGATGACCAAGCGCAGCGAGTTCCGCGAGGATCTGCTTTATCGGCTCAACGTGATCACCATCCACCTGCCGCCGCTGCGCGAGCGCCCCGAAGACCTGTCCGTGCTGCTCAACCACTACATCCACCAGTTCGCTGAGGAAAACGAACTGCCGCCCCCCGAGCTGACTGCCGACGCCATCCGAGTGCTGTGCGCCTACCGCTGGCCGGGCAACATCCGTGAGCTGCGTAACTTTTGCGAAAACACCGTCGTGCTCAAGCGTGGTAGTAGCGTCACCGAATACGACCTCGACCCCAAATACCACGACCAAGCCGAAGCCTCCAGCACCGAGCCACAGCCGCTGGCCAGCAGCCCCACTCTCAGTAAGGAGGCGAACGAAAAACGCCTGCTGCGCAACGCCCTGATCAAGGCCAATGGCAACCGCACCCACGCCGCCGAGCTGATGGGCATCAGCCGCCGCACCCTCCACCGCAAGCTCATCCAGTGGCCAGAGCTCGATGTGCAAAAGTAGGGAGCCGCTTATAGTTTGACTCCCCAAGCACAGCCTCCACAAAGAGGGCTTACATTTATATTTCTTAAACACCACCGACACACCTAAACGACGATTGACCATGAAACTTGGCAAAACGCTTTTACTCCTACCCCTCGCCCTCGCGCTCACTAGTTTGCAGGCCGATGAAATCCGCATCGCCGCCTCTGATCTGCTGGCCGACTTTATCCAAGTGCCCCTCGAAGCCTACGGTGCCGAACATGGTCACACCTTTGTGATCGACAGTATCGGCAGTCTGCCCGCGCTCGATCGCCTGCGCTCCGACGAGATCGATCTCGCCATCATCGCCGTGCCTGAGGGCAATGAAGTGCCGCGCGATGAGTTCAGCATGTATCCCTTCGCCTACGATGCCGCCGTGATCGTCGTCAATGAGAGTAATCCCATCGACGAGATCAGCCTCTCGCACCTAGGCGGCATTTTCGGCACCAACGAAGAGTATAGCTTCAACACTTGGGGCGATCTCGGCCTCTCCGGCTGGGGCAGTCGTAATATCAAAGCACTCGCCGGCACCAGCGACGAAAGCATCGCGCTCGAACTTTTCAAATACAGCGTCTTCCGCGGCGGTGCCATGAAGCCTGGCGTAGCCATGGTTAAGGCCGGCGAGATCGAAAACTTGCTACGGTCCGATGGAGCCTCGATCGCGATCCTCTCCCGAATGCCGACCAATAGTAACGTCAAAGTGCTGATGGTCTCCAATGGCGACGACGCGCCCGCCTTCGGCCCCACCGACGATAACGTCCATTACGGTGACTACCCGATCCGCCTCGCCTTTTACATCGCCTACAATAAGCGCGACGCCGACAAGCTGCGCGCAGTCATCCGCGAGTTGCTCAACGACGAAGTCGCCGCCAGCCTGCGTACAAACGATCTGATCGCACTGCCCGACACCGTACGCCGCAAGCTACTGACCGACCTTGATCTAGAGTGAGTCAGGCAGGCGAAATAAATCTAAATTTTTCTAAAAATCGCATTGACATAATGAGTCCCTCATAGATTCTCCCGATTTTCCAAGGAATGTGAGTGTAGCTCAGTTGGTAGAGCACTACCTTGCCAAGGTAGATGTCGAGAGTTCGAACCTCTTCACTCACTCCATTTTAAAGCCCCTAAGTATCTGATACTTAGGGGCTTATTTGTGGGCTTTAGGCTTTAGGCTTATTTGTGGGCTTTAGGCTTTAGTCTGTAGGCTTCAGCGAGTAGGCTAATGGGGTGACGAACGATCGCGGTTTTCCCTGCTTTCTTGAGCCCGTTTTGGAGCTGGAGATGGCAGCCGGGGTTGGAGGTGGCGATGGTGGTAGAGCCGGTGGCTTCGATGTGTTCGAGTTTGCGGTCGAGTAGCTTGGCCGAGGTCTCGGGTCTTGGGATGTTATAAATGCCGGCGCTGCCGCAGCACCAGTCGCTTTCCTTGAGTTCCACTCGTGTGAGGTTGGGGATGGCGTCGAGTGTCTCGGGCTTGAATAGGTTGATCTGCTGGCGGGCGAGTTTTTTGGCAAGCTCCAGTTCGCCATTGTGCGCGTGGAGGGAGCCGCAGCAGGGCTGCACGGCGGGGGTGACTACGGTGCAATTATTGTGAAGTAGGACATCGGCTGTGTCGCGATTGATGTCGCTGAACACACATTCCTTAGCTAAGATTCGGTTTTCCAAGTAATTCTTTTCTTCGTTTTCTGCACCTTTGGATGGTCGTGACTGGTGTCACAAAGATGCTTTCAGGCAGTCCGAGTGCTTGGATGTAGT
>Ga0307933_1000603_pt1 | contig 33011 bp, 27 predicted proteins | sample OrgLakmetageno88_FD_201811 | JGI IMG/M metagenome (GOLD analysis project Ga0307933, IMG submission 201811) | Saline water microbial communities from Organic Lake, Antarctica - #88 | ecosystem: Environmental > Aquatic > Non-marine Saline and Alkaline > Saline | place: Antarctica: Organic Lake... | reverse complement strand
AGAGCAAAGGCCGGAAGGTCTCTCAGCTTAGCTTTCACTCATTCAGGCACTCACTAGCAAGCCACCTTGCCGCCGCTGGCGTCTCTCCTGAACTTCGCATGAAGATCACAGGGCATTCTGACAGCAAGGTTCATGGCAGCTATACGCATACAAACGTTGAAACCCTAAGAGAAGCCCTCGAAAAGCTCGTTTAATCCCATGAATGACAATTGCCAAAACCGCCAAAAGTGCCAAAAGATATGAGACCGAACCCGAAACACTTCCAAATCATTTTCTGGCATTCGCCTTGCAGCTTCGGAATTTCCGCAGTGATAGACTTGAAAGGCCTTACAAGCAGCGAACCCGGAGCCAAGGGAACACTGACTTGTAAGTCCATTCGCTTACCTTTTCAGGACAGTATCGACCCGGCACTAGATGAACTCTTTAAGGACTACCAGCCGCGCCCCGAAACAAAGGCCGCCCGCGAAAGGTTCCTGAAAATGGAGATATTCAAAAAGACGTTCGAGCTACTCGCCCGCGACGAACGCGCCGAAGCGTTGGCAATGTTTGAAATCGAGTATTCTGGTGCCTTTGGGGCAACACCTTGGCATTGCCACTTCGAGGACGTAGACGCGCTCTGTAAAGCTCGTAGAGCCGCCCTAAAGCGCACGGGAAGCAGTAGGCACCTATACTTGCTTACCGCCCTTTGGGATAACGTTTTCAGCCACATGGAAAACGACAAAGCCCGGGAAGAATGGCTCGCGGATCACTGGCAAATTAAATACCCAGAGGGGGAAGCGGTAAAGAAACAGATTCAGAAGCTTAATCTACCTCGAAGCCCCGGAGCTTATGGTGTAAGACTGCGAAAAGAGGAACATTCTGAGCGAAGTTCGTAAGGGGAAAATTCGTGTTCACGAATTGTATCCAAAAAACGGATACACAAGTATAGACTTATTTTAATCTGTATCCTACTTTAAGGATATGGAAGCCAAAGAAAACACCACCACGACAACCAGCGCACCCCGCTGGATCAGACTACCGCAAGCCGGACAGGCCTGTGTTCATACCGGACTCAAGAGAGGCCAAATGCTCAACCTTTCGGGCAATCGTGCAAACGGAATAAAGGTTTGTCACTTACGCGAACAGGGAGCCAAGCGCGGCACACGTTTAATCGACCTCGAAAGCTTACTTGATTATCTCGACGCCCGCGCAGCTTCTTCAATGGAAGGTCTCGAAGGGTGAGCGCACTTGAACATGCAAAGGCAGCCTTTACCATAGATGACGCATGGAGCCGCTTAGGTCTATCCGGACACCCGGCGAAATCCTGCCGCTCACCCTTCAGGGATGACCGCTCACCCAGCTTCTCTGTCTTCGATAACGGCACCCGCTGGCGCGATCACGGAACCGGGGAAGGTGGCGACGTTTGCGACTTCCTAGCCGCCGCCCTGAATGTTGATCCATCCGACGCCGCCCGCTGGCTATTGGAGCAAACCAACACCCGCACAAGCCGACGCGATTGGCCACGAATGCAGACAGTCGCGCAAGCCAAGCCGACCCCACCAGAGCCGCGCAAGCCGCTTGTATTGCCGCCGATGGATAAAGGCACCATTGCAGAGCTCGCTCAGCTTCAGAGGCAACGAGGTTTTCAGCATTTCGGAGGTCTTCAAATACTAATCGACCGGGGGCAACTCCGATTTGCAACAATGCGAGACGGAGCCGAAAGCCCTAGATGTTGGCTTATTACCGACTCCGCGAAAAGATCCGCTAACGCCCGCCGCTTAGATGGCAAGCCTTGGCAAGCTCTACCAGGGCAACCGAAGGCAAAGACATTGCCCGGCTCACAAGCCGCTTGGCCACTAGGGGCAATCCGTATCAAAAAAGCGGATGCAGTCGTTCTTCTCTGCGAAGGCACTCCGGACCTATTAGCCGCGGCGACTTGGGCAGCCTTTGACTGCCCCGAAGAATGGGAAGCCGTAGCGATGCCGGGAAGAATGCCAATCCACCCCGAAGCCTTGCCGCTCTTTCAGAGTAAGACTGTTTACATCTTCGTTCACAACGACGCCCCCGGGACTGCCGCCGCCCGGACTTGGCAAACTCAACTAATTGCAGCGGGCGCAATCGTGATTGCTCTATGCAGCGAGACGAAAGGGCGAGACCTAAACGACGCGCTAAAGGCGGGCGAATCCATTTCACTAAACCACTAACCAAAAATGAACCCCCAGACCGCGAAATCGTAGGGGTTCAAGATTAACTTAAGACGATGAAGAAAATAGACATATTCACGCCGGATGCGCAAGCCGAAAGCGAATTTGAACAGCCCCAAAAGGCACCGGAGAAGCTCGCCTTTCCGATTAATAAGCTACCGCCCGCAGCTAAGGCCGTAGTCTGCGAAATCGCTCGCACGCGACTTTTACCGCACGACCTCCCGGGCTCACTCGCACTTGTTACTGCCGCCGCCGCAATCGGTAAAGGCCTTGAACTGGATTGCCCACCACATCGAACACGAGGCAATATTTTCTTACTCGCAACCGCCCGCAGCGGGACAGGCAAGTCAGATTGTTTTCGAGACATTACCGCGCCGCTATATCTTGCCGAAGATCAGGCCAACGAAGCACACGAAAACACCCGGCACCGAAAGGGAGCCGAGGCAAAGCTACTCGAAAAAGAAATTGCTGGAATTAAAGGAGGAGCCACAGAGGTCAACATTGAGAAGCTCGCAGACCTCACCAATAAGCACGAAGCCGCCCTGAAAGCATTGCAGCCGATCAGGATCATAATTGAGGACAGCACTGAACCCGCAATGAAGCAGGCCTTCGCAAACAACCGCGAACAGCTCGCCTTAATGAGTGCGGAAGGTGGGCAAGTAGTCTCGAACCTGTTAGGCCGCTATGGCGACTCCAAAGGGCAGACCTCGGACACGGTAGCTCTCAAAGCCTTTTCAGGAGACCCAGACACGCAAACCAGAGTTGGGAGCGGAGAGACCCGCCTCAAATCACCTTGCCTGACTATAGCTTTAGTAGTGACGCCGGATAAAGCCCGAGAGCTCTTCCGCAACCCGCGCTTTGTGGAAGGGGGATTGATGCCGCGCTTCCTAGTCGCTACCTCAGACGCTCGCCCTCAGCACGACGACGGCACACGCAGAACCCCCGCCGCTGGCACCCTCGACCGCTGGGAAGCAACGATCCTCGAACTTGTGGCAACCTACCGCCAAGCCAACGCGCCCGCCGTGATTCGATGCCAACCAGAAGCCCTCGAGGTCTTCCGGACTTATTGGAATACTGAGTTTGTCGATTGCTTCGATGAGATCGAAAGCGACTCAGCTTTTTATGCCCGCCACTTAGAGCAGGCCAAACGCCTAGCAGTGACACTTCACGCCTTGCAGCATGGAAAAGCAGCTTGCCGCGAAAACTTGACCGCAGAGACCGCCCGCGATGCCCTCGCCCTAGTTGCTTGGTTTGCTCAGAATCAGGAGGCCTTAATCGCCGATGCCCGAACCAATAAGACCCAGAGCCTACTGGACAGAATTAAAAGCATTGCAGCCGCCCAGGGCGAAGACACCGAACGCGGGCGAGAAGTCACATTTCGCAACCTATCGCGAGTAGGGATAAAGGACACGCAAGTAAGACAGCTCGCAGCCGATCACCCGGGCAAATATACGATTGAGAACCGCAAGACAGCCGGGCGCCCTTCGCTTCGCTTTGTCTTCCTTGAATAGCCTTTTGGCACTTTTGGCACCTGGCACCGCGCAGCACAGGCACAGCACGCAGCAGGGCAGCAAGAGAGCACAAAATGAAATGGGTCCTCAGAAATCGTTAAAATCACGTGGATTTGATGCCTTGCGACCAGGATAAAAAATGACAGGGTTTTTCAAACCTGTCATTCAAAACAAATTTCGCAGACTATAGATCGCGGCTTTTTACATTACTCAGGCAAACGCGCCCTTTTCCGCTGGAATGTGATCGGTCTCATTTTAGTTTAGCTTTTAGTTCTTCCAGACGGTCTTGGTCGTATTCTGAAAACTCTCCATCATAAAGAGGCTCACCATCAGCACCGTCCAAGCGAGTAACTGTCACGGTGAGAACCATATCGCTGCGGTCTTTGGGTGCCTTGCGCCATGCACTAAACATACTGGGCGTTAGCTTCCAAGTCGCTTCTTCGTTCGGTTCGAGGCCACCACTGATGGAGTGGTTGAAGTCCTCTGAAATCCACGGAACTGATCTTCCGGGCGTAGCCAATACGCCATAAAAATATGCCCTAGAGACGGCTTCGCCCTGCCCGTTCTTCACGGTTAATTCAATCCTAGGGTCTATGGCATAACCTTCTTCGTTAAAATAGAACCGAGAACGGACAACCTCAAAGTCTTTCAATTTTTCTTTGGCTACCTTGGCAGCCTTCATTTCCCCTTCAAGCTCTGCGATTTCAGCTGCAATCTGCTTTTGTTCTTTTATCTCGAATTCGACCCGAACTTTTTCTTTTTCAAGTCGAAGTTTTTCTGCTTCAAGTCGAAGTTTTTCTGCTTCAGCTATGACTTCGGCGGCAGTTTTACCATCGAGTCTATCTTTCATTTTGCGAATCACCCCATCAGGATCGGCTGCAAGTTCAAACAGGTTGCGACCGTCGAAAGCTAAAAGCTTTATGGATTCTTCAAACTTTTCTTTATCTTCTGGAGTGAGATCTTCTTTCAACTTCTGAATGGAAGATTTAATCGCCTCATCAGAGGACACATCGATAGTTTTTTCTTTGGAGCATGCCGAGAGAAACAGCAATGCGCCTATAATTAGGATGGTTATTGATTTCATATTTTTTCAGCCAAGGATAAAGTCCCACACGGGGCGAAGTTGAATGGTGAGGTCAGATTGCTTATGCCTTTCCCGCGTTATGTCGCAATAGAAAAGAGCCCACTCGGCTACTCGACCACACAGCCGACCAGAACCACGCCACGCCCGCGCGGTCGATGAGGTCCACATACGCGCCCCACGCCGTCGAATGCACCGCTGAATGGCTCAGTAAGTCGCAGGTATGATTCAAAGCCCCCACAGCTTATTGACCACGCCGTCGATGATCACTTGAGCCGGATCACGAAGGCCACCACTACCACGACCACAGCACCGATGAGGTGGTTTTTTGGCGTTCGGTCTTGTCAAAGATTTAGGGCTTGGCGGACTAAGCTTTGGCTTTCGATGTCGAGATCTTTGAAATTGATCTGTGTTATTTTTCCATCAGGCATCTCTACGATGAGTTGATCGCCGGTAATTTCGAGGGGCTTGAGTCGTGCGGTGTGACGTTTGGGGTGCTAGATCGCAATCCCATTTAGCGCGGCAGTTGGTGCAGCGTTCGGGAGGCTAGATCGCAATCCGAGTTAGTGTGGAAACTCACCAGTCACTACTCACTATTCTCCGGGCTAGGTCTTGTGAGCGTTTTCTCGGAGGAGCTTTTGACCGCGGGGGCTGGTGGTGGGGATGATATCGCTAGACTCGCAGGTGGGACAGGTTTTGTATTTACTGGTCATGCGCCAGAAACTGTAACAGAGCCCGGGCAGGATTAAGACGAGCCAGAGCACTAATTCGACCGCAAATAAGCCTTTAGTTTGCATACGTGGCCTGTTGGTGGAAGTGCCGCAGTTAGGACAAATGTATTTGGGGGTGGCCTGGGGTTTGAGGCGTTGAGGAGGTGTGGACTGCTTGGCTTTATCGGGCGGATTGGGGCAGTTTTTAGGACATTGACCGGTGGTAGGATCAAGGACGCTTTGACAGGTGGGGCAGGTGGTAATCTTTTTCATGGCTGATAGCGAAAGCGTTGGAGCAGGAAGCTCAAAGCATTTCCTTAGTGCTCTTTTTTGTGTTACTCGAAATTTGACTCAGCAACTTTGCGACTTGGTATTCATGCCCATTATCTCTCGTGTTGAATTCTATTTTTGCGATGAGGTAAATTACCTCAGCAATTCCAAGTGCAAAGATAGCAGCCGTAACAAAAAATCCGATTGATAAGACTTCCAGCAACTCGACGTCTTCGCTGATGCCTAGGCTAACTAATGCTAATATAAATGATATCGCGGCCACTATACGGTATAATTGCGTCAGTATGGGGGTTTTGAGGGTTTCGTTATTCATAGTGTATTATTTCTCCAAACCTGAGGGTTCGCATCGTCGATCATCTGGCATTGCGAATGGCTTCCTTCACTTTGTCGATTCCATTAAGACTGAAAGAGATCGTCACAGGATTCTCGCTGTATGGCGTGAGCCTAACTATCAATGAATCAACGCTCTCTAGTCGATTAACAAACTGAGCGACATTGCCGCTAATGAATGCAGCCTTGTTATCGGTAGATATGCTCCATGTCGCACTCTCCGCATTCCCTTTTCCAAACCTAAGTGTAACGGGAATGTTATCACTTCCTAGAAAAGTGCCGTAATTGACATATGCATTTAGTCCGCCTTCTTTGTACCGGACGATGAGAGAAGGCTTGATAGTATTATAACCAACTTGCACAGATGCGTCTGCATCGAGTATGCAAACTACTGTTTTTGAATCATCGATTGGTGATAAATCGGTGGAAATTCGCCAATTCCCTTTTGTTTCTTTCTTTACCTCTGAGTGCGGTGCGAGGCCGTGTGCCTGTGCTATTGCATCATAGGCGACCAACCTTTGGACGCTGTTTTCAATCGCCGCAGCCGTCGCAATTTCGTTTTCAATTACTGCTTGTGCTCTCACCTGCGAGGTGTTGATTAAGATGGTAAGTAATATCAGTAAATATTTCATTCTTTTGTAGATCGATGAAGTCTTACACGGGGCGAAGTGGAACTGCAAGGACAGAACCGTTATCCTATGTTCTCGCTCTATGTTGCAATAATAAAGAAGGCTATTACCCGCAAACGACCAGAAGGCTTTTAGCCGCTCGCCCTAACATTCGACCGCATAGTCGAAGACGCCCACGACCACGCCCACCACGGATACTACGGCACCCACGACCACGCCCACCACGCCGCGCTTGACGATCAGCTAGAGGGCTATGGCCGCCGAGACGGTGGCAACGATGCGAGCAGGGGTGAATCGCCGCGACCTAGCTTTATCAAAAGACAAACCCCACCCAGACCGCCGCCGACGCTCGCCTCAGCCGCCCCCGTTCAATCCTCCCAAGCCCGAATAGCAAGCACGTCGATAGGAAGCTCGTAATGCCGGATGATGCTCTGCACCCGGATCAGATGTCGCTCGTCGTTTGGGCTTTCGAGGATTAGGAGAATACCCGCCCGCTTATTCGTCTGAAACCCGTAGTTCAGTGATTGGCCGATTGCCGAAGGCCATCACGCGCAGCCTTTTGGCACTTTTGGCACTTTTGGCAGCTGGCAATCCCCGGGCAGCACGCACGGGAGGGAGGCGGGGGCGGTTTAATTAATATCTTTCGATCTGACCCGCTCAAAGTTGAGTGACCCAAACCCAGCTACTCTCTCTCTACCTTTCAAATTATCGAAACTAATCCCCAACCCACCATCATGAGCAAAACTAGCACAGCCGAGGCGACCATTTCAGCAAGTGCTTCGATCCCGAATAAAACTTTAATGAATAAAAAGCCTGCTATGTAAGTGATATGTAAGAAACGACCTTTCGAGGCATTCAGTGAGGACATGAAAAAGCCCTAAGTGCTTATTCTTAGGGCTTTTCTGTGAAATGGTGCGGGTAGACGGAATCGAACCGACGACCTCTGCGTGGAAGGCAGATGTTTTACCTCTAAACTATACCCGCGTCAGTAAAAAGGAGAAGATGGCGAAGCGTCTACCGATGGGTCAAGTCAGGAATTGATGGAATCGAAAAATCATACAAAGGCATTTCATCTAAAAGAGTGACAACTTCCAACTTGATTGACCGCATGCCCGTTCATCTGCGGTTAAAAATCGCGTTTGAGAGGGGTGGCGCTGACTGGCCTCAGTCAGCACGGTTGGTTGCGATAGCCTTACGCGACGGATGCGGTGTGAGGCCACACCGCGCTACCTCTAACCCGGATGCGGTGTGAGGCCACACTGCGCTACCTCTAACACGGATGCAGTGTGAGGCTACACTGCGCTACCCCTAATGCGGATGCGATGTGAGGCCACACTGCGCTACCTCTAACCCGGATGCGGTGTGAGGCCACACCGCGCTACCTCTAACCCGGATGCGGTGTGAGGCCACACTGCGCTACCTCTAACGCGGATGCGGTGTGAGGCTACACTGCGCTACCCCTAATGCGGATGTGGTGTGAGGCCACACCGCGCTACCTCTAACCCGGATGCGGTGTGAGGCCACACTGCGCTACCTCTAACCCGGATGCAGTGTGAGGCTACACTGCGCTACCTCTAACCCGGATGCGGTGTGAGGCCACACTGCGCTACCTCTAACCCGGATGCGGTGTGAGGCCACACTGCGCTACCTCTAACCCGGATGCGGTGTGAGGCCACACCGCGCTACCTCTAACCCGGATGCGGTGTGAGGCCACACTGCGCTACCTCTAACACGGATGCAGTGTGAGGCTACACTGCGCTACCTCTATTTACACGCTTGAAATTCAATTCTTTTCCACTCTTGTCCGTATTCATCCGTGGTTAAAAATCGGAGCAATCCATTGCCCGTTCAACTGCGCCACATATCGCAACGTGCGACCTCTTAGGCGCGCACTCTCCAAAGCCACAGGCAAGATGCCTATGCTACTTTAACTGGGCAGTCAGCTCTTTGAGTAAATTCTGACAGCCGTCTTCGATGAGATCCATCACGTGGTCGAAGCCGCGATCGCCGCCGTAATAGGGATCGGGCACCTCTGTCTCGTCGTGCTCACTGCAATAATCACAGAATAGCTTGATCTTATCAAAATACTGCCGCTCGCGATCCAGACTGCACGCGCCAGCGAAATTTTCCTGATCCATGGCCAAAATAAGATCATAGTGCTCAAGATCTAAGCGATGGAGCTGCTGCGAGCTCCCGATCACGGGGATGCCGCGCTCGCGCATGACCTGCTGCATCCGGCGATCTGGCGGCGAGCCGATGTGGAAGCCTACAGTGCCCGCCGATTCGATTTCGAATTGCTCGGTCAGACCCGCCTCATCCACTAAATGTTGCAGCACACAGTGCCCGGCGGGTGAGCGGCAAATGTTGCCCATACAAAGAAAAAGAATACGGTGCATATAAGGAGGGGTTGAGTTTTTAATAGGGGGACGTGAATTGCGGAGCTTGGAGAAAATCAGCTAACGTTCAACCACAGAAATTGAATGGCTATGAAGCTCGATATGCGCCTGCGCCACGCGTTCGAGGTCTTCGATCTGGTTGACTTGCCCGAGCGAACCGCGGATTTTGCGCGAGCCTTCCATACCTTTCGTTAGCGCGATAAATTTGGGGCGCATCCAGCGCAGATCGTCGTGCCGCTGCTCGCGAAAGGGGCGCGCCATGATCCTCCGGGTATATTCGATAATGGTCTCCCAGCGCTCGGCGATGCTGGGCGGCTCTGGCACCACACCGTGCTTTAAGTAATGCTTAATATCGCGAAAAATCCAAGGGTAGCCCAGCGCGGCGCGCCCGATCATCAGGCCGGCGCACTTGGTTTGCTCGCGGATACGGATCACATCCTCAGCGCAGCTGATATTACCGTTGCCAATCACGGGGATGCTCAACTCTTGGGCGACCTCGGCGATAATCGGCCAGTTGGCATCGCCGCGGTAGCCTTGCTCCTTGGTGCGCCCATGGATGGCGAGCGCTTGAGCGCCCTCGCCCTCCACGATGTGGCCGACTTCTTTGGCCACGATGGTGTCGTCGTCCCAGCCAGTGCGGATTTTTACCGTGACAGGCGTCCCCGGCACCGCCTTGACCACTGCGGCGGTGACTCGGCCGAGCTTCTTGGGATTACGCAGCATGGAGGAGCCCGCATCCATACAGATCACACGGTCTGCAGGGCAGCCGAAGTTGATGTCAATAAAGTCAGGCCGCAGTCGATCGACCAGCATACGCGCCGCGGCCCCCATCGACTCCGGGTTTGCACCGAAGATCTGCACCCCCATCGGGCGCTGCGCCTCGGTGAAGTCCACCGTCTCCCACAGCTTAGGGTCATCGCGCGTGAGCGCATCGGCCTGCACAAACTCCGTAACCATCACATCCGCGCCCTGCTCCTTGCAGAACTCGCGAAACACGATGTCGGTAAACCGCGCCATCGGCGCGAGATACAGCGGGAATTGCCCGTTTTGAAACCATGGTAGCATATTATGTAATTTGGTTGATTAAGTCTTTTCCCTCAGGCGTCATCGGGGCATTAATAGATTCACTGCCTTTATTGTAAGTAAAAAAATGCGCAAGTTTGTTTTCATTTTAACCTTTTTTTGTCTCTCTGCATTCGTCTGCATGGGGAGCGAGCCTGTCGAGCAGCCGCTGGACTACGCTAAGAATTTTTCTATCGTTGAGCATCCGACGCATACGCTGCTCACGGTGCGCAATGCTTACCGCAACGCAACGCAGCTATTCCGCTACGCTCTGGTGCCGCGCGATCAGGCGCTGCCCGCAGGCTTACCGGAAGACGCGATTGTTGTGCGAACACCCGTCGAGCGAGTGGTGCTGATGGAGACCGTCTATGTCGGCTATCTGAATGCGCTGGGGCAGCTCGCTACCATCCACGGCGCGGCGACCGCCCGCTACATCAGCCACCCGGCGGTGCGCGCCCGCGTGGCGTCTGGCGAGATACAGCGCATCCAATCCGGCCAAAAGCTCAACATCGAACGCCTACTACTGCTGCAACCGGATTTGATCCTGACCACCAGCCTAGGCGGGGGGCAGATGGAAGTCTCGCCCCAGCTGCAACGCGCGGGACTGCCCGTCGTATTAACAGCGGACTACATGGAGCAACACCCACTGGCGCGCACCGAGTGGCTCAAGTTTCTCGCCCCCTTCTTTGGTAGCGAGCCACGCGCCGATGCCTTATTTGAAACGATCAAAGCCGATTACGACGAGCTACTGGAAAAGACCCAAAGTATCGAGAAGCGCCCCAGCGTGTTCTGCGGTGCGCCCTACTCGGGGACTTGGCACGTGCCGGGCGGCGACAGCTTTATCGCGCGCGCTATCCAAGATGCCGGCGGCCGCTACGTGTGGGCAGACGACCGCAGCCAAGGCGGCCTCCCGCTCGACACCGAGCGCGTATTTCTCAAAGCCGCTGAGGCGGACTTTTGGATCCACCCCAGCCACTACCGCAGCCTGGGCGAACTCTTCGGCGCCGACGCGCGCTTTGCCAAATTCCGCGCGGCGCAAATCGGTAATGTGTTTAACAACTCTCGCCAAATCAGCGCCGGCGGTGGCAACAATATCTGGGAGCGCGCCATCGTACATCCCGAAGAAGTACTGGCCGATCTAATTCAAATCTTCCACCCCAACCTCATGCCAGATCGGCAGCTGCTCTATTACGAGAATCTGCAATGATCCACCCATCCGAACGAACCAAAAGCTCACGCTTTCGGCTACATTTACCTAATTTGTAGTAGAATCGCGCTCGCCAGACGCGCCTCCTCATCACCCGCAGCGCAGGGTGTGTAAGGTAACCTCGGCGGGGCAGTTAAGCCTTACAGGGAGGCCGCTGGCTCCGGTGCCTCGGCTGGTGTAGCCTTGCAGCGTGTCCTCTCGCCAGCTGCCAGAGAGCACCCTTCTTGGGGCGCTGCCATCGTGCATCAGCAGGATTCCGCCCGGCAGGCAGATTTGTCCGCCGTGGGTGTGGCCTGCCATCAGGAAATCGATGCCTGCATCGGCTGCCACGGCATGGATCTGGGGCGCGTGTGAGAGCAACACTTTCGTCGCATTCGCTGGCACCCCGCTCAGCGCGCGCGCGAGGCAATGCGTCTGGTAGAAGTTGGGGTCGTCGATACCGATCAGGTAGAGTTCAGCTGTACCGCGGCGCAGCACGACGTGCTCGTTCAGTAGAAACTGAATGCCTGCGGCCTCCATCGCAGGCACCTTTGCTAGAAAATCATGATTGCCTAAAATGGCATACTTCGGCGCGTTTACTTCGGAAACGATGTCGATCGTCGCGGCGGTGGCACCTGAATGGTCACCGTAGGTGCATGTGCGAAAGTCGCCGGTCAGTGCCACGCAGTCGTATTCGAGCGGGGCGATCACTTTTTTGACCCGCGCGGGAAAGTCGGGGTGCAAATCGGCGTGCAGATCGCTGAGCTGGAGTAGAGTGTAGCCGTCGAACTCTGGGGGGAGATTTGGCAGGCGCACTTCGTTCTGGACGACTTGTATATCGAAATAGTTGCGCGCGGCACGGCTCCAAAAGCCGCTAATTTTAAGGCAACGACGAATGATGGCGTAGACATCGATCTTGTGCTCGAAGCGGAAGATGCTCTTGCCCTGCCCTTCGCCTTCGCGAATACGCATAAGCTGCTCCGCTTGCATACGAGCTGCGAACTCTTGGTCGCCGAGGCGCGCGGCGTAAGGTTCGAGATTTTCGGGAGTGCGCATAACTGATTGTCGGGAGGGCGACTGTCCCCAGTCGCTAGAGTTGGGAGGGCGACTGTCCTCAGTCGCTGAAATTGGAATGGGCGACTGTCCCCAGTCGCTGAGACGATGGCAAGAACTTATGATACGGCGTAGCGGTTGGGACAACCGCCCTCCCTGCGCAGCGGTTGGGACAACCGCCCTCCCTACGCAGCGGTTGGGACAACCGCCCTCCCTACGTAGCGGTTGGGACAACCGCCCTCCCGGCGCAGCGGTTGGGGCAACCGTCCTCTCGGCGCAGCGGTTGGGACAACCGCCCTCCCGGCGCAGCGGTTGGGACAACCGCCCTCCCTGCGTAGCGGTTGGGACAACCGCCCTCCCTGCGTAGCGGTTGGGACAACCGCCCTCCCGGCGTAGCGGTTGGGGCAACCGCCCTCCCGGCGTAGCGGTTGGGGCAACCGCCCTCCCGGCGCAGCGGTTGGGACAACCGCCCTCCCTGCGCAGCGGTTGGGACAACCGCCCTCCAGGCGCAGCGGTTGGGACAACCGCCCTCCCGGCGCAGCGGTTGGGACAACCGCCCTCCCTGCGCAGCGGTTGGGACAACCGCCCTCCCAGCGTAGCGGTTGGGACAACCGTCCTCCCGGCGCAGCGGTTGGGACAACCGCCCTCCCGCAATCTAACCAACTAGCTGAAGAAGCGCTGCATTTTTTTCACGGCCTGAACGAGGCGCTCGACGTCTTCGAAATCATTGTAAAATGCGAAGGATGCGCGCGCGGTGGCAGGCACGCCGAAGCGTTTGAGCAGTGGCTGGGTGCAGTGGTGCCCGGCGCGCACGGCCACGCCGTCGGCGTCCAGAAACGTGCCGATGTCGTGCGGGTGAATTTTATCGATCACGAAAGAAAGAATCGAGGCTTTGTGCGCGGCGGTACCGATGATGCGCAGGCCGTCGACGGTGGAAAGCTGCTCCGTCGCAGCGACTAGCAGTGCGTGCTCGTGTGCCAAAGCTGCCGTGCGGTCGAGGCCGTTGACGTAGTCGATGGCTGCCGCAAGACCGATGACGCCTTCGACGTGTGGGGTGCCGGCTTCAAATTTGCCGGGGATGCCTTTATACGTGGTGCCTTCGAAATCGACACGCTCGATCATATCGCCCCCGCTCTGGTAGGGTGGCAATTTCTCTAACCATTCGCGCTTGCCCCAGAGCACGCCGATGCCGGTGGGCGCAAATAATTTGTGAGCGGAAAATACAAAAAAATCGCAGTCCAGCGCCGCCACGTCGATCGGCATGTGTGGCACGGATTGGCAGCCGTCGAGCAATACGGGCACCCCGCGCGCATGCGCTTGCTCGATCATGCCTGCCACGGGATTGATGGTGCCGAGGGCGTTGGAAACGTGGACGATGCTCACGAGCTTCGTCCGCTCAGAGAGCATTGCTTGGTAAGCATCTAGGTCGAGCTCGCCGCTATCCAGCACCGGGATAACTTTGAGCACGGCGCCCGTTTTTTCGGCGGCTATTTGCCATGGCACGATGTTGGCGTGGTGCTCCATGTGGGAGATCAATATCTCGTCGCCCTCGGAAAGTTGCGTCTCGACGAAGCCGTGTGCAACGAGGTTGATCCCCTCGGTGGCACCGCGCACGAAGATGACTTCGTCCTGATCGGGTGCGCCAATAAAGTCGGCCACTTTGGCACGCGCGCCCTCGTAGGCATCCGTGGCTTGCTCGCTAAGATAGTGCAGGCCGCGGTGAATGTTGGCGTTCTCTGCGCGGTAATAGCGCTCGACCGCTTCGATCACAGAGTTGGGCTTTTGCGAGGTGGCGCCGTTGTCTAGGTAGCTCAAAGGCTTGCCCCGCACCTCTCTGGAAAGAATGGGAAAATCCGCCCGCACGCGGGCGTAGTCAAATAGGCTTGTTTGTATCACGACCAATACACTCGCCGATCATGAAGGATTCTCAACTGAAAAGGTGAAGTAACTAGTGTAGGGGCGAGGAAATACGCAATGGTATTGTCACTTGTGACGCCCCGCGCTGAACCAGCTTTAATTCTCGGCGGGCGTGACAAGTCGCGCCCCTACGTCAAGCAGGTTTGACCTTGATCGAGGAATCGCTCTCACTGATCCCATGAAAGATCGTAAGGCTGGTAAAATCATCGGCACACTCGTCGGCCTCACGGCCTTGGCTGTGGCGGCAGTCTTGGGGCTGAGCTTTTATTTTTCCAGTTCCAGCATCCATAGCCTGCTGACTGAAAACCACGAGCTGAACCAGGCGATCACCAATCTGACCAAGGAGGAGCAGATCGGCTTCGCCACCGTGGTCTCGCAGGAGAAAGATGCGCTGGGTCAAATCTCGACGGTGCTGAAGTTTGTGCAAACTGCGGCGGGGAACCCAAAGGAGATCGTGGATGAGCAAATCTACGTTATTCAGGGCGATGTGGTGCATTTCGATGCGCTGATCGTGAAGTTCGGCGATGCCTTTGTGAAGCAGGGCAAAGAGCGGGCGCTCTACCTATGGCGGCGCATCTACGGCGAGCAAACGCCGCCGGATCAGGGCAAGGCGATTCAGGTGCCAGAGCGTGCGCCCGAGCGCTATTTCGCTATCACCAAGTCGCTCAAAGTGAACGACCGCGCCGTGTTTTGGGAGGCCATCTGGTCACTGGCCAACGACCCGCAGCGCTTGAGCGAATACGGCATCACAGCGGTCTTTGGCAATGCGATCTATACCAAGGTCGAGCTGGGCAAAGTATACCTGTTCAAGATCGGAGCCACCGGGCAGATCTACCCCGAGGTGATGGACTTTGCGGGTGCGCCCACGGTGCTACCGTAGAAGCGACACTCTTGTCGCTTTTTTGGCCTTCAAAACCAAGAGTGGGAAAAGTTCGCAAGAAAACTTGCACGTCCATCATCTCCCGCGAATCAGTCTTTACAGCCACAACCCTAGGGCTTTCCCAAACCCCAGTAAAGCGACAAGAGTGTCGCTTCTACGTATGACTTAGCGCGGCCGCTCGACGAAGCCGGCTTTGCGGTAAACCTTACCGAGCACTTTATAGGCGCGCTTCTGCGCGGCGTCGGCTCCGGATTTGAGCACGCCTTCTAAGTAGGATTTTTCGCTGATGAGCTCTTTATACTTGGCCTGCACGGGCTCGAACACGGAGAGCACGGCGTCGGCGACTTCCTTCTTCAAAGTGCCGTAGCCCTCGCCTTTGAGCGATTCTTCGATGTCGGCAGTCGCGCGTCCGCTCATCGCAGAGTAAATTTGAAGTAGATTGGACACGCCGGGCTTGTCCTCGCTCGCGACGATCTCGCTACCGGAATCGGTCACGGCGCTCATGATCTTTTTCTTGAGCAGCGCAGGCTCGTCGAGGATGAAGAGGGTGGCGTTTTGATTCTCGTCGCTCTTGGACATTTTGCGCTCGGGGTCTTGCAGCGACATGATGCGTGCCCCCTGCTTGGGGATAAAGGCCTCGGGGATGGTGAACGTCTCGGAGTAGTTGTAATTAAAGCGCTGCGCCAAGTCGCGGCAGAGTTCGAGGTGCTGGCGCTGGTCGTTGCCCACCGGCACGGCATCGGCATTGTAGAGGAGAATGTCTGCCGCCATGAGAACGGGATACATTAGCAAGCCCGCGTTGACCGAAGCGCCGGCGCGCGCGCCCTCGTGGGTGAATTTGAGTTCGTTGCTCTCGCCTGCATTAAATCCGAGCTTGGCAGCTTTTTCCTTAAACTGAGTCATGCGCTGCAAGTCGCCGATGGGCGTAATGCAGCTGAGCAACCAAGCCAACTCGGTGTGCCCGGTGACGTGCGACTGGATGAAGATATTAGACCGCTCGGGATCGAGGCCGCAGGCAATGTATTGAGCCACGCACGAGAGCGTGTTTTTACGCAGATCGGCGGGCGTGTATTTGACTGTAATGGCGTGCATATCGACGACACCGAAGAAGCACTCGTAGTCGTCGAGCATGGCTGCCCAGTTTTTAATGGCTCCGAGATAGTTACCAAGCGTCAGATCGCCGGTCGGTTGGGCACAGGTAAGGATGACTGGCTTTGCTTCGCTCATAAGACCGCGATTGACGGCAGCTGCGACTGGCTTGTCAACTCTAGTTCTTGGGTTGGAGCTTGGTCGGTGTGATTGATGAAGATAGGTTAATAATCGTAAGAAAGCGCGACATACGCAAAAACATACAACGCTCAACATACGCTCAACGCTCAACACTCAACTTAAATGTACGGGATTATTCGCGAAGAGAAAATTCAACGTAGCCGAAGCGGTAACGCTTTGGATCGCTCGAAGCCGAATGCTCCGTCCGTCCAAAATCTTACGATTGTTCCGCTCTGCACCCAGCTGCTGAACTAATATACAATGGCATTGTAACAAGTCGCGCCGCTACGTAAGACTAATTCGAATAAGGTTTGAAAGGGTAGCGCGGTGTGGCCCACACCGCATACGTCTGGAGGGTCGCAATTTGTAAACGTGCTGAGTGGGCCACTCAGCGCTACCCTTAATTGAAAGTTAGGGACCAAACCTTTTTGAAAATGGTATAAAACCAACGTTCAAGACACCCCGTGGCGTCGGTTGAAATCGCACCCGCTGAGTTGTCGTAGCCGCGGCATCACCCTCGGCTTCGGACATGGGCAGGCTGCGGGCGTGACAAGTCGCGCCCCTACGTGAGACCAATTCGAATAAGGTTTGAACGGGTAGCGCGGTGTGGCCCACACCGCATACGTCTTACTGGGTCGCAATTTGTAAACGTGCTGAGTGGGCCACTCAGCGCTCCCCTTAATTGACAGTTAGGGATCAAACCTTTTTGGAAATGCTATAAGACCAACGTTCAAGACGATCCGTGACGTCGGTTGAAATCGCACCCGCTGAGTTGTCGTAGCCGCGGCATCACCCGCGGCTGCGGACATGGGCAGGCTGCGGGCGTGACAAGTCGCGCCCCTACGTGAGACCAATTCGAATAAGGTTTGAACGGGTAGCGCGGTGTGGCCCACACCGCATACGTCTTGCTGGGTCGCAATTTGTAAACGTGCTGAGTGGGCCACTCAGCGCTACCATTAATTAACGGTTGAGGATCAAACCTTTTTGAAAATGGTATAATACCAACGTTCAAGACGATCCGCCGACACCTATTGAAATCCCACCCGCTAAGTCGTCTTAGCCTTGGAATCACCCTCGGCTTCGGCAACTGGCTCGGCTTCGGCGGCTGGCTCGGCTTCGGCGACTGGCTCGGCTTCTTTAACTGGCGCTGGATTCGCTTTAACTTCCGCGACTGCTTCCGTTTCTTCCGTTGCAGGTGCGGCAGGTGCGGCAGGTGCGGCAGGTGCGGCGGGTGCGGCGGGTGCGGCAGCGGCAACAGATGCAGCCTTCTCAACTTTAGCCTTCTTAAGTTTCGTCTCCTTTTTAACTTTGGGCTTGGGTGCCTTTGGCTTGACTTCTGGCATCGGGGGCGCGGCAAAGAGGCGGCCGTCTCCGTATTCGGTGACGTAGCCTTCGGTGATGAGCCAACGCAAATCGAGCATCAACTGGCGCAGCATCTTCTGATCTTCTTCGCTGAGTTCGGTTGTAGGCGTGGCCTGGGTCGAGGCTGTGGCATCTTCGGTAATTGCGGGCACTGCGACGGGAGTCTCGGCGGCTGCCTTTACTTCGGTCGCTTCGGTCGCTTCGGTTACGTCGGTTACGTCGGTCGCTTCGACGGCCTTGCTCGCAGCATCGACGGCCTTGGCCTCAGCAGCTACCTTAGCTTCGGCTTCGACCTTAGCTTTCGCGGCGGCTTCGACTTCGGCTTCGGTCATCTTCAGCGCTTCCGGTTTTTGCTTCTCGGTTTCGACGCCGATGTATTCCCTCGGCAACTTGGAGGCGGGCATATCGGGATGCTTTTCGATGAAGTCGATTAAATCGTTAATCGATTCGGTAAAGATGGTCGAGTTGTCGCGGAATTTACGCTTCACGGCGCACACAAAAGAGACGCCCTTAGAGCCTTTTTTATAAACGGCGAATTTGTGGCGGCGCAGGCGCCCGCGAATGTTGTTAGCGGAGTCTAGCGGGAAGTGTTTCTGGTGTTCCACGTAGGCTTCGACGGAGCGGCGAATGTCGCCCTTGGGCAGGCGCTCGATGTCGCGACCAGCAAAGCGAACGCTCTCACCTGAGCCAACGATTTTATCCTTACGATGCTGCAGCAGGAAGAAGCGCGCGGCTTCGAGGGTTTCGAAAGATTCCACTTCGCCCTCTTGGCGGTCTTTGACCTTGTAGCGAGCGCCCTTTTTCATTGATTCCAGCCAAGCTTCGATTTGCTCTGGCTCCTTGACGCCCTCGACCTTTGAAGTAAAACGCTCAAAAGACATACCGGTGATGCGCGCCGCGTAGTGACGCTGCAAAAACTCTTGGTAACGGTGGTAATTGGGCGGCCCCAGCAACTCGCCGGTGATCGTGCAACGGTTGACCATTAGAAAATTGCCCTTGGGTGCATCGACTTCGATCTCTTCGATGTCAAAAAATACGTCGAGGTGATGAGTCATCACATAGTTAATCGCACTTTCTTCCGACTCAAAGGGCAGGTGCCCGGGCACGGAGAAATAAAGTTGAGTCGGCTGTGCAGAGTGAGCGCTCTTCCCAGCCTTAGGCGAGACGACGACGATGTAACGGTCAGGCTTCTCAAGCAGCAGGTGGGCGATATCAAAGAGCTGATAGGTGCGCGCACTGGAACGTAGGCGATTAATCAATGCTTCGAAAGCCTCGTCCTGCGGGTAAAGATCCACTTTGACGGTAGGGTCAAATGGCTTGGGCGCGGTATCGCGACCTCGGCTATCCCCTCGGCTGTTTCCTCGGCTATCCCCTCGGCTGTCCCCTCGGCTGCCGCGCGATCGATCTTCTGAGCTGCCCGAGTGCCCTGAGCCTCCCGAACCTCGGCGATCAGAACGATCAGACCCGTCCGAGCGGCCAGCGGGGCGGGCGGAGCCAGTGGAGCCCGAACGGCGATCACGCTGCGCGCCGCCGCTACCTCCACGGCGTTGGCCTTTATTGCCTTGGCCAGGAGAATCGTAATTCTTCTGGCGGGCTGGTTTAGCATTTTCGTCGGCCCAATTAGGACCGAAGTCCAAACCCGAGAGTGCATTGAGATCGAGCGCTTGTTTCGTCGCTTCTGGTTTGTTGTTTACTGCTTTGTCAGCCATGACGGTCTGGGATAAACGCATCCTCTTATCTGAGGACACATGTAGTTTGTTAGTGAATAGATGTGTGATAGGTGAAATTTTTCTAAGATACAAGCACGTGAGCGGACTTTTAGGCAGAAAGTTGAAATTTTTTTGAAATTAAGGTTGATCTCAGAAAAAAGCTACCTATCACCTTCCATTTTGCTACGGTTAACGTAGTCCATCGGTCGAGTGGTGGAATTGGCAGACACGCATGATTAAGGGTCATGTGCCGTAAGGCGTGAGGGTTCAAGTCCCTCCTCGACCACCATTTTGCGCTCCTGCGGAGTTTCGGATGGCAGGCCACAGGGCACAGGGCACAGGGCACAGGGCACGAGGCACGGACTACTGGCCAAAACTGGAAGTCGCTCAAAACAGTCCAGGCGAATTGGGAACTTTTCAGAAATTAGTGAATGGCCACTGATATAGGACAGTAGTTTAGCCTCTCGGCCATATCCAGACGGCACAGGCCACACCATTTCACGCGCTAGAAATTCGATGACTCTCACCAATCCTAAATACTAAGGCTGGATAACTAGCCTCTACGCTGACTAACCTCAGTCAGCAGATGTGGTGTGGGCCACACCGGCGCTACCCTCAGATGCGGTGTGGGCCACACCGGCGCTACCCTCAGATGCGGTGTGGGCCACACCGGCGCTACCCTCAGATGCGGTGTGGCCCACACCGGCGCTACCCTCAGATGCGGTGTGGGCCACACCGGCGCTACCTTCACAAGCGGTGTGGGCCACACCGCGCTACCGAGTTTTAGCCCGAGCCGCTACGCTTTAAGCATGAAGCCGTCGGGCACGATGGCATCCTTACAAACTACGAGCACGCCGTCGCGGATCGCCACGTCCAAATCGGGGCCGAAGTTGTCGGGCAGGCCGGTTGGGTCGAGCACGACGTTGTTACCAATGCGCACATTCTTATCGAGGATCGCGTTTCTGATCGTGCAGTTTTGGCCGACTCCGTAGTCGGGGCGACCGAGCTTTTTGTTTTTTGCGAGGTCTTCGGGGGCTTCGAAATGATCCGCGCCCATCATCACGACGTTCTCTAGGCTGGACTGCTCGCGCACGACAGAGCGCACCCCGAGCGTCGAGTGTTTAAGGTTGCCCTCGGTGACGATGCACCCGTCCGCAAGGATCGCGCGGTCGATCACACAGGAGTTGATCTTCGAAGCGGGCAGGAAGCGGGCGTGGGTGTAAATACGGGCTTCTTCATCGAAGAAATTAAAGGGCGGCACGGGATCGGTGAGGCGGATATTGGCATCGAAGAAGGCTTTGACCGTGCCAATGTCTTCCCAATATTCGTCGAACACGTAGCTGCATAGCTTCGACTTACCCAACATGCCGGGGATGATCTCTTTACCAAAGTCAGTCGCGTCTGTCTTGAGCGCTTCGATGAGTGTGTTGGCATTAAAAACGTAAATACCCATCGAGGCGAGGCAGTAGTCCTTGTCGCCGGGGTCTTTCATCTTTTTACGGACGCTCTCGCCCACCGCGAGGCCTCGGATGACTGCGGGGTCGGTGGGCTTTTCGACGAATTCGGTAACTTCCAAGTTATCGTCGATCCGCATCAGGCCGAGACCTTCGGCTTCGTCGAGCCCGAGTGGCTTCGCGGTGATGGTGACCTCGGCACCGGATTCATCGTGCTCACGCACGACGTCTTCCAAGTCCATGCGGTAGAGCTGATCGCCCGAGAGAATCACGTAGAGGTCGTCTTCGCGGTGGCTTTGAAAGTGGTGCATGTTTTGCCGCACGGCATCGGCGGTGCCCTGATACCAAGTGTCGCTCTGATCCGTCTGCTCAGCGGAGAGGATGTCGACAAAGCCGCCCGCATAGGGGTCGAACTTGTAGGACTCCTGAATATGGCGGTGCAGCGAAGCGGTGTTAAACTGCGATAAGACGTAGATTTGATTGAAGCCTGAGTTGAGACAATTACTGATCGGAATATCGACTAAGCGATACTTGCCCGCGAGGGGCACCGCTGGTTTGCAACGGTCGCGTGTCAAGGGGCTGAGACGAGAGCCGCGACCGCCGCCCATGATGATGCAGATGACTTTTCTTTTTTTCATATTTTTTTTGAAGTCTGAGGTGACAATATAATTAGCTTGAAAGATAAAGAGACTCCCAGCTTATTTGAAGCTTTATGTGTGGAATTGTTGGATATATCGGCCGTGATCGAGCGGGAAGTGTCATGTTGGATGGTCTTAAGCGTCTGGAATACAGAGGCTACGACTCTTCGGGCATGGTGGTCTCTACCGCTAAGGGCTTCGAGCAGATCAAACGCGTCGGCCGCGTGGTGAACCTTGAGGAAGCGCTCGACGAGCTGCAATTCGGGGGCAATCTCGGCATTAGCCACACCCGCTGGGCCACCCACGGCGAAGTCACCGAGGCCAATGCCCACCCGCACACCAGTAGCGACGGCAAGATCGCCCTGGTCCATAACGGCGTGATCGAAAACTACTCCGGCATGAAGGAGTTCTTGCAAGAAAAGGGCTACACTTTCCAGTCGCAGACCGACTCCGAGGCACTTTGCAACTTGATCGCCTATCACTACGCTAAGGAGCCGACCGATGGCAAAAAAAATCCTTTTCTCGAAGCCGTCCGCAAGAGCCTGCGCCACGTGGAAGGCACCTATGGCATCGCCGTGATCTGCCCAGACTTCCCGCTTGAGTTGATCGGTGCTCGTCGAGGCTCCCCGTTGATCATCGGCATCGGCAAAGGCGAAAACTTGCTGGCCTCCGACGTCAACGCCATCACCCACTGCACCCAGAACGTCGTCTATCTAAACGATAACGAGGTCGTGCATCTGAAGAACGACGACTTCACCATCAGCACGGTCTCTAGCAAAAATGTGGAGCCAATCATCCACAAAGTCGACTGGGACACCTCCGAGGCTGAGCTGGGCGACTACACCCACTTCATGGAGAAGGAAATCTTCGAGCAGCCGACCTCTCTCAAAAACGGCATGCGCGGGCGCTTCTCCGATGATGCCAGCACCGCAGTCTTCGGCGGCCTGAACTTGAACCCACAGGAACTTCGCCAGATCGACCGCATCCTTTTCCTCGCCTGCGGCACCGCTTGGCACTCTTGCCTGGTCGCGGAGTATCTGATCGAGCGCTACGCCCGCATCCCCGTCGAGGTGGAATATGCCTCCGAGTTTCGCTACCGTAACTCGCCGCTGGATAAGAACACGCTCGTGATCGCCATCAGCCAATCTGGCGAGACGATCGACACCCTCGGCGCGCTGCGCGAGGCCAAGCGCAAAGGCTACCGCACGCTGGCGATCAATAACAGCGTCGGCTCCACCATCGCCCGCGAGAGCGACGGCGGCATTTATCAACACGCCGGCCCCGAGATCGGTGTCGCCTCGACCAAAGCCTTCACCTCGCAGATCATGATCTGCGCCATGCTCGCGCTCTACCTCGGGCGCTTGCGCGACCTCAGCTACGGCGACGGGATCGAGATCGTCAAAGCCCTCAAGCTGGTGCCCGCTCAGGTAGCAGAAGTCCTCAAGAAAAACGACCAGATCGCCGCCATCGCCAAAAAATATGCCAAGTATGAAGATTGCCTCTTCCTTGGCCGCCAGTTGATGTTCCCCATCGCGCTCGAAGGTGCGCTCAAGCTGAAGGAGATTTCCTACATCCACGCCGAGGGCTACCCCGCCGCCGAGATGAAGCACGGCCCGATCGCCCTCATCTGCGAGACCTGCCCCAGCGTCTTCCTAGCCACCAGTGGCGAGATCTTTAGCAAAAGCCTCGCCAATGTGCAAGAGGTCAAAGCCCGCAAAGGCAAAATCATCTGCATCGCCACCGAGGATTGCGACATCCCCGAAGGCCTCGTCGACGACACCATACTCGTACCCGAGTGCCACGAGATCGTGAAACCGATCCTCATGACCATCCCTATCCAACTCCTAAGCTATCACGTAGCGCTCGAACGCGGCTGCGATGTGGACAAGCCCCGCAACCTCGCGAAATCGGTGACGGTGGAATAAATATAGATGATGAAAGACATGTCTCCCCTCGAGGAACTCCGCCACTCTTGCTCGCACGTGCTCGCCACTGCGATCCTACGCCTCTTCCCGCAGACTCAGCTCGACATCGGCCCGCCCACTGATAACGGCTTCTACTACGACATCGACCTCGATAAGAAGCTCGACGCCACCGACCTCGAAGCCATCGAGGCCGAAATGAAGTTGGTAATCAAAGAGAACCAAAAGTTCACCCGCACAGAATGCTCGCGCGCAGAAGCCGTGGCCAAGATCAAAGCGATCGGCCAAGAGCGCTACAAACTCGGCCGCCTAGCCGACATCCCCGTGGGCGAGCAGATCAGCTTCTACCAAAACGGCGAATTCATCGATCTCTGCGCCGGTTCGCACGTAGGCTACACCAAAAAAATCAAAGCCTACAAGCTACTCTCCATCGCCGGTGCCTACCACCGTGGCGACGAAAAGAATAAGCAGCTCCAGCGCATTTACGGCACCGCCTTCGCAAGTAAGGAGGAGCTGGCCGTATACCTCGAGCGCCTCGAACAAGCCAAAGCCCGCGACCACCGCAAGCTGGGCAAAGAGCTCAAGCTCTTCCACATCGACGAAGCCGTTGGTGCCGGACTCACACTCTGGACGCCTAACGGAGCTGTCATCCGCCAAGAGTTGCAAAACTTCATCGCCGAAGAGCTGCGCATGGCGGACTACCACCAAGTCTTTACCCCCCACATCGGCAAGCTCGGCCTCTACCGCACCTCCGGCCACTTCCCCTATTATAAAGAGTCGCAGTTTCCGCCCATCGTCGAGCCTGGCACGGTGGAACGCCTCGCGCAAGAGGGCTGCTCCTGCGCCGACCTTTCGAACCAACTCGATTCGGGCGAAGTCGATGGCTTCCTACTCAAGCCGATGAACTGCCCGATGCACATCAAAATCTTCGACAGTCAGCCCCACTCCTACCGCGACCTGCCCGTGCGCCTCGCTGAGTTCGGCACCGTTTACCGCTGGGAGCAATCCGGCGAGCTCAACGGTATGACGCGTGTGCGCGGCTTCACGCAGGACGACGCCCACCTCTTCTGCACCGAAGAGCAGATCGGCCAAGAGATCAAAGGCTGCCTCGACCTCGTCAAAATGGTTTTCAACACCCTCGGCATGTCCGACTACCGCGTGCGCATCGGCCTGCGCGATCCCGATTCCACTAAATACGTCGGCGATGCCGCGAAGTGGGATAAAGCCGAAGCCGCCCTGCGCGAAGCCGCCCAGACCCTCGACGTCGACTTTGTCGAAGAGCCCGGCGAGGCCGCCTTCTACGGCCCCAAGATCGACTTCGTGGTCAAAGATGTGATCGGCCGCGAGTGGCAACTCGGCACTGTGCAGGTCGACTACAACTTGCCCGAGCGCTTCGACCTCACTTACATCGGCCCCGACAACGAAAAGCACCGCCCCGTGATGATCCACCGCGCCCCCTTCGGCTCGATGGAGCGCTTCTGCGGCGTGCTGATCGAGCACTTCGCCGGTAACTTCCCGATCTGGCTCGCCCCCGAGCAAGTCCGCATCCTCCCGATGAACGACGACCTCGTGCCCCAAGCCCGCGAGATTCAAAAGCTGCTCAAAGCCGCCAAGATCCGCGTCACAGTGGATGAAGTCGCCGACAAGCTCGGAGCCAAAATCCGCAAGTGCCACCTCGACCGCGTGCCCACTTTCCTAGTCCTCGGCCGCCAAGAAGCCGAGCAAGGTCTGGTCAAAGTCAACTCCCGCACCAACGCCTCGCTCGAAGGCCTCAAGACGCCCGCCGAGTTCATAGGAGAGCTATTAAAAAACATAGCCGATAAAGCACTACCCGAACCAAAGGAAAGCTAGAAAAACCTTATGCGTGGCTGTCTATCATGCCCGCAGGGTGCAAGCGCTCTGCGGGCTCCCGCGCACGCCCCGCACCGATTCCGCCGAAGGCGTCCGCGAGCGGACACACCACGCTTGCCCTGAAACCCCACCCCAGCGCATTCAACTGTCGAACTTACTGATATTTGCTAGGCCGCTGTCAGAGCGATTGGCTCCTGTCCATCCCATGAAAAAACTATCCCTCATCCCCCTATTCCTCGCCTCTGCAAGTGCCAGCATTGCATTAAACGCATCCGACAATGCCTCTAACTACGGCGGCGGCTGGACAGATGGCAGCAACGGTGGCATCGGCTTTCTGAACTGGTCCTTAAATAACAACGATGGAACCGGCGGAGCCGCTGGAGTCTTTATCGGAGATTCCACCGCAGGCGCTGGCGACATCAACTCTTCGGGCAATTCCTTCGGTATGTTCGCCAATACAGACGGCGGGGCGTCTTCCACTGCAATCCGCTCATTTTCGACCGCATTGACGACTGGCGACCAGTTTTCTTTTCAAATGGCTCTCAACTTCGACAACGGCAACAAGGGGTTCAACCTGCGCAGAGCAGGAGATAGCATTTTTGGCTTCAATGTCGGTAGTGGAGGCGGCGTCAGTTCTAACAATGCAACGATCACCCCGGGAATAGGAGCAGGGTACGACTATGGTGGGGGCGATGCCCTACTCGATGCGGTCATTCAAGTCACCGCGCCCACCTCGCTGAATTATCAGATTTCACGCACATCCTCATCGGGTTTTCAAGGCGTCCTATTCTCTGGCACAGTTACGGGCATCTTAGGTGCCATCGACAATTTTGAGTTCTACGTAACCGGCACTGACAACGGCGACCCCCAAAACAACCTATATTTCAACAACCTAGCAGTCGTTCCCGAACCCAGCGCTTACGGCCTGTTCTTCGGCGTATTGGCCTTGCTCTGGGTCACGCGTCGTCGCTAGGCGCTACCGAGGGGCACCTGCTTGCAGGTCAGGGAGCTAGGGGAATCGGGGAATGTAATGAATCGGGAGCGAGGTTCGATGCCGTTCTTAGTGCCTGATTATCAATGGCTGGCCTCTGTTTTCTGACCTGTGGCCTCTGAATTTAGGTTAAAAAAAGCAGAATAGAACCGCAAAAGGGGGTTGATCTTTAGGAGTAACACCCGCAACTTTCAAACTTATGCGGAACGACCGCAGGTTATGAGCGATCCAAATTTCGAGCATTCAGAAGGCGACTGGGAAGAATTTTCAAGCGAACCCGATTGGGGCGAATCGCAGTGGCGAAACTATCTAAAAGGTTCCGACCGAGATACCGCGCGCTTTCTTTCCATTTACAACAGCGTCAAAGATAAGCCCAACCACCTCGACGAGGTGGCGACTTTGATGGGTTGGGACGCTGACGATATTTCCATGACCGACGAGTTCAGCTTCATGGAGGCCGACGAAGATTCACTCGATGATGGTGACGACGACGACGATAATGACGACGACGGCGACAATGAGACCAGCAATTTCGGCGATGGCGGCAATTTCGGCAATTTTGGTGATGGCGACGAAGCCAACGCCCCCTACACCCTACACCGCCACCCAGTCTGCGTCGTCACCCGCTCCCTCTACCGCTATCTCCACCAGAGCTGGGAGCACTACATGCTCCACAGCCAGTATTCCCTTTCGCCCAAGCTCAGCTGGGACTATGGCAACAGCCTACATCACGCTGAGATGAACGTAATACTTTCCATTCAGGCGCTCGATCTCGGTGATTTCGGCCTGTCCATCTGCCACCTTAAGAACAGCTTGAGTGCGCTCAACCAGACGCTAGATCTTCTCAATCAACTCACCCATCCCAACACAGCCTTTTTGAACGGTTTCCGCCACGAGGCGCGGATTCGCCTCTTCGATCTGCGTGAGCTATGGATCCGGGTGATGGGCGACTGCCGGCACGAGTGCCAGCGCCGCCTCGGTGAGCAAGACTAGTTGTCGCAATCAATAGGACAATGGGCTCTCTACGCAGTTTCTTCTTCCGGCTCACTTACGCCACCCCCGAGCGCAAGGCCAGCCGAGCGAATCTTAAACAGGCAAAGACTGGCGATACCGAAGCCTACCTTGCCCTCGCTGCCAACTACAGCGATCTCGCGCTCGCCTACTTCGGCGGCTGCATACACGAGGACTACAGCACACGCTTCGCCCGCGTCGAGCAGGTCTTCACCGCGCTCTGGCAACATCTGCCGTATGCCAAACGCCTCTCCGACTTCGAGTTCATGCTCGCCAGTGCGCTACTGGAAAATGCCCCCAGCGGAGGCAGAATCGCTTCGCCCGAGGCGCTGGTGACCAAGCTACGCCTGCTCGCGCCGAAAAACCGCTTCGCCTTTATTGCCTACGAGTTCGATAGTTGGCCGCTGCGCTGGGTCGCGCTCGTCATGCGCATGCGCCCGCGCGCCCTGCACCGCCTTCTCTCAGAAGCACGCTGCGAGCTATGCGGCATCAGCTGGGAATCGCTCACCGCAGAAGAGCGCGCCTGCCTCGAAGCCATCAGCGAATCGATGGATGGCTGCCCCAATTTAAACGCCAGCAAAGCCCTCTGCCAGCGCATCGCCGTCTTCCCGCGCGTCTGCGAGATACGCGCCCAATGGCTAGAGCTGCGCCCCGAACTCGTCGAAGTGCGCCACCGCTACCTGCCCGAACCCTCAGCGCGCGAGCAACTACTCGGCAACATTCTAACCGCCGTCCAGACCGCCACCATGAATCAACCCCCACTCGTCGACCGCGTCGTCAATACCGTCCACTTTACGCGCCACGCCAAGATCAAGGTGTCTTGACCCCACCCACCAGATGCCTGCAAGGGTGTCTCCACTTATTCCATATCGATGCGCCGCCTCTTTACCTATTGCTCACTCCTTTGCTGCCTTGCAGCGTCCACGCTGCAAGCCGCGCTCGTCAACGGCCCCATGCTTGCACACCTCGATATGCGCGAGGCCAAAATATGGGTGCAGACCGATGCGCCCGCAGTCGTCCGCATCGCCTACACCCCGCTGGATGCTGACAGTATTAGCAGCAGCAGCAGCAGCAGCAGCAGTAGCAGCAGCAGCAGCGCTCCGCTGTGGAGCACCCTCGTCGAGACCGATGCGCTCAAAGGCCACATCGCCGTCGCCACCCTCGATCAGGTCGAGCCCGGCCAGAGCTACAGCTACCGCGTCGAGCTCAATGGCGAACTCGTCACCAGCCCCGCCACTTTTACTAGCCCCGCCAACTACTTAGACCGCGCCCCACCCCCCAGTTTCAAGATCGCCGTCGGCGGTGCCCACTATGCCATCGAAGACGGCTTCGAGCCACCCTATCAAATTCTCGGCGGCGGCTACGATATTTTCAGCACCATTGCCGACACCAAACCCGCACTCATGATCTGGGCGGGCAACACTGCCCACCTACGCGTTAGCGATTGGACAAGTCAAAGCGGCTACCTCAAGCGCTACGCCAAAGCCCGCTCCATTCCCCAGCTCCAGCCACTGCTCCAGAGCGTGCCCCACTACGCCACATGGAGCGATCACGATTTCGGCGCACCCAACGGTGGCCAAAGTAGCGCCTACCGCCAGATGGCCGAGTTCAGCTTCGAAGCCTACTGGCCACGCCCCGTCGAGGTCGCCCAGCTCGAAGGCGTCGCCACCCAGTTCCGCTACGCCGATGTCGACTTCTTTATGCTCGACGTGCGCAGCTACCGCAACGACACCCCCGGCAGCGCCACTCGCACCGAAATCCTCGGCCAGGCGCAGATCGCATGGCTGCGCCAGGCACTCATCCAGAGCACCGCCACCTTTAAAGTCATCATCGCCGGTGCCCCGATCCTCAACCCCGCCGATTCGCGCAGCAACCTCAGCTACGCCGAGCGCGAGCACACCGAGTTATTGCAGATGCTACGCGAAGCCCGCATCGCCGGCCTTTTCTTCATCAGCGGCGGCAAAAGCTACGGTGAACTGACCCGCCTCGTCCACGCCAACAGCTACAACCTCTACGATCTCACCCTTGGCCCCCTCACCGCGCGCCCCAGCGACAACGAAGACGAACTCAACTTCTTCCGTATGCCCGGCAGCAGCACCTTCGAGCGCCACTTCGCGCTCATCGAGTTCACCGGGGCTGAAGAAGCCCGCGAGCTCACCATCCGCGTCATAAGCATGGAAGGCAAAGAGCTCTGGACCCGCAACATCCCCGCCAGCAGCCTGCAACCTGCTAACTAGCCAGCCAGCCGAGCCTCAGCAGAAAATAAGGACTACACCACCCAACCAACTATGCAGCTAACCGACCTAAACCGCCACGGCGAAATCGGCGCGAACTCCATGTTCGTGCAAATCGGCAGTTTTAATATCCTAATCGATGCGGGGCTCAACCCGAAGAAGCTCGGCTACGATGCCCTGCCCGATTTCGAGTCGATCGAACACATCGACCTCGACCTGATCGTGCTCACGCACTGCCACCTTGATCACCTCGGCTCCATGCCCATCGTCACCGCGCACAATCCCAAGACCCCCGTGATCACCACCGCGCCCAATGTCACAATCGCCCCGCGCATGTTGCGGAACTCGATCAACGTTATGAAGCGCCAGCGCGAAGAGCACGGCATCGCCGAATACCCGCTCTTCCTGCACCGCGACGTCGCCCAGTTTACTAAGCAGCTCAGCATTCAGCGCTTCGAGCGGGGCGAGATCTACACCAAGGGCAAAGACAAAATCGAGGTCATCCTGCACCCCGCTGGCCACGTGGCCGGAGCCGCCGCCGTCGAATTCATCTACCAGCACCGCCGTATCGTCTTTTCCGGCGATGTGCTCTTCGATGCGCAGCGCACCCTCCCCGGCGCCCACCTACCGAAGGGCAAAATCGACACACTCATCCTCGAAACCACCCGCGGTGCCAAAGCCCGCGAACCAAGCAAGACCCGCGCCTCCGAAGTCGACCGACTGATTGACCAGATCGGCGCGATTCTGGAACGCGGCGGCAGTTGCCTGATCCCCGTCTTTGCGCTCGGGCGTATGCAAGAACTCTTTAAAATCATCTACGAAGCCCGCGCCTCCGGTCGCCTGCCCAAGTGCCCGATCCATGCCGCTGGCCTCGGCATGGCGGTCTGCGAATACTTTGATAAAATTCGTAAGCAAACCCAGCTGATCAACTTCGACATCAAAATGCTGGAAAAGATGAACGTGCGCGCCATCGACCTCAACATGCGCCCCGGCCGCGACTTGCCCCACAAGGGCATTTACCTCGTCAGTAGCGGCATGATGGTCGAGCACACGCCCTCGTATAAGATCGCCGCATCGCTGCTGCCGCACTCGAACAACGGCCTCTGCTTCGTCGGCTACTGCGATCCCGACACCCCCGGCGGGAAACTCATCGAAGAGCGCAACGAGCCCACTTTCTTCTTCGACGCCCTCGACTACAGCGCCCCCGTGCGCGCCAGCATCGACCAGTTCGATCTCAGCGGCCACGCCAACCGCGGCGAACTAATCGAATACGCCCAAGCAGTCTCCCCGCGCTCCATCGTGCTCACCCACGGCGATCAAGACGCGCGCGACTGGTTTGCTACAGAGCTGAGCTCACTCATGCCAAACACAAAAGTGCTCGACCCCGAGCCACTGGTTGAGTATGTGGTTTAATGAAAAAAGCCTAGACTGCTCGAATATCTCCACTCCTAGGAATTGACTCTGAGCCCCACGCGACACAAACGACCCAAACGGCCTAAACGATCCAAGGCGCACCAGCGACATAAACGGCGAGCCCCGCGATCAGCATTCCGGCTATTTCTGGGCCTGCTTTGCCTAGCACTACTCGGCTACGCAGCCTACCGTTGGCTCCCCGACACACTGAGCCAAGCAGAAAAGGCCGCGCCCCCGAAGCCAGTCAGTCGCCCCATCGCCAACACTTTAGAGCTACAAATCGCGCTCGCCCGCGCGGGCTTCTCGCCCGGCTCCATCGATGGCGCACTCGGCGCTCAATCACGCCAAGCACTGCTCGCCTACCAACAAGCGCAGCGCCTACCCACCACCGGCACGTTCGACCCCGCCACTCAGGCCAAACTCAAAATCACTGAGCCCGTTTACAGCCGCGTCGCCCTGCACAAGGCCGACTTCGCCCGCCTCGACCCGCCACTCACCAGTTGGAAAGAGCGCGGCACCCGCTCACGCATGTCCTACCACACCATCCTCGAAATGGTGGCCGAAAAAAGCATGAGCGATCCCGACCTGATACAGCACCTCAACCCCACCATCGACTTCGCCGCCCTGCAAGCCGGCACCCAAATACTCGCCCCCTTCATGCCGCCTGTGCGCATCCGCACACCCATCAGCCACCTACGTATTTCACTCACAGAACGCACCCTGCAAGCCATCGACACCCAAGGCAGCATCGCATTTCACAGCCCCGTCAGCATCGCCCGCAGCGTGGACAAGCGCCCCAGCGGCGAGCTACGCGTCAAAGTACGGGTCGCCGATCCCAACTACACCTTCAACCCCGCCATCCTCAGCGGCACCGCCACACGCGAGGGCATCACCCAAAAATTCGTCATCCAGTCCGGAGCCAATAACCCCGTCGGCAGCGTCTGGATCGGCCTCAACCTGCCCAGCTATGGCATCCACGGCACCCCCGAGCCAGAAAAAGTCGGGCGCACAGAGTCCAGCGGTTGCTTCCGCCTAGCCAATTGGAATGCCGAAACCGTGCTCGATCTCGTTCAAGTCGGCACCGCCGTTTACGTGACCCCCTGAGAAGATAAATCGCCCCTGACCACAACTTCCTAGGCCGTGAATTAGTTCGGCTTGAATCCGAGATTCGCTTTCGCAGCGCGCTGCTTCAGCAAGCGTTCGTAGAGGCTACACGCCCAGCCTGACGGATTTGGATTAGTGAGGGTTGTCGCAAATCGAGCGCGTTAAGTGGGTTGTCTAGGCCGACTGGGTGTAGCCCCGAATCTGGCCGAAGACTGTCGATTGGTTGTAAATCATGAGCCTGTCGAATGGTCGAGCGCTTTTCTCTGCATTGGATCGGATCCTTTTTAACCACAGATGGACACGGATAAACACAGATATGATTTTCTTTGCTCCTGATCTGTGTTCATCGGTGTCCATCGGTGGTTACCATTTCTTTTTTATTTCTCCCTACATCAGTCCCCGACCACACCTGGACAGACCAGAATTCGTTTGCTAAAGCTCAATGCCATTGCGTATTACCAGATTAACAAAAGTTAAATAGGATGACGTTCTATCATAGTTTTTCCTACCTGGCTGATTGACTCAAGTAGGTAGCATATCTAACGAACCTAGAAAAAGGATACCGCATTGGTTTCGAGTTATTTAGCGCCTTTGCTTCGCCATCTACGGTAGACCTTCGTCGTAGTCAATCAATTGCCGAATTTAAGATTAACAGCAATAGACAATCATATCCGTGTTCATCCGTGTCTATCCGTGGTTAAACACACATTCCTTAGCTAAGATTCGGTTTTCCAAGTAATTCTTTTCTTCGTTTTCTGCACCTTTGGATGGTCGTGACTGGTGTCACAAAGATGCTTTCAGGCAGTCCGAGTGCTTGGATGTAG
>Ga0307933_1000602_pt1 | contig 33033 bp, 30 predicted proteins | sample OrgLakmetageno88_FD_201811 | JGI IMG/M metagenome (GOLD analysis project Ga0307933, IMG submission 201811) | Saline water microbial communities from Organic Lake, Antarctica - #88 | ecosystem: Environmental > Aquatic > Non-marine Saline and Alkaline > Saline | place: Antarctica: Organic Lake... | reverse complement strand
AGAAGCGTTCTATGCAATCTTTATTGAAAAAGTGGTAATGGTTTCGAACACCCGCACCGCTGAAATGGTTAAGCTTACCGAAAATATCTTCCGATCGGTCAACATCGCGCTGGTTAACGAAATGAAAATAATCGCAGAGGCGATGGGTATCGACATCTGGGAAGTAATTGACGCAGCCAAAACCAAACCGTTTGGCTTCATGCCGTTCTATCCCGGGCCAGGCCTTGGTGGTCACTGCATCCCAATCGATCCCTTCTATTTAACTTGGAAGGCGAAAGAGTTCGACATCGCGACGCGATTTATCGAGCTAGCCGGCGAAATTAATTCATCAATGCCGTACCGTGTAGTAGAGCGACTGGCGCAGGAAATGGACGTTCGGCTCCACAAGGGAATACACGGTTCCAAGGTGCTCCTTGGCGGCATCGCCTACAAAAAGAATGTCGACGACATGCGCGAGAGCCCAGCATTGAAAATCATAGAAATACTTGAACGCCGTGGCGCAGTGGTAGCCTACTATGATCCGTTCGTTCCGAAGATACCGGTGACGCGCGAGCACGCCGAGCTTGCCGGGCGCGAAAGTGAATGTTGGCATACGCAGCTTGGTGGAGATCACGACGCAGTCCTGATCGTCACGGACCATGACGGAGTTGATTACGCTGCGCTGGTCGACCATGCCGCTCTGGTGGTTGATACCCGAAACGCCTGCCGTAAAGCAGGTGTGACCTCCTACAAGATTGCACTGGCCTGATGACTATTGTCGCTCCAATTCGCGTCGATTGTATCGTCGGCGCGCGCCCGAATTTCATCAAGATGGCACCGATACTTGCTGCCTTCACTGCGCACGGAGGTTTCGCAACTCGCTTAATGCATACTGGGCAACATTACGATGTTGATATGAATGCTGTATTCTTTCAGCAACTTGGATTGCCTGAGCCCAATCTTAATCTTGAGATTGGATCCGGCACACAAACGGTACAGACAGCACGTATCATGATCGGTCTGGAGGAGGCTTTTCAGAACGATCGTCCGGACCTTGTTCTCGTAGTGGGGGACGTAAACTCCACTGTTGCTGCCGCGATGGTCAGCGCCAAGATGCGGATCCCGCTCGCCCATGTTGAGGCCGGACTTCGCAGTTTCGACATGGACATGCCCGAGGAGATCAACCGCCTCGTAACCGACCGCTTGTCCGACCTGTTGTTGACCACGGAGCGCGCCGCCGGGCCTCTGTTGGAAAGTGAGGGCGTTCGCGCCGATGCCATCCATTTCGTCGGTAACGTGATGATCGACACCCTACTCGCGCACTTAGACAAAGCGATCCCAGTGGCTGAGACCGTCGACCGTCACGCCCCCGGGATGGCAAATAGGTTGGCGGAAGGCTACGCGCTGGTGACCCTGCACCGACCCTCAAACGTCGACAATCCCGAGCAGCTGGCTGGACTGCTGGGGGTGCTCGGCGAGCTGGCTGAGCGGATGCCAGTGATCTTCACCCTGCACCCGCGCACGAAAGCGAGGATCGAAGAGAACGGCCAGGAGGGCCTGCTGGAAAAGCGAGGGATCATCGCTGTGCCGCCGCTGAGTTATTTCGAGATGCAGGGCGCCGTCCGGACTGCCACGGTGGTTGTTACCGACAGCGGCGGACTGCAGGAAGAAACCACCGCGCTTGGCGTACCCTGCTTGACCGTACGCGACAATACCGAGCGCCCAATTACGATAATCGAGGGCACCAACACCCTAGTGGGAAGCAGCCCTGACGCCTTGCGGGCGGAAATCAAGCGGCTGGCCCGCGGTGAGAGCAAGCGCGGCCGCATCCCTGAATTGTGGGATGGCAAGGCGGCCGAGCGCATCGCCGCGGTGATTGCCGAGTTCATTGCCGCTCGGCGGGCCTGAGGCGGCGATGCACATCCTCGTGTTCTGCCATTACTACCCGCCCGAGGTAAACGCGCCCGCGTCGCGCACCTCAGAACATGCGCAGGTCTGGGCCGAGGCGGGCCATGAGGTGACGGTGATCACCTGCGCGCCCAACCACCCGGCGGGCAAACTGTTTCCAGGCTATCGCAACAGCTTCACCCGCGAAACCATCGACGGTGTGAATGTGGTCCGCGTCTGGAGCTACCTTGCCCCCAACGCGGGCTTTGCCAGGCGCATCGCGAATTACCTCAGCTACATGATATCGGCACTCGCCGCGGTGCCGCGGGTGGACAAGCCCGACGTCATCATCTCGACCTCGCCGCAGTTCTTCTGCGGGCTGGCGGGACTGGGTGCAAAATTGATACGCCGCGTTCCCTGGGTGCTGGAGATCCGCGACCTCTGGCCAGACAGCATCGTGACCGTCGGCGCCATGAAGAAGGGCCGGCTGACGCGGTTTCTGGAATGGCTGGAGCGCATGGCCTACCGCAAGGCCGATCACGTCGTGGCGGTGACGGACGGCTTCGTGCCCCATATCGCGGCGCGCCGCGGCCGTCCGGGGGTGAGCGTCATCAAGAACGGCGTGAATTTCGACCTATTTCAGAAAGGCTGCGACCCCGAGGCCGTCAAGGCCCGGTTCGGCATGCAGGGGCGCAAGGTGGCGGCCTATGTCGGCACGCATGGCATGGCGCATGGGCTGGACATCGTGCTGGATGCCGCCGCGCGCCTGCGAGAGGACAGCCGCATCGGCTTTGTTCTGGTGGGCGACGGCGCCGAGCGCGCCCGGCTGGAGGCCCGCGCGGCACAGATGGGCCTGCCCAACCTGCATATCGCCGGGCAACTGCCCAAGTCCGAGATGCCGGCGATCTGGTCGGCCACTGACGTCAGCCTGATCGTCCTGCGCAAGAGCGACACGTTCAAGACGGTCCTGCCCTCCAAGATGTTCGAGGCCATGGCAATGGAATGCCCCATCGTGCTGGGGGTCGAGGGAGAGGCCCGCGCGCTGCTGGATGAGGCCGGCGCCGGGATCGGGATAGAGCCAGGCAATGCCGAGGCACTGGCCGAGGCCGTGTTGCGCATCGTCGATTCCCCCAGCGAGGCAGAACAGTTCGGCGCCAACGGCCAGGCCCATGTGCGCACGCATTTCGACCGCCGGGCGCTGGCGCTGCGCTATCTCGACCTACTGGAGGGCATGCGTCGTTGATGCCTGCGCTGGCTTCCCTCTCTCGGCGGTGGCAATTCGTGCGCCATGTGCCACCGGGCAAGATCGCCCGGCGCGTGCAGTTGTCCCTGCTGCGCCGCCTGCGTGACAGGGCGGGCTCGCGCCCGCTGCCGGCCACGCGGGCCACGCTGCGCGACGTCCTGCCGCCGCCGGTCATGCCGCCGCGCCATGGCGGCACGGTACAGGTGGATGGCGCCACCATGGTCCTGCACTTCCTGGGCGCCGAGAGCCGGTTTGACCTGTCCAACATGGACTGGAGCTTTGCCAGCCCCGTGCCGTCGGCACAGCTGTGGCGGATGATGCTGCATTACATGGAATACCTCGAGGCCGTGGATGACGCGGCCTTTGCCCGCATCACGCAAAGCTGGCTGGCGGCAAATGCCCGGATCCGGCCCGGCGCCTGGCGCGATGCGTGGAACTCCTACGCGCTGTCGCTGCGCGTGGTGGTGCTGATGCAGCAGCTTGCCGCGCGCCGGGCGGCGCTGGACCCGGCCCTGGTCACCCGCATCGGCGAAAGCGTGGCAGCCCAGGTCCGGTTTCTCGAAGCCAACCTGGAAACCGACATCGGCGGCAATCACCTGATCAAGAACATCAAGGCCCTGCTCTGGGCCGCGCGGGCCTTTGACGGCCCGGACGCCGCGCGCTGGCACCGGCTGGGCCTGAGGCTGCTGCACCAGGAACTGCGCGGGCAGGTTCTGGCCGACGGGGTGCATTACGAACGCTCCCCCAGCTATCACGCGCAGGTCTTTGCCGATCTGCTGGAATGCCGCAGCGTGCTGGCGCAGCCCCCGCAAGCGCTGGATGAGGCGCTGGCGCACATGGCGCAGGCACTGGCGGATCTGGCGCATCCCGATGGGTTTGCCGGGCAGTTTAACGATGCAGGGCTGACCATGTGCTACGCCCCGGCGGCGTGCCTTGCCGCCCATGCCGCGCAGACGGGGGCCGCCGCCCCTGCCCCGCGCGCGCTGTTTACCTACCGCGAGGCCGGGTATTTCGGCGGCCACCTGCCCGCGGCGAGCCTGGTCGTCGATTGCGGCGCGATCGCGCCCGATGACCTGCCCGCCCACGGTCATGGCGATCTGCTGAGCTTCGAGCTGTCGGTCGCCGGGCAACGGGTGGTGGTGGACCCGGGCGTGTTCGAATATATCGACGGCGCGCGCCGGCGCCGCGCCCGCAGCGCCGCCGCCCACAATACCCTATGGATCAAAGGCAGCGATCAGGCCGATTTTTTCGGCGCCTTTCGCTGTGGCCGCCGCCCGCAGGCCGAACTGCGCGCGGCGGAGCTTTATGACGGCGGTGACGGGGCGGCCTGCCTGCACCTGACGGGCGCGCATGACGGCTACAGCCACCTGCCGGGCCGCCCGGTGCATTGCCGCGAGGTCGCCTTTGCCGACGATCACTTGACCCTGCATGACACGCTGGAGGGCGAGAGCACGCAACAGGCGGGCATCGGCTTTCTGCTGCACCCCGACATCACGCCGGTGCCCACAGCGCCCGGCTGCATGGACCTGCACCACGACGGGCAGGTGCTGGCCCGGGTGGACTGCACCGCCCCCCTCACCATAGAGGCCGACGCATGGTGGCCCGACATGGGGCAGGAGCGGCGCACCGTGCGGCTGTGCGCCGCCATCCCGCAACAGCCACGCCGTGTGACGACCACCATCCGCTTCGGGCCAGGGGGCAAGGGCGCATGATCGCCCCAGCGCGACATAACACCGCCGTGCAATCCGCGGAGGGGCGGTCAGAACCCTGTCAGGCACAGTAGCCGGGCCGCACCGCCACCCACTTCCGCTTTTGAACACCCAAGGGTCATTTTAGAATGAAACAGGTCGAACAGAACTACCGCTCAGGCAAACTTCGCGTGGCGGAGGTGCCTGCACCGCGTGCCTCTGGCGGGGGATTGCTGGTCGCCACGCGGGCTTCGCTGATTTCTTCGGGCACGGAGAAGCAGCTGATGGACCTGGCCAAGGCGTCGCTGGCGGGCAAGGCGATGGCGCGGCCCGACCTGGTGCGCCAGGTGCTGCGCGCAGCCAAGCGCGACGGCCTGCACGCCACCGCCAACAAGGTCTTTGCCAAGCTCGACCAGCCCATCCCGCTGGGCTATTCCATCGCCGGGCGCGTGCTGGAGGTCGGGCGCGCCGTCAGCGGCTTTGCCCCCGGTGACCGCGTGGCCTGCGCCGGCGCGGGCATGGCAAACCACGCCGAGATCAACAGTATCCCCAAGAACCTGTGCGTGCGGATCCCCGAGGGCATCACCGACGAACAGGCCAGCTTCGTCACGCTGGGCGCGATCGCCCTGCAGGGGGTGCGGCAGGCCGAGCCCACGCTGGGCGAGCGTGTGGTCGTCATGGGGCTGGGCCTGATCGGTCTGCTGACGGTGCAACTGCTCAAGGCCAATGGCTGCCGGGTCCTGGCATTCGACCCCAACGCCCAGCGCGCCGACCTGGCGCGAGAGCTGGGCGCGGACCTGGCCATCGCCAAAGGCCTGGAAAACGCGGTCGAGACATTCACCGGTGGCATCGGCGCCGATGCGGTCATCCTGACGGCCTCGACGAAATCATCGGACCCAGTGAACACCGCAGGCGAGATTAGCCGCCTGAAGGGCCGCATCGTCGTCGTCGGGCTGGTGGGCATGACGCTGGACCGCGACGTGTTCTACAAGCGAGAGCTGGACCTGCGCATGTCCATGTCCTACGGGCCGGGTCGCCATGACCCGGACTATGAGCTTGCCGGCCATGACTATCCGCTGCCCTATGTCCGCTGGACCGAACAGCGCAACATGGAAAGTTTCCTCGCGCTGGTGGCCGAAGGCAAGGTGACCCCCGAAAAGCTGGTCACCCACCGCTTTGACATCGCCCGCGCCGAGGATGCCTATGCCCTGATGGCCCGCGGCGAGCCGCACATGGCCATGACGCTGGAATACCCCGTTTCGCCCGATGAGACCCCGCAACGCAGCTTTGACCGCGCCACGCCCCCCGCGGGCGAAACGGGCGCGCGCGGCGTCGGCTTCATCGGTGTGGGCAATTACGCCAAAGCCGTGCTGCTGCCCGCGGTGCAGAAGTTGCCGGGCGTGCGCCTGACGCGTGTCGTGACCGCTGGTGGGCTGAGCGCGGACAACGCGGGCGAGAAATTCGGCTTTCAGACCGTCTCTACCGATCCTGCCGCGCTGATGCAGGCCGAGGACACCGACACGGTTTTCATCGCCACCCGCCACGACAGCCACGCCGCCTATGCCACGCAGGCCCTGCAGGCCGGCAAGCATGTGTTCCTGGAAAAACCGCTGGCGATGCATCTGGACCAGCTCGACAGCGTGATCGACACCGCCGCCTGGGCGCAGACGCAGCTGACCGTTGGCTTCAACCGCCGCTTCTCGCCCATGGTGCAGCGGGTGCGCAAAGCGGCGGCCACCTGCACCGGGCCGCTGGTGATGATGTATCGCGTCAACGCGGGCAAGATCCCCTCTGACAGCTGGATCCAGCGCGGTGAGGGCGGCGGCCGCATCGTCGGAGAGGTCTGCCACTTCGTCGATACGCTGTGCACGATCTGCGCCAGCACCCCGGTCGAGGTTCAGGCCGTGGCCGCGCAGAGCCACGCCGACGCTGTGTCCTGCATCATCCGCTTTGCCAATGGCTCGACCGGCACGATCGTCTACAGCTCTCTGGGGGACCCGGCAGTGCCCAAGGAATACCTGGAGGTTTTCGGCGGCGGGCTGGTAGCGCAGCTCAACGACTACACCCGGCTGGACCTGACCCGCGCGGGCAAGACCGAAACCGTCAAGGGCGCGCAGGACAAGGGCCAGGCGGCCTGCGTCGCAGCCTTCTTCGATGCCATCAAGACAGGCAAGCCCGCCATCCCCATGAAGGAGCTCGTGGCCGTGACGGAGACCACCTTTGCAATAGAACAGGCGCTGGCAACCGGCGGCGCGGTTTCGCTGCTGCCATAACCTGCTGTCCAGCGGGAAAGAGAGGACACAGCCAATGCCCAAGATCACCCTGACCAACGACAAGAGCTTTGACGCGCAGCCCGGCCAGACCATTCTGGAGGCCGCGCAAGTCGCTGGGCTGCTGCTGGAACACAGTTGCAAGACCGGACGCTGCGGTGTCTGTCGCGCGCCCATGCCTGATGGCGCGACATCCGTCATCGTGCCCGAAACCGCGCCCGAGGCGGACGCGGGGCACATTCTGACCTGCTGTCGTGCGGCGCAGACCGATCTGACACTGGATGTGGAGGATCTGACCGCACTGGCGGGGGTAGAGGAACGCACCCTGCCCTGCCGCATCTCCTCCATCGAGCAGCTCAGCAATGACATGGTGCAGCTCTGGCTGCGCACACCTCCGGCCAGCAAGCTGACCTTTGTGCCGGGCCAGCACCTGAATCTGATCGCGCCGGGCGGGCTGCGGCGGGCCTATTCCATTGCCAATGCACCGCGCGAAGACGGGCAGATTTGCCTGCTGGTGCGGCGGGTGGAAGGCGGCCAGATGAGCGATGTGCTGTTTGGCAAGGCAAAGGAAAACGACCTGTTCCGGCTGAACGGTCCCTTGGGCACCTTCCACATGCGCGAGGATGGCGCCGAACGTGCCATTTTCCTGGCCACAGGCACCGGAATCGCCCCGATCCGGGCCATGCTGCAGGGCATGGCCGGGCACGGCAACGGTTCGGACATGACCGTCTACTGGGGCAATCGCTCGGCTTATGACCTTGTTTGGCCAGCCGAGGACTTCCCCGGCGCCACGCTGATCCCGGTGCTGTCTCGCGCAGGTGAGGAAGGGACGGGCCGACGCGGCTATGTCCAGAATGCCGCGCTGGAAGATGGGTTCGATCCCGCCTGCACGACCGTCTACGCCTGCGGCGCACCGGAAATGATCCGCGACGCACGGGCGCATTTCATCACTGCCGGCCTGCCGGAGCGAAAGTTTCATTCCGACGCCTTCGTCAGTTCCGAAGACTTAGCCTGACACGATCCCGAAAGGACCATTCAGATGAAAGCCGTAATCCTTGCCGGTGGCCTGGGAACACGCCTGAGCGAAGAAACCGCCACCAAACCCAAACCGATGGTGGAAATCGGCGGGCGCCCGATCCTGTGGCACATCATGAAGCTCTATTCCCACCACGGGGTAAATGACTTCATCATCTGCTGCGGCTACAAGGGCTATGTCATCAAGGAATATTTCGCCAATTACTTCCTGCACATGTCGGACGTGACCTTCGACATGGCCGCCAACCAGATGACAGTGCATGACCAGCGCGCGGAAAACTGGCGCGTGACGCTGGTGGACACCGGCGACGAGAGCATGACCGGCGGCCGCCTGCGCCGCGTGGCGCCCTACCTGAAGGATGAGGACGCCTTTTGCTTTACCTACGGCGATGGCGTGGGCAACATCGACATCTCGGCCGAGATCGCGTTTCACAAATCGCATGGCAAGGCGGCGACCGTCACCACCACCTACCCGCCGGGCCGCTTTGGCGCGCTGGAAATCGTGGACAGGCAGGTCCGCTCGTTCAAGGAAAAGCCCAAGGGCGACGGTGCCATGATCAACGGCGGGTTCTTCATCCTGTCGCCCAAGGTGATCGACTATATCGAAGGCGACGCCACCATCTGGGAGGAAGACCCGCTGACGAACATCGCCACCGACGGAGAGCTGATGGCTTTTGAGCATCACGGCTTCTGGCAGCCGATGGACACCCTGCGTGACAAGCAGAAGCTGGAAAGCCTCTGGGCCGAGGGCAAGGCGCCCTGGCGCGTCTGGGAGCAGCCGGCATGAGGGGCGCGATCAACCCCGGCTTCTGGGCCGGCAAGCGGGTGTTCCTGACCGGCCACACCGGGTTCAAGGGCAGCTGGGCGTCGATCCTGCTGGCGGACATGGGCGCGCATGTCAAAGGCTATGCGCTGACCCCGCCCACCAGCCCGGCCCTGTTCGAAGAGGCCCGCGTGGCCGAGATGATGGAAAGCCAGGTCGGCGACATCCGCGACCCGGAGACGCTGCGCGCGTCGATGATGGCTTTCAACCCCGACATCGTGATCCACATGGCCGCGCAGCCGCTGGTGCTGCTGTCCTTCCGCGAGCCGGTAGAGACCTATTCCACCAATGTGATGGGCACGGTGCATGTGCTGGAAGCCGCCCGCTCCTGCCCCAAGCTTCGCGCCGTGCTGAACGTGACCAGCGACAAATGCTATGAGAACCGGGAATGGGAATGGGGCTACCGCGAGCATGAGCCGATGGGCGGCTTTGACCCTTATTCCAATTCCAAGGGCTGCGCGGAACTCGTGACCTCGGCCTACCGGCGCTCCTTCTTTGCTGATCCGGACGGGCCCCAGCTGGCCTCTGGTCGGGCGGGCAACGTGATCGGCGGCGGCGACTGGGCCGATGACCGGCTGATCCCCGATGCGCTGCGGGCCTTCCCCGATGGCACGCCGGTGGTGATCCGCAACCCGCAGGCCACCCGCCCCTGGCAGCACGTGCTGGAGCCCATTGGCGGCTATCTGGTGCTGGTGCAGGCGCTGTATGAACACGGCGCGGCATATGCCGATGGCTGGAACTTCGGCCCGCGGGACGAAGATGCCCGCCCCGTGTCGTGGATCCTGGACCGGCTGGTGCAGCATTGGGGCGAGGACGCCGCCTGGACGCTGGACACCGGCGCACAGCCGCATGAGGCCCGCTTCCTGAAACTGGACGTCTCTAAGTCTGCCACCCATCTTGGCTGGCATCCCACCTGGGGGCTGGAGGAGGTGCTGGGCCGTATCGTGCGCTGGCACCGCGCCTATCTGCAGGGCGACGACATGCGCGCCGCCTGCCTTGCCGAGATCAAGGACTATCTGGACGCAATGTCCAAAGGCCGCGCCGCGGCCTGACCGGCACGGTAGAGTTACAGGACATTTGGCAAACGTGGCAAAACCACCAGCAATCAACCGCGCCGCATCCGGGGACAGTCAATGGCCAAGATCCTGATCACTGGCGCGACCGGCTATATCGGAAGCCATATTGCAAAAAGCTGCCTGTCAAACGGGCATGCCGTCCGCATTTTGACGCGGTCAAGCTCTGATCTGGCGCGGTTGGAGAGTATTGCCGGCCAGCTTCGGGTGTTCAGAATGGATCCCTCTCATCAGGAGCAATCGATACTGGATAGCCTCGCTGCGATGGGTGGCGCGGACACGATCGTGCATTGCGCAACCTCCCATGGCAGGGACACGGAGAGTGACGCGGACATCCGCTCCTCGAACGTGGCTTTTCCAGGTGCGCTGTTGAACGCGGCGATCGATTTGGGTGTTGGCCACTTCGTGAATACCGATACCGTCCTGCCGGCAGAAACGAACAGATATGCAGCGTCAAAAGCGGAATTCAGGGAAATCGCCAAGGCCTCGACTGCGGTTGGCAGCACGCGCATTTCCAACCTGACGCTGGAACTCGTTTATGGGCCGAACGATGACCCCAGGAAATTTGCGACGTGGGTCACCCGAGCCTGCCTGGAGGCAGGACGCGTCATCGACCTGACCGCCGGGACGCAGCTGCGCGACTTTGTTTACGTGGATGATGTGGTGTCGGCCTATCTTGCGGTCATCCAGTCTGCGCCCTCAATCCGGTGGCAGTCTTGGCGTATTGGCACCGATCATCCCGTCAGCGTTCGGCATTTCGTGGAAATGATACACAGGGCCTGTGGCGCCAAGGCAACCCTCAACTTCGGGGCTGTGCCATCCAGAATCGAGCCTCCTGCCGGCCCGGCCCAGCAAAGCCTGTCACACTCCAGCATTGCCTGGACGCCTGAGTGGAGCATCGAACAAGGTATTGCCGCCCTTGTGGCTAGCGAGCGCAAAGCCCTCGCATCGCCTTGAGCTGCCGCCGCGTTCAGCCACCCCTACACATCGCCAGAAACGGAAAATGAAATGTCTTCATTGAAATCGAGCCTCAAGAAACGGCTGACATCGTCGCAGTTTCGGCTGCTTCAGGATATCATGTATGAAACGCACCTTCAGAAAGAGAGCTTTCTGAACGGTGTCGTTCCAGGCCGTATCTCGAAACGGAAAGAGATTTCGAAAGAGACCAAGGTCAAACTGCATTGGGGATGTGGCGGCAAGCGTCTCGATGGCTGGCTGAACATCGATGGCTGGAAGACTCCCGCCGTGGACTATGTGCATGACATGAGGAAACCGCTTCCTCTTGCTGATGGCAGCACGTCGCTGATCTTCACCGAGCATGTGCTGGAACATTTCACGCCGGCGGATGGCCTGGATATCCTGCGCGATTTCCACCGGATCCTCGAAACTGGCGGCCGTGTCAGAATTATCGTGCCGGATGTCGATATTTACGCAAATCGCACCGGCGTGAACGATCCCCGGTTCCAGGGCACCAGCTGGGAAAACCTCACCCGTGCAGAATCCACGAACGACGTGTTCTACAACCATTTCCATCGGACAATCTATGATGCCGGCATGCTGACAAAGGCGCTCACCACGGCTGGGTTCGATGCTGCCAATGTCAGTCAGAGCAGCTTTCGCGCTTCTGGCAACGATGAACTGAACCTTGACTCCGACGGGCCGGATCGGCTCGCGGTCAGCCTGTATGTCGAAGCGGTCAAGTAGCGGCCTTGTCAGCCCGTTCGTCCGGAAAGCCGAAAGCACAGCCAGACCGATGAAGATTGCCCTTATCATGCGCGATCCTGCCAAGGGTGGGCACAGCATCGAGATGCTGTTCGACCTTCTGGCGGACGCGCTGGCCCAACAGGCTGAGGTCACGGTAATCCATTGGCTTGGCTGGCGCAGGCTTGGCGAGTTCCGGTGGGCCGTCCGCGCTGCCCGCGCCGATGTCTACCATATCTCGGGCGATGTGAATTTCGTGGCCCCGCTGCTGCCACGCGGCAAGATCGTGCTGACGATCCATGACATCGACCATTACCGCAAAACGCTGCGCGGCTGGCGCAAATGGGTCTATCGCTGGCTGTGGTTCGATCTGCCTTTGCTGCGGGTGGATCGTGTCATCACCGTATCGGACATGACCGCCCGGCTGGTGCGGCAGGAACTGCGCCTGCGGCCAGAGCTGCTGAGCGTGATCCCCAACTTTATCTCCCCGGCCTTTGAACCTGCGCCCAGAAACACATTGGGTGATCCGCCGGTTGTGCTGCAGGTGGGCACCGGCCCGCAAAAGAACCTGCCCCGCCTGATCCGCGCCTTGTCCGGCCTGTCGGCGCGGCTGGTTGTGGTGGGCAGGCTCTCACCCGACCAGCAACGCGCGCTGGAGCAAAGCGATGTGGACTACGCCAACCTTGTCGGGCTGACGCTGGATGAGGTGATCGCCCAATACCGTGCAGCCGATATCGTGGCCTTTGCCTCCACCCACGAAGGCTTTGGCCTGCCGATCGTCGAGGCGCAGGTGATCGGCCGGCCCGTCATCACCAGCAACCGCCCCCCCATGAGCGACGTGGCCGGCGAAGGTGCCCTGCTGGTCGACCCGGAGGACGAGGCCGCCTATCGCGATGCGCTGGTGCGGCTGATGGCGGATGCCGGGCTGCGCGCCCGGCTGGTGGAAAAAGGGCAAGAGAATGCGCTCCGCTACACCCTCGATGCTGCCGTTCAAGGCCATCTGACCCTCTACCGCACGCTCGCCGCCCACCAGACCGGAGCCACCACATGACGCGCATCGCCTTCATCAACGGCACCATCAGCCCGTTCCAGTGCAACGTGGCCCGCGCCGCGCGCCGCCGGGGGCTGGACCTTCAGCTGCTGTTCAACTCTCTGCCCAGTCTCAACGGGCGCCCCAAACACTGGGAGAACTGGCGTACCGTCGAAGAGGACATGGCGCAATTCGGCCGCGTCGCCGCGCATGGCATTTCGCAGGACGAAATGACCGCCTGGTTCACCGCGCAGCTGGACGACCTGTGCCCCGACATCGTGATCGCGGCCAGCTACAAACCCTGGGCGCGTGACGCGGCCATGGCATATGCAAAGGCACATGGCCTGCCGCTGGGCTTGTGGGCCGAACAGCCCCAGCCCGCGCCCTGGTGGAAGACCGTTGCCAAGCGCGCCTACATCGGCAGGCAGATGCGCGGCTACGACTTCTGCTTCGCCATCGGTGACCGCGCGGCAAAGATTTACGGCACAGCCCTGGGCAACCATGACCGCACCTTCATGATTCCCTATGCCCAGGATCTCGATGCCTTTGATCCGGCGCTGCGGCCCGCGCCCAGCGATGATGATCTGCGCGTCCTGTTTTCAGGTGGCTTCCATGAGAGGCACAACTTCGACCTGATCGTCGAGTCCATGAAGCGCATCGAAACCATGGGGCTGCCAAGAAAGACCCGCTACCTGTTCTCGGGCAACGGGCCGGAGCGCAAACGTCTCGACGATCTCGCGCGCGAAAACCCGTCCCTGGGCGAACGGGTCGAAATCTACGACCAGCCGTTCAAGACATTCGAAGAGCGCGCGGAACATTACCTGATGGCCGACCTGTTCCTGTATCCTTCCAAACACGCGGGATGGGGATTGGTTGTCCCCGAGGCTATGGCGGCCGGGATGCCGATCATCTCGACCACGAATGTCGAAGCCGCCAGGTTCTATGTCGAACACGGGATGAACGGCGTGTTCGTCGATCAGACCGCCGACAGCATCACCGCCGCCCTGGCGCGGCTGCTGTCCAACCCGGAACTGCTGCGCAGCATGGGCGAACGCGCCCGCGCCTCTGCCCTGCGCGGCAGCGCCGACGCCATCGCCGAGCGCATGCACCTCGCGTTTTCCTACATGGGCATCGTCCCCTACAGATTGGACCCGAAATGACTGGCCTGAGGGCACTGACACGACGTGTGATCGACGAAATTTTCCGCAGGCAGGGCTTCGAGATTGTCCGCCTGGGTTGGGAGCCCAAGAGGCTGCGCAAGGACATCCGTATCCAGACAATGATCGATGTCGGTGTGGGCGTGGGCCAGGGCACGCCCGTTCTGTATGCGGCCTTTCCCGACGCGCGCCTGCTGCTGGTGGAGCCCAACCCGCAAAGCTGGCCCTACATGGACAAGATCCTCACGACCAGAGAGGGCCAGTCCGCCAAGCTTGCAGCGGCGAAGGAGAGCGGTAAGATGGTGTTTCAGTCCTATCCCGCCGCGCCGGAGCTGTCGTCTTTCGTCAAGCGCGAGGATCTCGGCCATCTGGAGCGGGAAGAGATCGAGGTGGAGGTCAAACCGCTCGACGAGGTTGTCCGGGACTCCGGCTTGCCCGGCCCCTACGGGATCAAGATCGACACCGAAGGGTTCGAGCTGACCGTGCTCGAAGGAGCCTGCGAAACGCTGGCACAGGCGGAGTTCGTGCTTTTAGAAAGCACCATCGCCCCTGACATGGACCCGACCTACACGCAGGCAGAGATCTTCGGCTTTCTCGAACGCAACGGCTTTTACCTGTGCGACATCATCGCTGTTGGGTATGAACATGTCGGCCTGCGGGTAAAACAGGCCGACTTCTTCTTCAAACGAAAGCCGCAATGATCCGCGTTCTGTTCTTTGGATACACGGCCGCGCCCGCCAACGATGCCTCGGCATTGAAGGGATTGCGCGCGCAGGCCGGGCTGCAGGTCACGGTGCTGGACCCGGGGCGCTTCCACGTGCCGGGCTACAGCCTGGCCGTCCGGGCGTTGCGCAGGCTGACTACGCCGCTGGCCAACCGGCTGATGCGGGCCACACTGCGGCGCCAGGCGCGGCAGGCAGATGTCGTTCTGACATTCAAGGGCATGGCGCTGGATGCCGCCACCTTGCGGGTATTGCGGGCCCAAGGAATCAAGACCGCGTGCTACTTTCCCGACGGGCACCCCCATGCCTATGGCCGGGCCTTGCAGGACGCTCTGGCGGAGTATGACCTGATCATCTCGGCCAAGGCAAATCATCCGGCCCGGTGGTCGGAAGAGTTCGGCTATTCCAACCGTTGCGTGCATGTTCCCCACGGCTATGACGCCGATCTGCACTTGGCCGCCGACATAGCCCGCCCAGAGGAGCAGACAGTCGACATCGCCATGGTGGCCACGGCGCGGCATGAATATTTCGCCCTGCTGCAACAGATGGTCGAGGCCGCGCCGGAACTGGCCGATCGCCAGGTGGTGATCGGCGGGCCGGGCTGGGCCCCCTACCGCGCTGCGCTGCCCTCCGGCTGGCAGTTTCCCGGCCCGCAGATCGGCGCGCAATATGCCCGCAGCCTGCGCAGCGCGCGCGTGGTAGTGGCGCCCGTGCAGCGCAAGGTGCAGATCGCCGGGCGAGAGTTTGCCTATGATTCCGACACGGCCCGCACCTATGAGCTGGCCGCGATGGGGGTGTTTTTCGTGCATCGCCACTCCGACCTCATGCCGCAGATCTTTGACCCCGAGGCAGAGGTGCCGCTGTTCCGCGACGGGGCGGAGCTTGCGCAGCTGGCGCGGACCTACCTGGACGCGCCGCAAGAGCGGATGAAGATGGCCCGCGCCCTGCGCGCCCGCGCCGTCCCGGCCTACAGCTGGGACGCCCGCGCCGCCGATGTGGCCGGGCACCTGCGCGCGCTTGTGGGCAAGGACATGCCAGAAGGGCAACAGACCTCGTGACCGATACCGACGCCATACAGTTCATGCCGGCATCCGCGGAAACCGACCGGCTGCTTGTCACCTTCGGGGGCATTGCCGGCGGGTTTTCGCTGCCTCCGTTCGAGTTCAACCGCCTGACCCAGGATCTCGGCTGTCACCGCCTGTTCATCCGCGATCTGGCCCAGGCCTGGTATCAGTGCGGCGTGCCCGGCCTGGGCGGCACGGTGGCGCAGATGGCCGATGGGCTGCGCGCCCGGATAGCCGATATCGCGCCGCGGCGGACCGTGTTCATCGGCAATTCCATGGGCGGGTTCGGCGCGCTGCTGTTCGGCGCGCTGCTGGATGTGCCCGAGGTCCACGCCTTTGCGCCCCAGACCTTCGTGGACAGGCGCAGTCGGCTGCTGGCGCGCGATTTCCGCTGGCGCCACCAGATCCGGGGCATGCACCGCGCGCTGCGGCGCGAGGATGCGGTGCTGGACCTGCGCGCGCCATTGCGGCAATTGGGGCAGACACGATTCCATGTGCACTATGGCACTGGTGACCGGCTGGAAAGCCTGCATGCACGGCGGCTGGAAAACATGGATGCCGTCACCCTGTATCCCCAGCACGGTGTCAACCACGCGCTGGTGAAGGATCTGCGCGACACCGGCGTTCTGCTGCCCGCGCTGCGAAAGGCCCTGCTGCTTGACTGACATGACAGATACCCGAGGCTGGTGGCGCAAGCTGGCAGCCTTGTCAGGCACGGACCTGATCCTTGCCGGTTTCGGCGTCGTGACCAGCGTGCTGCTGGGCCGCCTGCTGCCGCCCGAGGGGCGCGGCGCGGTCGCGGCCTTCATCCTGTGGCCGCTGCTGTTCCAGGCGATGCTGACCTTTGGGATGGAGCACGGGGCGATCCTGCTGTCGGCCCGCAACCGCAAACGGCTGAACGCACTGGTGGGCTGCTTCGTGCTTGTCTCTGCCGTGCTGGGGGGGGCGATTGCGGCGCTCGGGCTGGGGCTGTTGCCCTGGCTCATGCAGGATTACTCGCCCAGCCTGCGGCTCTGGACAGGTGTTCTGTTTGCCATGACACCGATGATGCTGCTGACGGGCTATCTTCTGAGCATGCTGCAGGGAGTCGGGCGGTTCGCCACGTTCAACCTGCTGCGGATGACGCAGACGGTGGTCTATTTCGTCGGCATCGTCGGGCTGGGGGTCTCTGGCACCCTCACGCCTGAGCGCGTGGCAGTGGTGTTCATCTCCACCCATGTGGTGGCCGCCCTGGCGGTGGGCTGGACCTGCCGCGCCCATGTCTTTCCGCTGGCCTATGACGGCGCGCTGCTGCGAGAGTTGCTGTCCTTTGGCCGACGCAACGCGCTGAGCGTCTGGCTCAGCCAGCTCAACGCCCGGCTGCCGCAAGCCTACCTGGCGACCTTCGCCTCGCCTGCCATCCTGGGCCTGTTTGCCGTGGCCAACACCTGCAGCCAGGCGGCCTCGGTTCTGGGCACGGGGGTGCAGCGGCTGGTGGTGTCCGAGACGGCCAACGCGGCAGACCCCCGCCGCGCCATCCTGCGCCATGCCGGGCTGGCGGCCGCATTCCTGGTGCCGCTGTCGCTGGGGCTGGTCGTCATCATGCCCTGGCTGGTGGGCAGCTTCTTCGGTGAGGCCTACATGCCCACGGTCACGGCGGCGCAACTGCTGAGCCTGTCGGTGGCCCTGCTGGTGGTCCAGCGCACGCTGGCCAACGGGCTGCGCGGCTGCGGGCGGCCAGAGCTGGTCGCGCTGCCGGAATTCCTGGGGATACTGGCCACGGGGGGCTGCCTTGCGGCTTTGGTCCCAAGCTATGGCGTCACCGGCGCCGGTGTTGCCGGGCTTGCCGGAACCTGCGCGCTGCTGACCGCCACCCTGATCACGACCCTGACGCGGGATCTGCTTCCCGTCGCCCCGACGCCTCCAAGGAACTGACAGGCACCCGGCCAAGCTGCAGTGCCCCAAACAAGGACTGACCATGAGCATTCAGAGCCCCCCCGAACAAACCCGGATCTACCAGAACGCCGGCAACCAGCCCCTGCTGGATCTTGTCAACCAGCCCAGACGCGTGCTGGACGTGGGCTGTGGTGCGGGGGACAATGCCCGGGCAATCAAGCACAGGTTTCCCGGCGTTGAGATTATCGGGATCACCCACGCGCCCGAAGAGATCGAGATCGCGCGACAAACGATGGACGACTGTCTGTGTTTTGACATCGAAGTGCAGGATGCCTTCCCCCTGCCAGAGGGGAAATTCGACCTCATCATCTTTGCCCATGTGCTGGAACATCTGCGCGATCCCGACAAGGTTCTGGACCGCTTTGCCGATCACCTCGAGGACGGTGGAACGGTGCTCATTGCCGTGCCCAACATCCTGTCCTACCGGATGCGGCTGCAGTTTCTGCGGGGCGATTTCCAATATCAGCACATGGGTGTCATGGACGAAACGCACCTGCGCTTCTTCACGTTTTTCACGGCCGATACCTTTCTGTTCAAAAGCGCGCGCAACCTGAAGGTGGTTCAGAAATTGGCACCCGGCAGCGTGCCCTTGTGGTTCCTGCGGCGCAGTGTTTTCCCCAAGAAGCTCAGCGAAGGCATCGACGCATGGGCCAGCAAGCGGTGGCCCAACCTGTTCGGCGGCCAGATCATCATCGAGGGCCGAAAGACGTGACCCAAGCCCTAGGCGAAAAGATTTCGGTCTGCCTGCTGACCTACAATCACGCGCATATTCTGGAATCGACCATCCGATCGGTTCTGGATCAAAGCGTGACAGGCTTCGAGCTCATCATCAGCGACGATTGTTCCACCGATGGAACCTGGGAGGTCATCACCCGGCTCGCGCAGCAAGACAGCCGGATCCGCCCGCTGCGCACGCCGCGCAACCTGCACATGGCCGGCAACGCGAATTTCGCCGTCAGCAACAGCACCCGGCCCTATGTCGCCCTGCTGCACCATGACGACATCTACCGCAAAGACCTGCTGGAAAAATGGGGGCAGGTCATAGACGGCGACGACGATGTGACCTTCGTGTTCAATCCTTATGGCTTGGAAAACCAGGCCGATCCCCCGGCCGAGGTGCTGCCTGCCTCGTCCTTCGATGGCAAATGGTTCCTGACCACCAAGCTGCTGCCACGCTGGGGCTGCCTTGTGCGCGGCACGGCCATGATACGCCGCACCAGTTGGGACGCTGTGGGCGGAATGCGGCCAGAGTTCAGCCTGCTGGCCGATGTGGACCTATGGATGCGTCTGTCGCGGACAGGCAAGGTCGGGTATGTGCCCGAACCGCTGATCACCGTGCGCCAGGATCGCCCGGACGACTACCCGGAGAGCTACAAGGGCGGCACCTGGAGTTGGCCGCGCGAGCGCATCCTGTGCGAAATCCACGCCACGAACCGTCTGGAAACACTCGACAGAACAACGCTGGGCGGATTCGCGCGTTGGCAGTATTTCCGCCTGCGCCTAGCCCGCGAAACGGCAAAATGGCTCACCTATGCCGTGGTCAAGCGCCGTTGGGACATGATCGACGACTGCGACGCCTCCACCACCCTCCATGATCCGGCTCTCCTGCGGCTGTATCGGCAGCTGTTGAAAGCCGTTTTCAAGAACCGTAGGGGCAAGACATCTCGGGCCACAAAGGACGCCGCCAAATGAACACGAACACCGGACCAATTTTCGTTCTGGGTGCACCACGCAGCGGCAATACGCTGATCGGCTGCCTGCTCAACAAGCACCCCGCGTGTTTCATACTGTTTGAGCGCGCGATCTTCAGCGACACCTATCGCAAGTGGTATCGCCTGACCGCGCGCGGCGGGGTATCTGGCCGGGATGCCTTCGTGTCACTCATGCGCGAGGGCATGCAATGGGCCGAATACAACGAACGGGCCGAGCTCGACGACGCTGCGATGCGCGACTGCGCCGAGACCGGCGATGGGCAGTTCAACCGCATGTTCGACGCCTACATGGCCCGGGTCATGGCCCATGAAAAGCCGGAGGCGACGATATGGGGTGACAAGAACCCCGCCAATTCGGGCTATCTGCCCTCGATCCTCGCGGAATATCCCAATGCCCGCATCATCAACGTGTATCGCGACCCGCGGGCCGTGGCCGCATCCCTCACGGATGCACGCTTTACCCCGGCCGGGGATGATCTGCTGATCAATGCCAAAGTCGCCCGCCATTATTCCCAGATCTTCGACGAAGGCGCCGCCCTGATCGACCCTGCCGCGGTGCTGAACGTGCGCTATGAGGACCTGGTGACGGACCCGCAGACCGGCCTGCGCGCGATCTGCGACTTCCTGGGGCTGGCATATACCGATGAGCTGCTGGAGCCCGCGCCGGACAGGATCCGCCACTCAATCGGCTGGCCGGACTACAAGGGCTGGGGCAAAGTCACTCCGCAGCCCTCCAAACTGCCGCCGACACTGGCGACGCTGGTCGAGGCCCTTCTTGCCGATGACCTCCGGCGGCTGGGATACGCGCCCAATGCGCCCAAACCGACAGCCCTGCAGCAGCTGAGGCTGACCGCGCGGCTGCTGCCCTTCGTGAGCTATAGGGCGCTGCTGGAGCGGCTTTGGCGGTGGCGCTACGGTGACATAGCACGTTTTGTCCTTCATACTTACCCAAGCCTAGGCATGTATATGAGCTGGCTGCGGACCAGCATCATCAGACCAAAGCGGAGCGGACACTGACAGGTGGCATTCATCTCTAACGAATCCCGCGCGGCGGCACAGGCCCCGCGCACGAAATCGGGCGGTGGCTCGGTCCTGAACATCGTCGCGCATGTTCTGATGGCCGGCTTTGTCCACCTGCAGAACGATCTGGGGATGATCGGAGACAAGAGCGCCTATTTCGTCTTCACCATTCTCGTCCTGACGCTGGGGCTTTTCGAGATCCGGATCGAGCGACAGCGGGACCCCCGGCGATGGCTGCTCAAACCCGCCGTGCTGGCAACGCTCCTGACCTTCGTGCTGAACTATGGCATCACGAATTTGCTGTTCCTGCTGCCGGTCTATTCCAGCTTCGTCATCAGCCGAAACATCGAATTCCACGCCACCATGGCGACCGGCCAATATTACACCGTGCTGGCATTGGCGGCGATGTGGCTTGGCTACCGGATGCGGCTCAGCCGGCAGATAGGGCGCGCGCTCGGGGCCTCTTTTCCCGTAAGCCGCTGCACATCCGTGAACCGCAGCGCAATCTTCGCCTTGATGGTCATCGCCATCGCGGCGCGGAGCTATCAGCTAAGCATCGGGATTTACGGCTACATGTCTTCTGCCGAAGACCTGGCGGCCAACGCCTCCATCAGCCAGTATTTGGCCATGGCGTCCCGGCTTGGGCTGCTGGCACTGGCGCTGGCGGCGCTGCAGGCCTACCGCCCAGGCGGACAGCTCATGGACACGTTGATGATGATGGCCTTGCTGGTGGTCGAGGTGGCGTTCGGCTTTCTGTCTGGCTTCAAGGGGGCAGTGCTCACGCCGATGATCGTGTTGATCCTGTGCCACTACATGGCCGGGCGCGGAATTTCGCGAAGCCATGTCCTGGCGGGTGTGTTGCTGCTGTCGCTGGCCTATGCGGTGACCGATCCATTCAGGCAAAGCTACAATGCCCAAGGTCGCGGTGGTGCGTCAGATTTCGCCAGCGTGGCGACGATGTTGGTGGCAAGCGACAGCGTTTCCGAGGGCGACCCACTGACCGCGGCGAGCCTGTTCCAGCAGGTTGCATTGCGGATGAACCTGTCCAACATCGGGGCCTACGGCATCGAGTATGCCGATGACCCTGACCGCCACTCGCCTGATGATCCGAGGTTCCTCGACAATATTCTGTTGTCGCCGGCCATGGCTTTCATTCCACGGGCGGTCTGGCCGTCCAAGCCACTGGCCAATAGTGGTCAATGGTATACCCATCAGGTCCTCGGGAGGCAGATCAACTCCTCGACCGCGATGGGGCCGGTAACATTCCTGTACATGGCTGGCGGGGTGACGGCGATCGTCGTATTCTTCCTGATTATCGGGATGATGCAGCGTGCGCTGTTTGTATGGTTCAACCCCTTCGCCAGCTTTGGCGGCGCGATGATTTACCTGGTGGTGGTGGGCAACCTGGCCTTCATCAACTCTGCCATCGACAGCCTGTTCGTGACCATGATCCGGGAGGTTCCGTTGATCCTGATCCTGAGTCACTTGATCATCCGCCGCGGCAACCGCGCCTGAATTGAGAGATACCTTGACATGTGTGGACTGATTGGCGCCTTCGGCGCAGAGGGCCTGGCGCCCGGAGGCCTGCGGGCGTCGCTGGACATCCTGGCGCCGCGTGGCCCGGATGCAGAGCAGGTCTGGCAAGACGACGCCGTAATGCTGGGCCATCGTCGGCTGGCCATCATCGACCTTGACCAGCGCTCGGCGCAGCCCATGGTTTCGGCCTGCGGGCGCTACGTGATCGCCTACAACGGCGAGGTCTACAATTACGCCACCATCAGGGACCAACTGGCGGCCGAAGGCGTGCGCTTTCGCACCGGTTCGGACACCGAAGTCATCCTGGAGGGCTACATCCACCGCGGCGCGGCACTGTTTGCCCAACTGCACGGAATGTTCGTCTTCGTGATCTGGGACAACCAGAAGCGCCGCGCGGTCGTGGCGCGCGACCCTTACGGGATCAAGCCGCTCTACATCGGCACGGGCCGGCAGGGGCAGGTCGTCATCGGCTCTCAGGTGCGGGCCATTCTGGCCAGCGGCGTGATAGACCCCGCGCGCGACCCCGCCGCGGCCGAGAGCTTCTGGCTGCTGGGCTCTGTCCGCGAACCGCTGACATGGTATCGCGACATTCGCGCGCTGCCGCCAGGCCACATGGCTGAGATCCACCTGACCCCGCAGGGCAGTGCCGAGGTGACCCGGCAGGAGGCCTGGTTCGACATCGGGGATGCATGCCGCAACGCGGGCCACGCAGCCACCACCCCGAAGGACCTGCGCGCCACCGTATCCGCCGCTGTGCGACAGTCGATCCGGGATCACATGGTGGCGGATGTGCCGGTGGGTGTCTTTTTGTCCGGTGGCATAGATTCGGCCACCGTCGCCGGATTGATGGCCGAGATACAGCCCGAGGGGCTGACAGGCATCACCATTTCCTACAACGAATTCAAAGGCACCGCGCAGGACGAAAGCGGCGTTGCCGCACGCATCGCGCAGCACTTCGGCATGCGCCATGTCATCCGTACCGTCACGCGGGAAGAGTTCGAGGCTGACCTGCCCCGGATCCTCGCCAGCATGGACCAGCCCAGCATTGACGGCATCAACACCTGGTACGCCAGCAAGGCAGCCGCCGAGGCCGGCCCGAAGGCCGTGATGTCCGGCGTCGGCGGGGATGAGCTGTTCCTGGGCTATGGGCATTTTCGCACACTGCCCGACCGCGTGGCCCGGTGGAAACGCCTGGCAGCCATACCGGGGCTGCTGCCGCTGGCGCGCATGGCTGGGGGCATACAGGCATGGCGCAGCGGCAAGGACCGGTGGCGCAAGGCACCGGACTGGCTGCGCAGCATCGAGGGCGCGTGGTGGCTCAGCCGCAGTATCCTCAGCCCCCGGGAAACCGCCCGCCGCCTCGGCCGGCCAGAGGCACCGTTTTCCGTGGCGGACTGGATGGGGCAGACCTCGGGCGCGGCCGCGGCTGATCCGGCGCTGGCACTCGCCCAGTATGAATCGATGAATTACATGCGCCATCAACTGCTGCGTGACAGCGACTGGGCCAGCATGGATCACAGCGTGGAGCTGCGCACGCCCCTGGTGCATGCGCCGCTGCTCATGGCGCTGTCGCCGGTCATGCGCGATTTCGCCGCCCATCCCAACAAATCGCTGCTGTCCGGCACTCTGGCCAAGCCGCTGCCGCAAGAGATCCTGAACCGGCCCAAGACCGGCTTTGCCATCCCCGTGAACGACTGGATCGCCGGCATCATGGGCCTGCCCCCCGATTGTGATGCCGAACAGCGCAAGCGCGCCTGGATGGAACACATCGTCACCCGCTACGACGAGCTCGCCCCATGCCGCGCGTGATTGGCATCGTGCCTTCCGTGGCCGAACGCTCCAGCGGGCCGACATACAGCACCCTGTCGCTGACCCGGAACCTCATCGAGGCCGGGATGACGGCCGAACTGGCGGTGATGAAATGCCCCACCGACCCAGATGAACCCTTCCTGCGCCGCTTTCCCATGGGTCCGGGGCCAGAGCGGCTGGGCAACTGCCCCACCATGCTGCGCTACCTGCGCCAACAGGCCCACAGCCACCACGGCGAGATCGTGTTGCACAACCACGGGATGTGGCAGCTCAATGCGCTGTATCCCGGCTGGGTGGCGCGCGGCAGCGGTGTGCCTTTGGTAACGTCGCCACACGGGGCGTTTTCGCAATGGGCGATGGCCTCTGGCACAGGGTTCAAGAAGCCCTTTTGGTCGCTGCTCCAGCACCCGGCCCTGCGCGCCACGAGCTGCTTTCACGCCACCGCTCCGATGGAGCGCGACGACATCCGCCGGCTGGGGTTTCGTCAGCCCGTGGCGGTGCTGCCAATCGGCATGGACCTGCCGCAGACAGAGCCACGCCACAGCCCCGATGGCCGCAGAAAGCTGCTGTATCTGGGCCGTCTGCATGACGGCAAGGGGGTCGACCACCTGATCCAGTCTTGGGCCATGGTGCATCACAGCTTCCCCGACTGGGATCTTGTCATCGCCGGAAGCGACCGCGGCTATTACGGCGTGACGGAATACGGCAGTTTCCTGCGCAGCATGGTGGCCGAACTGGAGGTGCCGCGCGTCTCCTTCATCGGTGAGGTCACCGGCCAGGACAAGGCACGCGCGCTGGCAGAGGCAGATCTGTATGTTCTGCCGTCACTGTCCGAGAATTTCGGCATCACCGTGGCTGAGGCACTGGCCGCCGGCTTGCCCGTCATCACCACCCGCGGCACGCCTTGGCAAGGGCTGGAACGCGAGGAGGCGGGCTGGTGGATCGAAACCGGCACGGATCCGCTGAGCCTTGCCCTGCGCGGGGCGCTGGCGCTGCCGCGCGACAGGCTGGCCGCCATCGGCGCCAATGGACGCGCCTGGATGGCCCGCGACATGCAGTGGCCTGTCATTGCCCGCAAAATGCGGCAAACCTATGAATGGTTGCTGCACCCGAACACAACCGACCGTCCAGCATGGGTCGAGATCCTGGAGAACCCCAAATGAACCTGCACACCAACCCACTGATCATCCGCGCGCGCAATATCGGGCGCGCGCTGGGCCTCAACCGCCTGATCGCGCGGATGACGGTGGACAAGGAATACGAGGCGCGCTTTGAAAAGACGCTGATCGCCCGGTTGCAACCCGGTGACACGATCTACGACATCGGCGCGAATGTCGGCCATTACACGGCGATCTTCGCCGATACGGTGGGCGAGGCAGGCCATGTCGTTGCGTTCGAGCCAAGCCCGGCCAACTACGCACGGCTGACGGGCGCGCTGGAAGGGCATGCAAATTGCACCACCTTCAACATCGGCCTGGCCGACGCCGCGGGGCAGTTGTCATTCGTTCAGGGCGAGGATGACCTGGGCGCCACCAGCCGCTTTGCCGAGACCGGCGACGCCAATGCCATCCCTGTCAGCGTGGAGCGCGGCGATGCCGTCATGGCCGAACGGGGCTGCCCGAAACCCAACGCGCTGAAGGTCGATGTCGAGGGGTATGAGCTGGAGGTGCTGCAAGGCTTTGGCGCGGCCCTGTCCAACGCTGACCTGCACACCGTCGCTGTCGAGATCCACTTTGGCATCCTGACAGAGCGCAAGATGTCCGATGCGCCCGCCAGAATCTCCAGCTTGCTGGAAGGGCACGGGTTCGCCCTAACTTGGCCTGATGGCAGCCATCTGGTGGCCATGCGCCCGTGATCCCGCGCCGCACACTTCCCGGCACGGATCTGCGCCTGTCGGCCATCGGCTTCGGCACGGCCAGCCTGCACCACCTGCGCAACCTGCAAGACAGGCTCGCGCTGCTGGGCACGGCGCTGGACGCCGGTATCACGCATTTTGACACCGCGCCCGTCTATGGGCTGGGGCTGGCCGAGGATACGCTGGGCACCTTTCTGAAAGGCCGCCGCGGGCAAGTCACGCTGACCACCAAGATCGGGCTGTATCCGGCGCACGGACGGGTGCGGGGCATGTCCGGGCTGTGGCTTTCCAAGCTGCGCGGGAAACTGCCCGGCGCCACGCCGCAGTTCCGACTGGACCTGGGCCTGTCAGCGGCCAAGGCCAGCCTGGCGGCATCCATGCGTGCCTTGCAGACCGACCATATCGACATGCTGCTGCTGCATGAACCCGCCGGCGCCCTGACTGATGATCTGGTCACATGGCTGGACAGGCAGCGCGACGTGGGGCGCATCGGATATTGGGGGCTGGCAGGTGAGGCCGAGATCCTGCGCGCGCACCTGCGCCGCGCCGGTCCTGAGGGGCAGGTGCTGCAGACGCGCGACAGCCTCCTGGGGTCAGAGGCCGCCTTTCTGGCGGATCATGGCTGGCCCATGCAAATGACCTACGGCTATTTCTCTGCCGGCAGCGCCACGATCGACGCTGTTCTGTCCCGCAATGCTACGGGCTGCGCGTTGATCTCAACCCGCCGCCCCGAACGGCTGCGGTCCCTGGCCGGGAGCGCCCAGTGACGATGACAATTCTGGATCTGGGCACGGGCCGAGCGCATGGGGAGCTGCGCGCAGATGTCTGTATCCTAGGTGCAGGCGCGGCGGGCTGCTACCTGGCGCGCCAGCTGACAGAGACCGGATGTTCTGTTATGCTGGTCGAAGCAGGCGGCGACGCAACGGCCACCGCAGAGGATCTGGATATGGTGCCGGCCATGCCCGGTGCGGCTTATTCCGGCGCAGATGAGGGGCGCGCCTTTGGCCTGGGCGGCTCAACCGCGCGCTGGGGCGGCGCCCTGATACCGCACACGGCGGCCGATCTGCGCGCGAATGGCGATTTTGCCCCGGACTGGCAGCATGTGGTCGAGGTTGCACGCGCGCAGGCTCGCCGCGTGCAGGCCACCCTTGGCCGCACCAGCCCCACCGATTTTGCGCGTGATGCCGAAACGCTCTTTGGTGTGGCGAAGCCCGATGGTTCGAATGTTCGCGCGCAAAGCACATTGTATCTGCCCTTTCGCCGCAAGAACCTGCGCCACTTGCTGCCCGATAGCCCGCGCCTGACCGTGGTGCTGAACGCCGCCTGCACGACATGGGAGAGCACCCCCACCGGTCCAGGCCCGGCCCGGATCACCGCCGTCGGCCTGCGCAGCCGGGGCGGCACGACCCTGCGCGCCATGGCAGAACGCTTTGTCGTGACGGCCGGCGCCATCGAGTCGGCGCGGATGCTGCTGGAGCTTGATCACTCCACCGCGCAGCCGATCCTGCCAGCCGTGGCAGAAACCGGTCAGGGCCTGTCTGACCATCTCTCCGCCCCGATCGGCGCCTTGCCCCTGGCAGAGGCAAGGCGGCTGGCACCAAGATTTCAGGGCAGTTGGATGCGTAGCCTGCGTTTCCTGCCCGGCACCTCCGCACACCCCCGGAGCTTTGCCCATGTCGTGTTCCACCATGACAGCGCAGGGATCCGCCTGATCCAGAGCGTGCTGCGCGGCGTGCAGGAACGCCGCCTGCCCCGCCTGCGCGCGGCGGATGCGTTCGGCGGGGCCGGCGATATCGCCTGCATTGCCTGGGCCAAGCTGGTGCGCAGCCGGCTGCACATCCCCCGCCACAGCCGCGCACTGGTGCAGTTGGACATGGAACAGCCCCGTGACCTATCCAACCGCATCAGCCTGACGGATGAGCGCGATTCCTTTGGCCGTCGCCGCGCGGCGCTGCATTGGCGGATATCGGAACGTGACCTGGCCGCGTTTTCCGGGCTGGCGGACCAGATGCGCGCGGCCTGGCCCGCCACGCTGCCGTCTTTGGCGCCGCTGCAGGATCGGTCCGGTCACGGCTCCCCCTATGGCGCCTATCACCCCGCAGGCACAACACGGATGGGCACCGATGCCGGTGCGGTGCTGACACACGATTTGCAGGTCCGAGGCTGCGCGAACCTGTGGTCGGTCAGCACGGGGCTGTTGCCCTCTGCCGGAACCGCGAACCCGACCTTCACGATGCTGTGCTTTGCCCAGCGTTTGGCGGACCACTTGATGGCACAGGCCCCCACCAGATGATCCCCACCACAGATACCAAACGGCAAAGCCGGTGACCGCCCCCAGCGGCACGAGACCCCATACACAAGCAAGGCGTTCCATGGATCAGCACCCCACCGAATGGACCAAAGGCAGCGCGCCTGTTGCCGTCGTCATGATCTCGCTCAATGAGGCGCACAACATGCAAGAGGTTCTAGATAACCTGGCAGGCTGGGCGCAGGAGGTCTTCGTGCTGGACAGTTTCAGCACCGATGACACCGTAGAGATCGCGCGAGCGCGCGGTGTTCATGTGGCGCAGCGCCGGTTTGACGGGTTCGGCAGCCAATGGAACGCGGCGCTGGAGCTGCCCATCACCGCCCCCTGGACCATGAAGCTCGACCCGGACGAGCGGCTCTCGGACAAGCTCAAGGCGGAACTGTCCAGTGCCATGGCGGCGGGCCGTTCCACGGGCCTGTCGCTGCACCGGCGGCTGTGGTTCATGGGCCGCCCATTGCCCATCACACAGGAAATCACCCGCGTCTGGAAAACAGGCGCCTGCCGCTTTACCGACGTGGCGGTGAACGAATACCCCGTGGTGGATGGCCCGGTGGCGCATGTGGACGGCTACATGGAACACCTCGACAGCCCCGACCTGGGCCATTGGCTGGACAAGCAAAACCGCTATTCCACCTCGGAGGCGGAGATCAAGTTCCACGCCCGCCCCCTGGCCGACCAGCCGCGGCTGTTTGGCACAAAAATGCAGCGCTGGATGTGGCTGAAGGCCAACGTAGACAAGATCCCTGCGCGTTTCACTCTGATTTTCCTGTATTATTTTTTGTTCAAGGGCCTGTGGCGCGCAGGCTTCGTCGGCTACGTCTGGTCGCGCTTGCGGGCCGATGTCTATCGGCTGCAATATTACAAGTTCCGCGAATTGCAGATCCTTGACGCCAACACGCGCAAGACGCGCGACTGACATTTCTGGAGAAAACTGACATGTGTGGGATCCTGGGATACTCGCTGAAACCAGGCCAGGCGCTGCCGGAGGGCTGCCTGGAGGACGCCCTGGCGGCCATCCGCCACCGTGGTCCCGATGCCTCCGGCACAGTGGTCAGTGAGGATGGCCGGATCGGGCTGGGCCATGCGCGGCTGTCGATCATCGACCTCAGCGAGGCTGGCAGCCAGCCCATGACCACCCCCACAGGCAGCCATAGCATCGTATACAATGGTGAGTTGTATGATTTTGGCGCCATGCGGCAGTTGCAGGCAGAGCGGGGCGTCAGCTTTCGCGGCCATTCGGACACAGAGGTGCTCCTGAACGCGCTGGCCGCCGAGGGGCTGGGCAGCCTGGGGCAGCTCAACGGCATGTTCGCCTTTGCCCTGTGGGATCATGCCACGGATGAGGTCACGCTGGTGCGCGACGGCTTCGGGATAAAGCCTCTATACGTCGCGCAGGACAGCCGCGGCGTGTTCTTCGCCAGTGAAATGCGCGCGCTGCTGCACATGGGGGTCACGCCCGACCAGCCCGATCCGCTGGAGGCCGCGCGCTACCTGCACAACCTGTGGAACCAGGCCGGGCATCTGCCCTCCCCCAATATCTGGAAGCTCTCCCCGGGCGAGGCGCTGGTGATCGCCGATGGCGCGATCCGCCGCCACTGGACATGGCACAGCCCGGCGCATCTGGCGCCCCGGCATGTGCAGCGCCCGGTGGATGAGGCCGCGCGCCAACTGGCCGATACGCTGCGCCAGTCCGTGCAGCGGCAGCTGGTCGCTGATGTGCCGGTGGGGGCGTTCCTATCTGGCGGGCTGGATTCCAGCGCGATCGTCGCCTTTGCCCGCGAAACGGTGCCCGACATCGCCTGTTTCACCATCGACACCTCCGGCGGAACAGAGGCCGGCATCGCCGATGACCTGCCCTACGCCCGCCGTGTGGCCCGGCACTTGGGCGTGCCGCTGCATTACGTGCGCATAGACCCCGACCGCATGGCACAGGACATGCAGGCCATGATCGCCCAGCTCGAAGAACCGGTGGCCGATCCGGCCTGCCTCAATACGTTCTACATTAGCCGCCTGGCGCGGGACAACGGAATCACCGTGCTGCTCTCGGGGGCGGGGGGGGATGACCTGTTCACCGGATATCGCCGCCACCGCGCGCTGATGATGGACAAATACCTGATGGCCCTTCCCCGCCCGGCGCGCACGCTGATGCAGGCCACGCTGCGCCGGATGGGCACAGGCTCGTCCCTGCTGCGGCGGCTCAACAAGCTGGCCGACGGCATCACGCTTTCGGCCAGTGACCGGCTGCTGAACTATTTTGCCTGGACGGGCCGCACGGACCTGATTGAGATCCTCGCGCCGCAAACACGCCGGCAGGTGGCCATCGACAGGCTGACCGCCCCCATGCGCGCGTATCTGGACCAGATGGCCGACAGCGCAGACCCGATGGACCGCATGCTGGCGCTGGAACAACGCTTCTTCCTGGCGGAGCATAACCTGATCTATACCGACAAGATGTCCATGGCCGCCAGCGTCGAGGTCCGCGTTCCGTTCCTCGACCCCGACCTTGCCGCCTTTGCCGCCAGCCTGCCCACGCCAGTCAAGCAAAAGGGCAAGGAAGGCAAATGGATCTTCAAGAAGGCGATGGAGCCGTATCTGCCCCATGATGTCATCTACAGGCCCAAAACAGGCTTTGGCGCGCCGCTGCGCAGCTGGCTGACAGGGGATCTGCGCGCCGTGATGGATGATCTTTTGTCAGAGGAAACGATCAATCGCCGCGGGCTTTTTGACGCCGCAGCCCTGCACCGCCTGCGCCAGGATACCGAACAGGCGCGCAAGGATGGCAGCTACACGCTGTTCTCCGCCATGTGCATCGAGCTTTGGGCACGCCAGTTCATCGATGGCCAGCCGGGGCCGCTGCTAAGCCAGTACTAGGATCGGCGCAGCCCCGGCGCCTGCGCGGCTGTCATCCACGCCCAGCCCCGCGGCCATGATCCCATGGTTGCTTGTAGCTGAACTTGTCAGCCGCCATGGGCCGCTTGCTGATCTTATCGCGGAATGGAAAGAGGCATTCCCCTCCTCAGGCGAGATCAACTTCACTCTGGAAAATCCCAAGTCCGCCATCGCGAGGGTTCGAGCAGCATTTGAACCCTAAGCAATATCCATCGACGAAATGGATGGCTAGGGCTTCGACATGGGCGATTGGCGCTTCAATCTGCGGAGTTCAAACACCGAACCGTTGGTGCGGCTGAACGTCGAGGCGCGTGGCGACGCTGAACTCGTTGAGCAGGGAGTGGAGCGGGTGAAACGGGCTTTGCTCGGGTGAGATGGTGGTTCACACCTGTCGCTGTTAGAACATTTCATGAACTCCTTGAGGCATCAATCAACCCAAACCACTACCATCCCCGTCAAAGGCCAAACGGCCGCCATCATAACGCCGAAGTTGAAGGCAAACTCGTTGGCGCAGCTCTGCTTGAAAAAAATCCCCTTCCAGCAACATGCAGGATCCTTTGCAAAACTGGAAAAGGGACAAGTCATGCATTCCGTCTTCAACGCAAACCGCGTCGCAAATTCAGGACTTCCGCTCTACTCCGACATATATCCGTCACCCCAAAATTGCGACAAAATCTGGCGTGTAACTGAACGAATACCGCCAGCCTGCAGGAATGAGGACAGTTGCACTGACACCGTATCGGGCGGCAGCGATCACGGTCCAACCCGCGCCCGGGGCGGCTCCGGACAACCTACACTGGGAAGATGATGTGTCATAGTAGGAGATCAGGATCGGCCGACCGGTTTCGTTGAGGTATTCGGCACCACCCTGTCGATTGACCTGTGACCAAGTTTGGCCCCAACCAATTGCATTGGCTAGCATATGCTGCTCGACGGAGGCGGCGCTCATGAGTTTTTCCGTGGCTGTACCAGTCGCAGCCTCAGCTGCGGTGGCGATGTCAGCGGCTAGGGTGCGATGGGCGTTCAGAGCACCGCCGCCCGTGAGGCCAATGCCGGTTTCAACACGGCGGCTGCCACTGACCATGGCCTCCAGCGCGGTCTGCATGGCGGTGGAGACAGGCTTGTCTCGATCGGCCGTGTTGTTCACCTGCCCAAGGCCAACATCTGCGGCGGTCAGTATGACCTCCCCGGTCTTGCCAGCCACGGAACGGACGGGTCCCAGCTCCACGATTGTGAAGGTGCCGTCGCCATTGGCTCGTTTGAGATAGAGCTTGCCATCGCGGGTGTTGATGGCCAATTCCCCGAGATCAATCTGGGCCGTTGTCGGGACCTTTCCGGGCACGGCAGAACGTTTGCTGAGCAGCTTTGACGTCATGGTCCTGCGGCCTCCTCAGCTGCGGCATGCGCGGAGACCTCGACAGGCGTCTCGTCAATTACAGCCTGCGCCTGCGCCCGCTCGGCGTCGTCTTGAGCAATAACTGGGTTCACCACCATTTCGGTGCCGGTCTGCTCACCGGTGGTCTCGTCAAAGACCGCATGCTCGACCTGCGCCGGGAGCGGATCAATCACAGCCTGCACCACGATCCTTTCCATGACTGGATCGCCGGTAGTCTCGTCAAACACGGGAACGCCTTGTTCATCCATTGCCTGCTGCTCTCCGGTCACCTCCGGTCGCCCGTCCGCCAGCCGGTATTGCGAAAGTCGGGCCTGCGCCGCCTGGTAGGCGACCAGCTGTTGGTTGAACATGTTGTTCGTCTGGTTGATCGCGTTGTCAGCCTCCCAGCCTAGGGCAACCGCCTCATAGGACACATGCCCCAGCGCGTGCACTACGGCTGCCAACCGGGGCGGTAGGTTTTCATGCGGGATAACCCGCAAAAGTTCCTCGTCGCCCTTACGCCCGCCCGCGATCGCAAGCTCTGAAGCGACGAAGGCCATGCCACGCTTGGTCGCCTGACGCGCGCTGAGAGGCGCATCGCCCTTCTGGATGAATACCGTCATGGATCAGACCTCCCGCACGCAGATGACGCCCACGTCCACCGTGGCCGGAGCCACCGCGAAAACCAGCGAATAGATGAACCCGTCGTAGCTGACGGCATAGTCCTCGCCCGTGCCGGGGCGTTTTAGCGCGCCGTCCACGTAGACGAACTTGGGTTTCCACCCCCGCGGCAGCGGGAAGGTGGTCTGGGCTCCGGTGCCGGAGAACCAGAAGGCCTCTTGCGCGATGCCCGATGCGACCTTCGCCCTGAGCATTGAAAGTTCCTCACGAAGGTTCAGGGCCGGTTTCTCGATGTTCACAG
>Ga0307933_1000601_pt1 | contig 33052 bp, 33 predicted proteins | sample OrgLakmetageno88_FD_201811 | JGI IMG/M metagenome (GOLD analysis project Ga0307933, IMG submission 201811) | Saline water microbial communities from Organic Lake, Antarctica - #88 | ecosystem: Environmental > Aquatic > Non-marine Saline and Alkaline > Saline | place: Antarctica: Organic Lake... | reverse complement strand
GGAGACAAGAAACCGCAGAAAACTTCGTCAACGCGAGAGCCATGCGGGCAAATCGCCAATGGAATCTATACTGGCAGGCTCAAGGCATTGCAGCATAATATTACCTCGTCCTAAAAATTGCACCCGAGGGCGTTTGACCTTATTTTTCGTCCTTGACCTTATTTTTCGTCCTGGTTAGAAAAAGTAGAATGAGTTTCGCCTCCACTAACCTCAATATTCAAGAATTCTTAGTTCCTATCAACGACACCAATAAAGGAAAAGTTTTCGTTCTGTGGCCTTGCAGCGGTTTAGAGGTGAGAGAGTTTATATTGAAGAATTTCGAATTTGATGTTGGAGAAAGAGACGCATGGGAAGGGATATGTTATTCATCCCAGGAATTTGATGACAAAATCGGGCAGCCTTCAACTGTTATAGCTATTCGGAATTGGGATTTAAATTTAAGAGATGATCCTGAAAGAGGAGCTTCACACCACTTGTCAGTTCTTGCTCACGAGTCTTTTCATGCGGCAGAATGGATGATAAAACAAACAGGAGGTGTTCATACAATAGGGCAGGCCAGTGAGAATTGGGATTGTTCGGAGGATATAGCTCATCTACTACAACGAATAATGCGTCGCGCTTTGAATTGCATGATGAACGATAAAGAAGCTGCCATTCCTAAGTAAAAGAGTTTTGAAGAGATGTCCTCGAAGATTTAGAATAGCACGAACGTGAAAATGAACCCTCCTACAACATGGCGTTTCAAGACATTCCGAGCACTTTCCGCTTTCCATCTTGAACTCGACGTTAGCCAAAAAATGAAAACTTCAGCTCTCATTATTATCTCCGCTCTTTTCTGTGCTGGCTGCGCATCTCCAGTTAAGACATTTTATCCCATAGGCGCGTCTTCGGCTTGGCAGTTCGAACCAAAGAAAAGTGCATTAGAGGTTCAGTTCCTCCAGAGCCTTCCTGCAAGCGGCTTCGCTATCCTCGGTGAGTTGGCGATCGGTGGACGCCCAAATAATTCGTTTCAAGATATGATCGAGGTCGCGCAGAAAGATGCAATGAGGCGTGGCGCTGATTTTATCGTGCTCATCAAGCAAGATGTGCAGACTCAGCAAGTCGTCGTTCCCGGGGTTTCTACACAGCAGAGTTCAAGTAGTGCCGTTGTTAATGCGAGCGGGGCGAATGCATACGGAACAGCCCAAAGCCAAAGCTCTGGCGTTTCTATTGGTCCTTCAGTTCGCACAGTTCAGACTGGAAGCATGAATTTCCTCCTCGGAAAGTATCCGAGAGTATGGCTTGGCCTGATGTTTGATTTGGAGCGAACAGATGGAAAAGCCATTCTCTCCAGTTTTTCGTGGGACAGCCACGCACCTAAAGCAGGAATGAAGATTGGTGATGAGGTTCTAGCGTTCGATGGCCGAGACATTAAAGATCCAGAAGGAGGCAAGCCACTCTTCTATACCGCGAAAGCGGGTGAGGTTGTTACGGTTGTTGTCAGACGAGCCGGAGAGCGCCTCGAATTCCAGGTTCCTTACATCGATAGATTCTCGAAGAAAAAAACCGACTAAGCAATCGTTCATTGGCTCATACAACATCAGCTAAGATAATGGAATACCAGCATAGAACACTCATCGCAAGCTATGGCGAAACGAAGCTGTATTCACATTTAGTTGAAGACCTCATCAAATTGAACATCCAAGAAGCTGCTCGATTTGCTACAAACGGATACACTTCTCCAAGCAAGCCACCCCAAGGCCTCAAAAAGGGGGCAGAAAAAGGGTCCGACAGAAAAAGGGTCGGTCCACGCATTCTAACATTTTTCTACCCGCATACTTGATTAAACGGAGGAAAAGCCTGCATATAAGAAGTGGTTTTGTTATACTATTTCAAGAAGGTTTGATCCTCAACCGTTAAGAGTGGGTGCGCTGAGTGGCTCACTCAGCACGTTCACAAATGGCGCTCCCATCCGGGCGTATGCGGTGTGGGCCACACCGCGCTACCCGTTTAAATCTTTTTCGAATTGGAATTAGAATGGGTGGACTGATGCTGTCGGTTCTTTGGCTTGGTCGATCGTCTGTTTCTTCGCGGCGATAGGTGAGTTTGGGGAGTGAGATCTTAATTTGACCCTAGCTCAGATTGTAAGAAGGAACTATGAATTCTTGGATTGCCCCCATCGACGTACCCTAACAGTGCCTAACTCCTCAATTTGATAGCCAGTCGGATAGGTCGGACGTTTGACCTTCGTTCCTAAAAAAGCAGTTTTTCGTTCGGGTAAGAAGCGGACGATATTTGCACGCAAACGCATGACTCCAAAAGTAAACTTTTGGAGCAGTTTAGAGCTTGGCTTGAGGCCCATCGCATCAAGTAATTTTTTATCCATCAAGGATCTCACGATGGGCTTCCCTATAAAAAATAGAAACCGCGGCAAATACATTCCCAATAATAAATTCATCGTATAGTCACTGATCTCTTTATTCGTATCTGCATACCTAAAGCTTTTTCAACGTCCCATGGAAAGCAGTGGGAACCTAAAATACGAACGATCTCCTTGTGATCTTTGATCGGTTCAAGTTTCGTAATTTGATGGGTGAAGGGCTTGCGCTTTTTGTTCATCTGATAGGTTTTTTTCTAGTCGGGATGAGTCAGGGCTGCTTGTGGATTATTGGCGATGAAGGAAAGGGCTAGCACGATAGGACAGAAAAGGGCGCAAAATATGATTGCCGCTGAAAAGGCGCCGGTCAGCTCATAAGAGAGGCCGAAAAGGTAGGGCCCTAAGGCACCGGTCACGACGGTGGCACCCGTCACCCAACCGTTGACGGCTCCGAGGTGTTTTCTCCCGTAAAATCGAGCCCAGGGAACATTGATTAGTACGCCAAACGAGCCCCAAGCGCAGCCACTCCCGATGATGTAGCACCATCTCCAAAGAGGATTTGAAAAATAAAAGATACCGAGTAGAGAGATTGAAGTGGCCAAGACCATAAAGGTGAGGACATGCTTCATTTTTAGACGCTCTGCGAAACTACCAATCAAGAGCGTCGTCCCAATGTGAAAGAAGGCCGCCGGTAGAAAGACTTGGACGGCGGTTTCCCGAGCAAGCCCTTGAGCGGCGGCGATTCCAATGATATGGAAAGATATGCCTGTTCCGATCAAAGCGTTGAGGGCTAGGCCGGAAGCGAAGATCCAAAAAGTGCGCGTTCGAATAGCCTCGCCGCCAGTGAATTCATGTTTGATCGGGATTCTATTTTCTGGCGAGCGCTTAGGCGAAGCTGACTGCTCGACCTCGACCCCGCAGCTCTCTGGGCTATCTCGAAAAAATAGATAGGCCATCGCGGTCATTCCGACGATAAAGAGTAAGCCTAAGCCGATCCAGGTGCGTTGCCAACCGACGGAGAGTACGAGGCCGTTGAGCAACAACGGAGCCGAAGAAAAACTGAGTGAAAGCATGGTGCCATTGATGGCGGCCGCCCATCCGCGTTTACCTTCGAACCAGCGAAAGACCATTGATCGACAGGTGGTCATGGCGAAGCTCACTCCCATCAGGCGCATCCCTAAAAAAGCAAAAAATACGAGCAGGAACGCATAAGGCACTGCCGAATAGCTGGACGGAAGCATAGCATACACTTGGTCTAGATACCCGGTAAATATTAAAATCGCGCCGAGTCCGAAGTAGCTGACGCACCCCATGAATCTAGCGCCGTAACGATCCACTAATCGGCCGGCAAAGGGAGCGCAAAGTCCGGCTCCAATCGTCCCGAAGGTGTAGGCGAGGGCAAAACTACTGCGCTCTAACTCTAAAGCTTCGATCATATCATCGACGAAGACACTCATACCCGGCGGGCTGCCGGGGACTGCCGCGATCATTCCCAAAGTGCCCACAAATAAAATGACCCAGCCATAATAGCCTGGCCATTTTTTGATATCAAAGGGTCGTTTAGAGTCGAAGGGGCGAAAGGCCATAGAATTTAATGAGTATCTACGCTGTTGCAGATAAAAATGTGTGAAGTGATTTCTTAGTTTTAACGCTGAGTGGTTAGTCTTTGGAGGGATTTGCGAAGCGACTTTGAATTGCGGAGCCGTTTGGTTGATCGGGTCGAAACGGCTTCGCCGATCCGCTACGTGGACGGGAGGTTGTTTTTTTGGGGCGGGATTCGCGATCTGATTTTGAATTGCGGAGCCGTTTGGTTGATCGAGTCGAAACGGCTTCGCCGATCCGCTACGTGGGCGGGAGTTTATTTTGTGGGGATGGATTCGCGATGCGATTTTTAGTTGTGGAGCCGCTTGGTTGATCGGGTCGAAACGGCTTCGCCGATCCGCTACGTGGACGGGAGGTTGTTTTTTGGGGATGGATTCGCGATGCGATTTTGTGTTGCGGAACGGTTTGGTTGATCGGGTCGAAACGGCTTCGCCGATCCGCTACGTGGACGGGAGGTCGTTTTTTTTGGGATGGATTCGCGATGTGATTTTGTGTTGTGGAGCCGTTTGGTTGATCGGGTCGAAACGGCTTCGCCGATCCGCTACGTGGACGGGAGATTTTTTTTTTGGGGAGGGATTCGCGATGTGATTTTTAGTTGTGGAGCCGTTTGGTGAAAGGGTCGAAACGGCTTCGCCGATCCGCTACGTGGACGGGAGGTTGTTTTTTTGGGGCGGGTTTCACGAATAATGATAGCGCTAGCCGGATGAAGTCATGTGGTGCTACGCTCAGGTATGAGTTGGGTCGACCAAAGCTCTTTGCCTGCTCGGTTAAAATGGCGGACGGTCAGGTTTTGTGTTTCGCCGTCGATTTCCATTTCACCGAAAAATTGGTAGCCTTCGGAGGGCGGGCGGAAAGGTTGCATATCTTCGGGGACACCGCAGAATTTAACTTCGGGGCCGAAGGTGGCATCGAGGGGGTTGGGGCCGAAACTTGCGGAGTGCAGGGGGCCGCTGACAAACTCCCAGAAGGGTTTAAAGTCTTTGAAGCTGGCTTTGGCGGGATCGTAGTAGTGGGACGCGCAGTAGTGGACGTCGGCGGTGATGAAATGAACATTATCTATTGCCTGCTGGGCGATACTGCGGAAAAGCTCGGCCAGTTCTAACTCGCGCCCGAGGGGGACGCCTCCGTCGGCATTGGCTCCATTTTCGTAGATCTCTTTACCCCACTCGGCGACGACGACTCCGAGCGGCATATCACTACAGATGATCTTCCAAGTCGCTTGCGATGCCTTGAGCTGGTCTTGCAGCCAACGGAGTTGATCGACCCCGAGGAACGCGGTTTCGGCGCTTTTGGTGGCCTGGAGGTTCGGCGAGTTGGGCCCGCGGTAGGAACGTAGGTCGATGACGAAGAGATCGAGGAGGGGGCCGTAGTTGATCTTGCGGTAAATGCGCTGTGGGTCGGTGGGGTGCGGGCGGATGGGGTTGCAGTTGAAGAAGGCTGTCTTGGCTCGGGCGGCGAGGGTATCGACGTCTTTGACTGTGTAGCGGTCATCGTCGAGGAGTTGCTCGCCGGGATACCAGTTGTTGACCACTTCGTGATCATCCCACTGTTGGATGACGGGGACGTCGGCGAGGAAGGCGCGGACGTGCTGGTCGCGGAGATTATAATAGAAGTTTTCGCGGAATTCGTGGAGCGTTTCGGCCACTTTTGTTTTCGCCTCGACTAAGTCGTTGCGCCAGACGGTGCCGTCATCGAGCGAGACTTCGGAGGCCATGGGATTATCGGCGTAGATGAGATCGCCGCAGTGGACGAAGAAGTCTGGCTTGCGTGCGTGCATGGCGGCGTAGGTAAGCATGCCGCCCCTTGAGGGATCGATGCCAAAGCCTTGGCCGGCGGTGTCGCCCGACCAGCAAAACCTGACATCGCGGGGGGTGCTGGGCGCGGTGGTGAAGCGACCGCTCTGCGGCTCGCTATGTATCTTTGGATCCTTTAAACTTTGAAAGGAGATGCGGTAGTGGTAGGTGTGATCGGGGAGTAGATCCTGCGGGAAGGCGTGGGCGTTGAGATCGTTTTGTGGGAGCGCGTGGGAGCCAGTGATGGTTTGGACGGTTTGGAAGGTGGAGTCGGAGGATAGCTCGACCACCATCTTGGCCGGGAGATTTGAGCGAGCCCAAAGAACGGCGCGGGTTTGGCTGACATCGCCACTGGCGACGCCATGGGTAAGCTTAGGGCGGACGTTGTTGGAGGTGAGGAGGCTTGGGCTGCCAAAGGCAGAAGCGGCGGTCAGGGCGCCGGCTCCTCGGACGCTTAATTGAATAAAGTTTCGACGATTCATTAGAATGTCTATTCTGGTGAATTCTTTTGAAAAGTCGATTTGAGTTCGACGTTTACCTGAATTTCGACAGTTGCATTGCGGGGGAGACCGGCGACGGAAACGGCGGCACGGGCATGGCGCCCGGCTTCGCCAAAGACCGCTTCAAAGAGATCGGACGCGCCATTGATCACGGATGGGCTCTTGCCGTAGGCGGGAATGGCGCTGACGTAGCCACCGACATAGAGAAATTGTTCGACGGAATCGAGTGAGCCGGTGATGTCACGGATCGTCGCGAGCACATTGAGAGCACATACTTTGGCGGCAGCGTAGCCATCGTCTAAGTCCCGCGTATCACCGACTTGTCCAGTCCATTCCTCGCCGCTTGAGCTGAAGCTAATGACTCCGGCCAGGATGAGCATATTACCAGAGCGTCGATGAGTCAGATAGTTTCCGCCGGGTTGAGGGGGTGCGGGCAGGGTGATTCCGAGTTCGGCGAGTTTGGCTTCGGCGCTCATGGGGTGGCGTAGTTAATTTTTGGATACAGTGACAGTGACGGGCTCAATCGGCGCAGCAGTGTAGGCGGTCTGAAAGCGTTCGAGGGTGGCGGTCTCTGATTTTGGGACGCGCCGGTAAGGCACCGTGAAATGGATGGTGGGTTCATCCAAGGGGTAGGGTGTGAGTGTATAGTGGTGATTGCCCTTAGGGTGTAGTGTGATTTCTGTCTCGCTGCCATCTCGGCGAGGGTGCGCATGTTGTAGTTTGCCAGGTTTTGAGTAATCGACGCCTACATAAAGAGAGAAGCTGTCGCAGGCCTGCAAAAATTTGAATCCTTTGAGTAGTTGCTCTTCTGTGATGAGTGGCTCTAGGTCGGGTTGGAGGCTGAGACGCGCTTTCAGCTCTGCTTGGCGGGTGATCTGGCCGTCAACGAACGCTTGGTGAAAGGCACGATCCTCTGTGTTTAAGGTGGAGAGGTCAGCTTGGACGGTGAGAAGATTAACCGTATGCATTGAAATGAGAATAGCAGAGTAGGGATCGCGTAGGGCGGCGGCCTCGGTGGCTTCGCCTCGAACGCGTAGGTAACTGCGTAGATCGATTTCTTCAAAAGCGTCGTAGGAACCGACCAGCTCTTCGGAGAATGCACTTGGATTAAGATCGTGGGTGAGTAGCGGGCTGGCATCGGGCAGCGTCCAGCTATCGTCATGGCGAGAGGTGGCATCGAGTATATGGGTGAACGGCTCGGGCGGAGCGAATGCTTCGTTTTTCCAGTGTCGGGCGAATTCCCCTGCAAGTGCGGCGTGATCGGCGTGGCCGAGTAGTAGCCAGTCGTGGTCTTTTTCGATGCGGATCATTGGGTGAGTGGTCTCTACTGTTTGAATTAATAATCGAGTGCTAGACCTGCCCCTTGGAGGCTCGCTCTGCGCTCTGCACTCGTTCAAGGAAGTTTTCGTAGCGTGGGCCGGGTTGTAGCAGGACGACACGCTGAAGCAGAACGACGGCTGGTGAGTAATCGCGCAGCGAGATTAACATGCGGGCGTGCTGGATGAGTGCATCGATTTGAGTCTCGTCGATTTTGGCGGCCTGCTCGTAGGAGAAGGCGGCGTCTTCGAAGCGCTCAAGTTGCGTTTGTAAATTGCCAAGAGTTAGTAGGGCAGGCCCGTTCATAGGGTCTTCGCTGATGAGCGCCTCAAGAATGGTCGATGCGTTTTCTGTCTCCCCGAGGCCAATTGCGGCCTGCGCTTGAAGGGTGAGGAAGGTGGATTGCTCTTTTGGGCTTAAAGATGCTAGGCGGCTGCTTGTTTTAGCGAGGTAAGTCGAAGCCTCATCCCAGAGTCTTCGATTGGCGAAGCCTTGCGCAGTGCGGACAAGCCGAGCGGCGCTTAGATCCTCTTGATCGGCAGCTAAGAGGTAGTTTTCTAATGCCATTTCCGTCATGCCCTCATTCAAATAGATATCGCCGAGTAGTCCCAGCGCGGGAGCGTCCGCTTTGCCTAGGCGCTTGAGTATCTCAAGATTGGCACCGGCCTTTGACATTTCTTTTTCACTCAAAAAAGCGTTAGCCTGCCATGTCCAGTAGTTCTTGTTGCCGCTGTCGGCTAGGATCATTTCTTCGAGCAGCCCGGCTGCTTCGTTAAAACGGCTAAGATCCATCAGGCAGCGGAGCTTACCTTGTTGCCATTGGAGACTGGTCGGTGCGAAAAGCAAGGCGTTGTCATAGGCTGTAAGTGCGCTTTGTGGCTTGTCTGTGTTTAGGTAGGCTAGGCCGAGGGGGCCAAAGAGAGCGCCGTCAGTCCCGCCGAGTTCGAGTCCTTTCAGTATAAAGGGAATCGCTTCTTGGTAGCGCGCTTCATTAATCATCACGAGCGCTAAGTTTTTGTAGGCTCGGTAGAAGTTTGGGAATTTGCGGATAGCTGTTTGATAGGCTTGGATGGCGCTAGGTAGGTTACGCGCTTGGACGTGTAAATTACCCAGAGTGTAATCGAGTGCAGCGCTTGAATCGTTCGTCATCGCAGCTCGTAGTTGCTGCGCCGCACCGCTTGGGTTGTTTTGCATCATCGGTATGAGCTGTTTGAAGACTTCTTGCTCGTCGGCAGTGATTTTCGGTGTGATCTCTGTGTCGAAACCATAGCTACCAAGAAAGCGATTTTGGAACTCGGGATTCGACCATAGGTTCTCGCTGAGAGGGAAGGTTTGCGCGCGTAGTCCACTGGGGAGTAGGGCGGCTAAACTGAATAGGAGCAGGATGTAGCGTATGTGTTTCATAAGGCTATGTTTGTTTGAAAGTTGTTATGTTCGCTGTTTAGTTAATGGAGAACTTGATTGGTAAAACAAATGTGGTGCGGGCAGGCTGCCCATTCTTTGTGGGCGGTGTGTAGCGGAAGTCTTCGGCTGCATTGATGGCAGGCCGCTCGAAAGCGGTGTAATCAGAGGAGATGACGGACTGCACTTGGACGCGGCCGGTCTCATCGAGTAGAACTTTTAGGCGAACGATGCCCTCAATGCGTTCACGCAGTAAATCGGGCGGATGTCGCGGACTTCTTCCTTTGAGGAGTCGGGGCATTTCGTCGAGGTCAGAGATCATAAAGGTCATGATCTCTGAGGCGGTATCGCCGGCCACGTCGAAACCAGCGACTGAGAAAGCGTTTGCGAAGTCGTCGCCCATGCCTGGATTGAGTGCCATTTCCAATTGTGTTAGATCAAGAGGCGGCGGTGGCTCTGAGAGATCAGGGGGTGGTGGCTCATCGGGCGGTGGCTCCTCGGGTGGCGGCTCTTCGGGCGGCGGCGGCGGTGGTGGTGGCGCTACATCGACCGAACGAAGTGTCACTAGATCGCGAGTTTGATCACCCAGAAATTGAGTAAAGGGAAAGAGAACGAAGATACCAGCGGTCATGGCAGTCGCCGATGCAACGACCCTAAAGCTCTTTGAGGAGAACTTTGGTCTGTCTGCGGCAGAATCTTCAGGACGGTGTTTCACAAGTGAATTGGGCGAGCGGTTAGTTGGCGGTTGAGATGTTGACGACTTGGGCACCGCCGAGTTTTGATTCGTCGATGATGCGAACGAGTCGTTCGGTGGTGACTGTCTTATCTGCCTGGAGTATGACGGGCATGTCTGGGTCGTCGCGAGTGAGACGCTGGACGAGGCCTCGCACGCCGTTCACACCGATATCTCGTCCGCCATAAACGACCTCTCCCTTCGGAGTCAGCGCGATGAGAATACTCTGTTTTTCTAAATCAACAGCGGAAGCGGCCTCTGGTTTATTGACATCGATCCCAGTTTCTTCAACGAAGACGGTGGTCACGATGAAGAATATCAAAAGGATGAAGACCATGTCGATCAGCGGCGAGAGATTGATCTCTTCGCTGTCTTCAGATGGGTTGGAAAAGCGTCTTTGGATCATGATGCTTGTTGGTTTTTCTCAAATTTTTGCACTGAACGAATTTCTAGTTCTGAAAAGAAGCCATCGAGTTGCTGGCAGCGGCGCTTAGCGTGATGCACGAGTATGTAGCCAGGAATGGCGATGATGAGGCCAGTCTGTGTGGTGATCAGAGCCTGCGAAATACCGCCTGCCACGACATCGAGCGCACTGCCGCGACTAGAGGACAGCCCGTTGAAAGTAACGATCATACCAATGACAGTTCCGAGTAGGCCCGTCAGTGGAGCCACGGTGACGAGAATAGAAAGATAATAAATGCGACGCCGAGCGGGACTGATATAGGCATGGCGTAGTTCCTTTACGCGGGATCGGATCGAGTCTAACTGCTTGCCGCCCTCTTGGGCGAAGCGGATGGAGGCACCCAGCATTCCGGTGCCTTCTTCCGGTTTGTCAATCCAGTGGCCCCAGGTGTTCTTGTCGTCTTTATCAAATCCATATTTTCGAAAGAAGAAGACAAGTTCAAACCCGGCGAGGTAGATGCACAGAGCGAGTAGGGCCAGGGGAAACATGAGCCAGCCACCCTTGACCCAGATGTCGATGATCGTGGCAAATAGTTCGGCGTAGTTCATGATTTCTCGCGAGCGATTTTAAGTCCGTTGACGAAGCCGATCGCCTGCTTTTCCATCGTGGCGAGGATGCCATTCGCACGCCGTGAAAGGACGGCGTGTAAAATAAGTGATGGGATCGCCACGATCAGGCCAAACTCAGTTGTGATCAGGGCTTCGGAGATGCCTGACGAGAGATTACGAGCATCGCCAGTGCCGAAAATTGTGATCAATTTAAAGGTGTTGATCATACCAGTGACAGTTCCTAAGAGGCCGAGTAGAGGAGAGACGGCAGCGGTTGTCGCGATAAAGGAAAGGAGCCGCTGCACTCGCGGTTGAGTCTCGACAACTTTCTCAATGCAGAGCTCTTCGACTAATGCGATCGATTCGCCGGAGTGGCGCACCCCGATACGAAGCATCTCTCCCGATGGGCCTGGGAGGTGTGAGGCCAACTCGGCCGCTTCCTCAGACTTACCTGCCTTAATTAAGTTAACGAGTTTGAGAACACTATCTTCAGCTGGGGTTTTAATACTGTAAAGCTCGAGCGACTTGAAGGCACCGATGACAAAGGAAACGAGGGCAAATCCCAGAATAGGGATGATCCAGATACCCCCTTTCTGAATGTGTTCGATCAGTGTTTCGTTGGTTTGCTCGATGGCGCGAGCATTACCCATTGAGCCATCGATTGGGATGCTACCGCGACCAGTGGAGCTAATCGACGCGATGGCGGCGCTGATGTCAAAGTCTTGAACAGACTCGACCGCCGGTCGCAGAGATTCGCCTCGTAAGACAAGGCCTCCTTGATCTGCAGTCGCGAAGTAAGCGATTGGCCCCGCTAGTAGGAAGGACCCCTCAGTGAAACTACCGTCTGGTAGAACAGCGCTTCCTTTAAAAATTGAACCTCCCGAAATCTCTTTTGCACGCTCAAGACCGAGTCCGATTCCAGTTGAAAGTTTGGCGATGGGAATGCTGCCGTCCTCAGATCCTTCGGCACTATCTAGGATGGCGAGTAACCTTGGTTCGTAGAGCTCGACCTCACTTACGTGTATGCGTGCCTGTAGTCCGCGCACATATTCATCCAGTAGATTGGTCGCGTATTGCATCTCTTCTTCGCGCCCGCTGATTTGTGCGCGTAGTTGATCGAGGCGTAGATCCGAATTGTCTTGAACGGCTCGACTGGCCTCGGCCTTTGAACGTAGAGTGCGCGCCTCGGCCTCCATATTTCGGCGCTCTTCGGCGAGTGGGATTTTTTCTTCCCGGATGGATGCTCGAAGCGCCGCGAGTTCTTCAAGCGCTGCTTCGAGATCCACCTGTGCGGATTGTTTGACATCACTTAAAGATTGGGCGTTGAGGCACCCTAGTAAGCAAAGTCCGATGAATATAAATAATGAGCCACGTTTCATAAGTTGAAATTCGTTGAGTGGATAAGTTTGGGTGGACGCCTTCTCTAATTAATTGAGATAGGAATAGAGATATACTTCGCAGGTATTTCGTTTTTATAGACCGCGATTAATTCTCTGATGTCATCAGAGGCTTCGGGGGTGGACTTCCATACCCATCCTTCGGCGCCAGGCGTCCCGTATCCCGCCGAACTGCCGTCTGCGTCACTATAAATTGCATAGGCGAGACCAAAGTAAAGAGTATCGGTTTCTCGTTGTGAGCCTGCTCCTTCGTCTCCGCGCAGCTCTTTGCGGTAAGTGACCGAAGAATTAAACTTATCCACTTGTGAGAGAATGCCGACGACTGCCTGCAAGCGTCGCCCGATGCCGACATTGCGATTACTCTCACCTTCGACGGGAAGGCGGCGGATGAGGGGAGCCAACTCATCTTGCAGGAGTTGTGGTAGCTGGCTGATCCAGTCAGCAAGAGCTGCTTCGTATGTGGTTAAAGTGCCACCCAGAGTGGAGGCTTCGGCCTCTAGAACTTCTTTTCTTAGAGAGAGTTCGGTGCGCTGATCGTCAGACGCTTTAGCCGCTTCCTCACGCATCTCTATCTGCTCCGACAACATTTCTTTTTCGACGCCGAGCAGATCTATCGTGTCAGTGACGAGCGCCTTCTCGACAGCCCAGTCTTCGCGCTCTTCGGAGACGAGTGCTTTCACTGTCACCCACTCTTGTAAGATGTTACGAGTCTCCGCCGGAACTGAGGCGGAGGCGTAGCCAACAATGAATAACGGCGCGCAAGTAACTAGGGTCACTCCCACGCACCATGGTAGTCGAATCAAATAGTGCATCCATGGACGAATGCACATATAATGCCAAAAAGTGTGAGTGGTTGTTTTATTTGTAAGATTATCAAAAAAAATCTCCTGCCGAGTCGGTGATGGCGCAAGGGGTGGCTAGCAAATCGGAGTTGGAATGCGCTTGCTAGTGTCCGGATCTAAACCTACGAATTCGGTTATGGATAAACTCGACGAAATTTTCGACCTACAGGATGCCTTGAATAAGCGCATCGGTGTCAACACCGACGGCATGTCGGACGAAGAAAAGGCCAAATGGGTGCTTAACTACACTCGCGCTATGCAGCAAGAGATAGCGGAGCTGATCGACTCGGTGCCTTGGAAGTGGTGGGCGAAATACCAAGCGTTTGACGAGCAGAACGCTAAGGTCGAAGTGGTGGATCTGTTTCACTTTCTAATCTCGCTGGCGCAAGTGCTGGGGATGACTCCGGAGGATGTTTACGAGGCCTATATGAAGAAGAATAAGGTCAACCACAACCGTCAGGACAGCGGCTACGTCGAGAAGGACGAAGCGGACTCGCGGCATATCTAAACGGCGCGATGACTGAAAACCCTATTATGATTTTGCTCTACGTCGGCATCGCAGCCTACGTGGGGAATATTTATTTGGCCGACTACCGTGCTGCCAAAGCGGGCGAGCCTAATAGCGGTGCGATGCCGGGCGCGGTGGGCACCTCGCTGGGTGCTTTTGTGATCGGCACGGTGGGTGCCTTGTTATTGCTGGGCGTCGAAAGCGGCGGCGAGATTGCGCTGGGTGTGGTCGATGAGCAGAGCGAGATGGTTTGGTACTTTGTGTTCGCCATCGTGGCGGCGGGCGTGGTCGAGGAGGTGATCTTTCGTGGCTATTTGGTGATTGATAACAAGGGGCGGGCGCTGCTGATCGCGAGTTGTATCGGGTTTTCGCTCATTTTCGCGCTGATCCACGGACACATGTGGGATCGTGAAGATGGCTTTGAGTGGACGCTCACTGGCAAGGCTTGGCTCAGCACGGGGTTTCTATTTGCGAATTCGCTCTGGTTCTACGCAGTCCGCTTCGGGCCGTGGAATCCTACCCGCTCGCTGTTCCCCTGTATGCTAGCACACGCCGCGAGTAATCTCGGCGTCTTCTTCGTCAAGTGGGCGCAGGGGTATGTGATTTGGTAGACGAGTAGGTATCTGATAAAAGCGCTGGTCTATTTGGGAGTCGAGGGGCAACCCCTGTCGACTCACCCGATCTACGCCCGCTCGGCCGCGAGATCATCAAATGCTGTGTCGAAGGAGGCAGTATCGCCGGCTACGATGCGCCTCTCGGTAAAGGCATCTTGAAGGCCGATTAGTTCAAGGGACATCGGCTTGGTTGGTTGAAGCGTCGAACATCGAGCGTCGAACGCTTAACATCGAAGCGGGCTTTTTCATCTTTTTCGGGTTGAGTAGGCGCTTTGCCGTAGCTGGGTTGGCTTGCCGCCCAGTGCGTTGGCTTGCCGCCCCGTGCGTTGGCTTGCCGCCCCGTGCGTTGGCCAAGATCAGTGATCGACGGCTCAGCACAGGGCGACAAGTCAACCCTGCTACCGTTCATTCCGCGACGTCATTTCTAAGATGCAAGGGCATTGTCACAGGTGAAGCCCCCATGCGCGACGAATTTCCCCCCGCATAAATTTTCCCCGTTTTTGTATCGCATGGCACGCTGTGATTGCTAGCTTCCATCGTTTTCCCAAAACCGAACCACTATGGAAAACATACCAAATGTCTTAGCCACCCGTTACGCATCGAAATCGATGAAGGCTGTCTGGAGCGCCGAAGGCCGCATCGCTCTGGAGCGGGATTACTGGATCGCCGTGCTGCGTGCGCAGAAAGATCTCGGGCTCGACATCCCGCAAGCAGCCATCGACGCCTACGAGCGCGTTAAGGGCACTATTAACCTCGACTCGATCAACGAGCGTGAGGCCGTGACCCGGCACGATGTCAAAGCGCGCATCGAAGAGTTCTGCGATCTGGCCGGCTACGAGCACATTCATAAAGGCCTGACCAGCCGTGATTTGACGGAAAACGTCGAGCAGCTGCAGATCATCCAAGCGCTCGAAATTGTGCGTATCAAGGCTGTCGCCGCCCTGCTCAAAGTCGCCGAGCGCGCCGAGCATTGGAAGGATCTCGTCATCACCGCCCGCACCCACAATGTGCCGGCGCAGCCCACCACTTTTGGCAAGCGCCTCGCCATGTTCGGCGAGGATCTGCTCTGCGCCGTGCGCGAGCTCGACCGTATTATTGGTAACTACCCCGTGCGCGGTCTCAAGGGTCCGGTCGGCACCCAGATGGACTTACTCACCCTCTTCAGCGGCGATGCAGATAAAGTCGCCAAGCTCGAAGAGCGCATCCTCGATCATCTCGGCGTAGGGGCTTCTCTTGAAAACATCGGGCAAGTATACCCGCGCAGTCTCGACTTCGAGGTCGTCTCCGTCTTTGTGCGTCTCGCTTCTGGCCCGTCCAGCTTTGCTAAGACGCTCCGCATCATGGCCGGGCACGAGCTAGCCAGCGAAGGCTTTGCCAAAGGCCAAGTCGGCTCCTCCGCCATGCCGCACAAGATGAACAGCCGCAGTTGTGAGCGTATCAACGGCTTCGCTGTCATCCTCAAAGGCTACCTCACCATGGCCGGCGAGCTCGCGGGCGACCAGTGGAACGAGGGCGACGTCTCCTGCTCGGTCGTGCGCCGTGTCTTCTTGCCCGACAGCTTTTTTGCAATCGACGGGCTCATCGATACCTTCCTCACCATTCTCAATCAGATGGAAGTCTATCCTGCCATGATCGACCAAGAGAAGCAGCGCTATGGCCCCTTCCTCGCCACTACCACCGTGTTGATGGAAGCGGTCAAAGCCGGAGCCGGCCGCGAAGAAGCCCACAAAGCCATTAAAGAGCACGCCGTGCAGACCGTGCGCGATCTTCGCTCAGGCACGATCATTCGCAACGACCTCACCGAGCGCCTCGCCGCCGATGCCCGGCTCGGCCTCTCACTGGAGCAGCTGACCGAGATGATGAGCCGCGCCCAAGCCATGACAGGGCGCGCCTCACAACAAGTCGAAAGCTTCTGCGCCACCGTGCGCGAAGAAGCCCAGAGCGTTCCCGCCGCCGCCGATTATATGCCCGGAGCCATCCTTTAATCGCTATTAAGTATTGCTTTCGGAAACCGCCCACATACACACAAACAAACCCTTTAAATTAATACTCAAAAAACTTATGTCAGAAGAACTCGAAGGAAACTGTCTCATCGCCCAATCCGGCGGTCCTACATCTGTAATCAACGCCAGCCTCTCCGGTGTCGTTGCCGAAGCGCTCAACCACGAGTGCATCGAAGAGATTTACGGCGGCCTCAACGGCGTGCTCGGCATTCTCAATGAGCAACTCATCGACCTCGCCGCCGAGTCGCAGCAAAACATCCGCGGCCTGCGCCACACACCCGGCGCCGCCCTCGGCACCTGCCGCTATAAGCTCAAAAAACAAGCCGATTTCGACCGCGTGCTCGAAGTCTTCGAAGCGCACAACATCCGCTACTTCTTCTACGCCGGTGGTAATGACTCGCAGGACACCGCCGATAAGATCTCCAAGCTCGCCCAAGAGCGCGGCTACGCACTGCGCGTCATCGGTATTCCCAAGACGATTGATAACGACCTCGTCACCACCGATCACACACCTGGTTACGGCTCTGTGATCAAATACATCGCGACGTCCGTTAAGGAAATCGCCGCCGACAACGCAGGTATGGGGCAGCATGACCTTGTGCAAATCATCGAAGTCATGGGCCGCAGCGCAGGCTGGATCGCAGCCGGTGCCGCTCTCGCCAAACGCCGCGATGAGCCAAACGCCGCCCCGCACCTCATCTATTTGCCCGAAGTCGCCTTCTCCGCAGAGAAATTCATTGCCGACGTGCAGCGCGTCTTGCAGAAGGAAAAATACTGCGTCGTCGTCGTCGGCGAAGGCCTCGTCGATGCCGATGGTAACTTCATCTCCACCGACAGCGCCAGTGCCGACGATTTCGGTCACTCCCAACTCGGCGGTGCCGGCGAGTATTTACGCAGCCTCGCCGAAGAGTCCCTCCAAGTCAAAGCCCGCTCCGTCAAGCTCGGCATGGCGCAGCGCGCCGCCGTTCACTGCTCCTCGCAGACGGATAACGACGAAGCCTACCTAGCCGGCCAAGCAGCGGTGCGCGCCGCCGTCGAAGGCCACACCGACAAGATGGTCACCCTCCACCGCGGCGAAGGCGATACCTACACTTGCGAGACCGGCTTGTGCCCCCTTTCCGAGATCGCCAACGGCGTGAAAAAGCTCCCTGAGAGCTGGATCAATGAAGACGGCGTCAGCATGAACTACAACTTCTACAAATACGCGCTCCCCTTAATTCAAGGCGAAGTGCAAGTGCCCTACGAAAACGGCGTACCCATTCTGGTAAAACTTAAGATGGAAAAGATCGGCCGCAAGCTCGGCACTTACAACTTCGATTAGGCGCGTCGCCAGAAAATCTACCAAAGCCCCGTCCGCCCAAAAAGCGACGGGGCTTTTTGTTGAAAACGCAGGGGCTTCACTTGTGAAGACCGCCGAGCCCAAGAGCCGAGCCGCTGCAGTCTTCACATCCGTCTCTTCGTTGCTATGCTGCGACAAGAGTGAAGACCCAACGAAAAAACTTCAGCTTAAGTCCCCCTAATTCTCAGTGTGATTCTTGACGGAAGGAGCGAGTTTGGTATCGGCAGCTACAGCCAGCAAAACCATTCCAGTTGGAGTCCCGCCTTTAGGCGGCAGCGTTTGAACGGCTTTTGGATCTGCGACCGCCTAAAGGCGGGACTCCAACCCGCTCAAACTGCCCAGTCGCCGCTCGCAATTAGTGTGCCGCGATGCCGTGCTGCAGTGACAGCCGTCATTTCATAAGCCCAGACCTCGCCCAGCGCCTGGCCGTCCACCGCAAAGCAGGGCACTTTCAGTCGGTTATACTCGTTTTGTGATTCAGAGCGCTCTGGCAGGTAGCCTTCCAAGTAGTCTAAGCGTAGAAAATCTTTCTCCGTTTTGAATTCTAAAACATAGCCCTGCACCCAGCCCGCGTCCTTCAGCAATAGCCCCGGGTAGCCCACATGTAGATCGTAAAGTGCCCCGCGGATTTTGGCTGCCACCGGCTCCGCTGCCAGCTTACCCTTGCAGAACTCCGGCCAGTAGTGGCCACCTGGTTTCAGGGTGCCATAGACAAAAACAGCCAGGTCAAAGCGCGTCACGACTACATCCGCTGCCGGACACACTCATACAGGCAAACCCCCGCCGAGACGGAGACATTCAAACAGTCCACTGTGCCCGCCATCGGGATGTTGATCAGGTGATCGCACAGATCGCCCGTTACTTTACGCAGACCCCAGCCCTCGCTGCCGAGCACCAGCGCAGTCGGCTGCTTGAAGTCGACATCGTAGAGCGAGTCGGTGCCGCGGTCTGATGTACCCACGATTTGGATACGCTGATCGTGGAACTTTCGCAGTAGCATACCGATGTTTTTGATCCGTAGAAAGGGCACATCGTCTGCGCCGCCACAAGAAATGTCGCGCACGGTCGGCGTAATACCGCAAGCGCCCTTCACCGGTGCCAGCACGGCCGTGACGCCCGCACCCGAGGCCGTGCGCAGGCACGCTCCCAGATTGTGCGGATCTTGCACGCCCTCCAGCACCAGAATCAGGGCATTCTCCGTGTTGTCGATCAGCTCGAAGAGATCGTCCTCGTTTTCGAGATAAATAATAGTCGGCCCCTTCGAGTGACGAGGTGGACGTTTGATTTTGTGTATAGAATTGCGACCCATAATGGACGTGCTGTGCACGGAGTGAAAGTGAAAATAAAAGTAGAGGAAGAGTTTAAGTAACTCAACCCGTAGAAGCGACACTCTTGTCGCTTTCTCTCGCCGCGTAAAGCGGCAAGTCGCTCTCAGTCTTCTGCCCATAAAGTAGCCGGAGCTTCCAGCTCCCAGGTCGTGATAGTAGCCGGAGCTTCCAGCTCCCAGGCCCATATAGTAGCCGGAGCTTCCAGCTCCCAGGTCGTGATAGTAGCCGGAGCTTCCAGCTCCCAGGTCGTGGTAGCCCAGAGCTGTGAAATGCGAGCAAGATGCTCCCGCTACTTTGTCGACCTTGCCGATTCTCCCTAATTCTAATCGCCCGCCACCAGTTGCAATCTTTCGCGGCTCGCGCTACCGCTTTCGATGTGTCTGGAAATAAGATCATTTTACAAGTCGAGCAGGTGCGCAAAGCCTACGGCAGCGTCGAGGTGCTGCATGGCGTCGACTTTACCTTGAGCGAGGGTGAGCGCGTCGCCCTGACCGGGCCCAGCGGCAGCGGTAAGTCCACTTTGCTCAACTGCCTTTGCGGCATCGAGCCCTTTGATTCCGGCGCGATCCGCATCGCGGGGCAAGACTTGCGGGGCATGGCCAAAGAGGCCATCGACCGCGTCCGGCGCGAGTCCATCGGCTATGTGTTTCAAGCCTTTCACCTACTGCCGACACTCACCGCGCTGGAAAATATCGAACTGCCCGGGCAATTGATCCAGATGCCGAGCAGCGATTGCCGCGCGCGTGCCGAAGAGCTGCTGGAAGCAGTCGGCATGGCGCACCGCGCGGATCACCGGCCCGATGCGCTGAGCGGGGGCGAGCGGCAACGCATCGCGCTGGCGCGTGCCGTCATGCACCACCCGCGCATCATCTTGGCCGATGAGCCCACGGGGAGCCTCGACTCGGTCAACGGCGCCACCGTGCTCGACTTGTTAGAAAAACTTTCGATCGAACAAAACATTGCCATGCTACTCGTTACCCACGATCCAAATTCCACCCGCATCTGCCAGCGCACGCTCGCCATGCGCGATGGGCAAATCGTCGCGTAGCGGCTCGTTACCCGAATTGACCATGGTATGTCTGAATCTCGCGTAGCTTTTCACCTTTTACGCATCTGTACGCTGCGGCACTGGCGTATCTCTTGGGGCAGTTACCTATTGCTGTTGGCCATCGTGGCGGTCGGTGTCGGCGCGTTTAACGGTATCCGCCAAGCCAGTCGCGCGGCCTCGGCCAATTTTGGGCTTTTTAACGAGGCAGTCTCTGGCCGTAGCGATTTTATCATCGAAGCGGGCGCGGGCAACAAGCTAGGCGAGCGCGATCTTTTCGAGCTGGCCGCGCTGTCGGGCAGCCCGGATTGGCACTTGCTACCCGTCATCGAAGGCTCTATGGCGCGCGTCGATGCAGCGGGCGAGGCGGTGCAGCAGCTGCGCATCGTCGGCTTAGATTTGATCGGGCTGGGGAATTTGCCCAACTTTATCGAACAAGGCCTGAGCTTTGCCGAAAATCAAGACGACTCCAGCGAGTGGTATGACTGGGTCGGCCCCGGGCGCGGGGTTTGGATGACCTATGCGGCGGCGGCCAAAAGTGGGCTCGGCGTCGGCGACCCGCTCGACTACACCACCGGCGGGATGCGCGCGCAGGTTTATGTGGCCGGTATTTTGGGCGATGCCGAGGCCGTGCTGCCCGACGATCTGCTGGTGGGCGATATCCCCGTCGTGCAAAGCCTGCTGGCGCGCGCAGGGCAGTTGGATCGAGTGGAAGTCGTCCTCTCGGATCGTAAACGCAGTGGCAATAGCGAATACGTCGACGCAATCGAGCAACGCATCCGCGCGCAGTTGCCGCCGAGTTTTGCACTCAGCCCCTCACAAGAACGGGCGGAAAGTCGCGCCAGTATGGCTGAGGCCTTTCGCCTAAACTTAACGATTTTGTCACTCATCGCGATCCTCGTCGGCGCGTATCTGATCTTGCAAGCACTCGATGCCGCCGTGGTGCGGCGGCGGGGTGAAATGGCGACGTTGCGCAGCCTAGGTGTGGGGGCGGGCACACTCTTCGCGGTATCGCTCGGTGAGGCAGGGCTGATCGGGCTAGTCGGCTCAGTCGCGGGGGTCGGCGTGGGTTACTTGCTGGCGAGTGGCGCGGTGCATTTGCTCACCGATACGGTCAATGCTTTGTATTTTGCCACCTCGGTGGAAGCCATTGCGCTCACGCCCTTCGATTGGTTTTTAGGAATCGCGCTAGGCTTCATCTTCAGCCTGATCGCTGGCCTGCTGCCAGCGCGCGATGCTATGTTGACGCCGCCCGCGCAGGTGCTCTCGCGGGGAGATTGGTCGCCGGGCTTCGTGTGGTTGCGGCGTCCTTCGGTGGGGCTAGTGTTGTTGGTCTTGGGCAGTCTGTGTTTGTTGATTCCTGCACCCGTTATGTCGGGCGGCTCCAAGATGGCGATTGGTGGCTTCCTCGCGGCGGCGTTTTGGATCTTTGGCTTCGCGCTACTTTCGGGGCAGGCTTTGGTGTATATGGCCAGCTTCGCGCGTCGTTTCGCTAAGAGCCCCATTGCTCGTATCGCGATCAGTCGACTCGCCGATGGTTCTAGCCGTCACCGCTTGGCGGTGGCGGGGCTGGTGGTCGCGGTCGGCATGGTCACAGGGATGCTGCAAATGGTGGGCAGCTTTCGCGGCACGATCGTCGAGTGGTTCGACGTTCGTTTCCAAGCCGAGCTCTACGTCTCCGAGCGCGGGGTGAGTGGCGCGGGTAATCTGAATGGCATCGCGCCCGATGTCGTCGAGCGGCTTGAAGCCACGCCCGAGCTTTTATACGCCGATACAGTTTACGTCCAAACGGTCGATGCACCGATCGGGCGCACGCAGCTCTTCGGGGTCGACTTTCCAAAATGGCGCGATGAGATCAAGCAAATCTGGCTGGCCGAGCCAGGCACCTTTACCGCCATCGAGGGCAGCCAACCGGCCCTAGTCAGTGAGACGTTTGCGCGGCGCTTCGATGTGCTGGAAGGGGGCGTGATCGAACTCGGAACCGCCGTCGGTGCACGCACTGTTTCACCCATCGGGATTTTTGCCGACTATGGTAACGAGTTTGGCAGCGTCGTGGTGGATGAAGCCACCTGGCGCAATTGGACGCTCAAAGATCGCCCGATCAACAGCAGTCTCTACCTGAAGCCTGAGGCCGATCCTAACGTCGTGCGCGATCGGCTACGGCTAGAGTTTCCGGGGCTAGACGTGCGCAACGCGCAAGAGCTACGCGCGCTCGCGCTCGGTATTTTCGAGCAGACCTTTCAAGTCACCACCGCGCTCAACGGCATCGGCCTGACCGTGGCGATGATTGGTTTGCTGCTAGGGCTGTTCGCGATCTTTGAAGAGTCGATCCGCTCGTGGCAAACGCTCGGCTACCTCGGCTTCCCCAAGCGCTCGCTGGTGCTCACTGCCGGCGTCGAAGGCGCCGGCATCGCCGCAGCCGCATGGATCAGCGGCACCGTGCTGGGGCTCGTTTTAGGCTGGCTTCTGATCGCAGTGATCAACGTGCAATCCTTCGGCTGGAGCCTTATTTGGCAAGTGCCGGTAGGTTCGATTTTAGGCTTCGGAGCCGTCCTCATCGCCGCAGGATTCGCCTGCGGCCTAATCGCCGGTTCGTGGTGGTTTTCCAAACACACAACATGAAACATACGATGACACATCGCCCCCGTCAGAGTCAGGTTGGAGTCCCGCCTTCAGGCGGCCGCGCTGGCATAGCTCTACAACCGCGTCAGAGTCAGGTTGGAGTCCCGCCTTTAGGCGGCCGCGTTGGCATAGCTCTACAAACGCAACCGCCTAAAGGCGGGACTCCAACGCGCTCACGACGCAGTTTACGAAAAATATTAAGTTTAGTTTTTCTAGCCATCTGCTCGACGACCACAATCCCCGTATCCGCCGAGTGGATACAGCCACCGCTTAAAACGGACGAAGGTTACTTAGTCCCGCAGCCGTATGTGGTGCCCACTATCCCCGCCGCGCATGGGGCGCACCGCGCTTACGCCATCGAGTGGTGGTATTGGGTGGGGCACTTAAAAACGGTCGCCGATGGGCGTGAGCTGGGCTTTCAGTCTACAGTCTTCCGCCTCGCGGGCGACGCCGCCGAGGCCGCTGCGCGCACGGGCGATGCGCTCGCAGCTAATCAAATTTACATGGGCCACGCCGCGCTGACGGATCTCTCGACCGGCACCTACACGCACAATGAGCGCATCTACCGCGAAGGCTGGCAGGCTCAGTCCGCAACCGGCCACTTAGATCTACGCGTGGGCGCGATCCGTGCGCAAGAGCTAGCGGGCGAGGTCGGTTTCTCTATGACTGTGCGCTACGCCAACGCGATGGAGCTGCGGCTCAAGCTCTACCCCGTCAAGCCACTCACCAGCTTCGGCGAGCGCGGCCTCAGCCGCAAAGGCGGCGACCCCGCCTCCGTGAGTTGGTATTGGACCTATACTCGGCTCAAGGTCGAAGGCGAGTGGTTCGACGGCGAAACCACCCACGCAGTGGAGGGCATTTCATGGATGGATCACGAGATATCCTCTAGCCAGCTCGGCAGCGATCTGGAGGGTTGGGATTGGACAGCGATCCAGCTAGACGACGGCACTGAAGTCAAAGCGTATCGCTTGCGTAAAACCGACGGCGGCAGCGACCCGTGGTCCGCAGTCTATTGGATCGACACCGAGGGGCAGACCCGCTCTGTCTATGCCAAAGACTTTACCTGGGAAAACGAAAAGACATGGACGAGTAAGGAGAGCGGCGTCACGTACCCCACCACGGTGACGATCCGCGCCACCGATCCCAAAGACGGCAGTGAAAAAGTCTACAAGTTAAGACCCCTGCTCGATAAGCAAGAGTTCACCGGCAACACCGGCAGCAACCCCTACTGGGAGGGCGTCTGCGAGGTGCTCGATGGCAACAACCAAGTCATCGGCCGCGCCTACCTAGAGCTAGCCGGCTACGGCGGCGGACTGGGCGGGATCTTGCAGTAGATCGTAGCATAGGCGGCACAGGCATCCTGCCTGTGTCTTTTTGTAAGTCATTTTATTCGCTGGACTTGCTATGGTTTTGAGCGTTATTTCGATGGATGAAATTATCTGAATACGGAGATGTGGTTTTGACGAATGTGGAGCAAGTGCCTGGCAAGACGATTGTTGAGCACTATGGCTTGGTCACTGGGAATACGGTGCGAGCGAAGCATTTTGGGCGCGATATCGCGGCGAGCTTTAAGAATCTGGTGGGGGGTGAGCTGAAGGGCTACACCGAGCTGCTGGGAGATGCGCGCACGCAAGCCACCACTCGCATGGTCGAGCAAGCTCGGGCGCTGGGTGCTAATGCGGTGGTCAACGTGCGCTTCTCGACCTCGGCGGTGGCGCAAGGGGCGGCGGAACTCTACGTTTACGGCACCGCGGTGCGGGCGGAGTAAGCCAGCACGGAGACTTATTTATTGTGGAAAATCCTGAGATTATTTTTCAAATTCTGTTTTACGCCTTACCGGTCCTGCTGGCGGTGTTTGGCCTGTTCGTGGGTAGCTTTCTGGAGCGGCGGCACTTTGAATCAATCCGCGCGCGGGAGCAGCAGACTGCTGGCTTGCCAGTGTTTCCGACGCGCACTGCAGATGCGGCGCGGGTGATCGAGAGTGGGGAGCTGGTGGTGGCTTCGGTGGTGGTCTCGCTGGACTATTTTAAGAAAATTATGGCTTCGTTTCGTAATATCTTTGGAGGCAACGTACGTAGCTACGAGAGCCTGTTGGACCGTGCCAAGCGTGAGGCAATCTTGCGACTGAAGGAGCAAGTGCCAGAGAGTGATGCGATTATCAATCTACGTTTGGAAACTTCGAATCTGGCGAGTGTGCAGTCGCGCAAAAAGGGGATCGGTGGTATCGAGGTGATTGCCTATGGCACCGCAATTCGCTATCGGTAATCTGGGTAATCTGGGTAATCTGCGTAATCTGTGAAATACGTGCCACGCGATTTAGGCGAGAGCGCCGAGAATAGTAGCGGCGGCGGGCGTCGTGGGCTGCTGCGTGAGATCGCTGTGCTGGCTGGGTTGACGGGTTGCGCGGTGCTGTTGCTCTACTTGCTGGCGGGCGGGGTGACGGATTGGGCGGTGGCGCGCATCTCGCCCGAGCGCGAAGCGGCATTTTTTGAAGGGATGTTTGTGGCTGAGTTTGCCACGCCGGTGCCGGAAGAACTGGAGGCTAAGTGGCAACTGGCCGAGGCTATTTTTGAAAAGGTGCAAGCCGCGCCGGGTGTGGTTCCGCTCAGCTACCGACTGGCTTACAGCCCGGAGCCGTTGCCGAACGCGTATGCGGTCCCAGGCGGTCTGGTGGTGCTCACGCGCGGGCTGCTCGAAAGCTTGCAGAACGAGGAGGTGGCGATCGCCTTTGTGCTGGCGCACGAGCTGGGGCACTTTGTGGGGCGCGACCACCTGCAGCGGCTGGGGCGGCAGATCGGTTTTGGCTCGTCTATGATGTTACTGACAGGTGGGAGTGGCGATGCGATCATCGAATCGGTGACAGGGCTGCTTGACCTGAATTATAGCCGCGATGAAGAGATGGCGGCCGATCAGTTTGCCCTCCAAAGCCTCGACGCGGTGTATGGAGATCGTAAAGGGGCGGAGCGGCTGTTTGAGATATTGGAAGCGGACAGCGAGGTGCCGACGTGGGCTTACATGTTTCTCTCGCACCCCGCCAATGTGGAGCGAATACGGGAGATCAAAGGGGAATAGTGAGTTTACCAATCTTTTCTCGAATTGTGTTTAAAAATGATTAGGCAGAATTATTTTGGGCAGAATAATTTTACTGGAATAATGGTGTAATTGCGAAAGTTGTCATCCGTAGGGGCTTCACTTGTGAAGACCGCCGAGCCTAAGAGCCAAACCGCCGCGGGCTTCACGAGTGAAGCCCCTACTTAAAGCGTTTTATCTGTCGAGTGAGATTCGGTATGGCCGATCCAAATGCTTCAAGTTTGTATAGGCTGGGCGCTCGGAAGCACGTCTCCAAATTTTGTATTATTTTTGACTGGTATGGGCTGTCATTTCCGAGCAATAAATTTCCCCATGAAACGTCTTGGTCGACTCTCCTTTATTCTTACCTTCCTGTTGATTGGGCAGGGCGCGTTTGCAGCCGCGCCTGCATCCCCTACCAATGGGGCGATAAGCATAGTTGATCGTAACACCGTCCGAATTAGCTGGGAGGATAATTCTAGTGATGAAGAGCAATTTGCAGTTTACCTTGTTGAAAATGGCCTTTTGGCAGGCTCCCTCGGACGGGTGGGGGGTAATTTGACGTCTGCTCGTATCACTGGTTTGCCTGGTGGTGAGACTGTCCAATACGCGATCTTCGCTTACAATGCAGCGGAGGGATTTTCGATTAATGCCGCTGTGACGCCGCCGGTGACCATTCCCTTAGACTCTTTGATGCGCTTTGGGCATCAGGCTGTTGTTGGAGAGGCTTTTTCTGCGGTGCTTTATACCGATGTTTTCAACCTCCAAAATTCAGCCAGTGTAACAGCACTTCCAACCGGGGTGACATTTAATTCTGCCACTCGCACGCTTTCTTTCATGCCGACTGCACCCGGTGTGTTTTCGTTTGATCTAGCAGTTACTTATTCGGATGGGTTTACGATTAATGAAACGATTCCCATTCGTATCTTAGCGGCGGCAGCGGGGCCAGTTGAGTCGCTGCCGCTACCTGATCTCGATTACTATCCGAGCGCAGGCGTGCAGACGCTCGACTTGGATGCGCACTTTGAAGATCCGGACACTTCGCGGGCGGTGCGGATGACTTATGACATCGGAGAGGTGGATATTATACTCTATCAGGCCGCGACGCCTGCGACGGTTGCCAACTTTCTGGCCTACGTGAATGGCGCGGGGCAGGGGGCTTATGATGGAGCGATGATTCATCGCTCGATTCCTAATTTTGTGATTCAAGGCGGGGGCTATCGCCCGATCGGTGGCAGCGCTTTTGAAAGTGTGACAGATCTCGCGCCTGTAGTGAATGAGCCGGGTCTGGAAAATGTCCGTGGCACATTGTCGATGGCAAAGCTGGGTGGGGATCCTGATAGTGCGACGAATGAATGGTTTGTCAGTCTAGGAGACAATCGAGGCAATCTCGACTTTCAGAATGGTGGATTTTCTGTTTTTGGGCGTGTAGCGGGTGATGGTATGACGGTGGTCGATGCGATTGCGGCGCTTCCTCGGGGTAGTTATAATAGCATCACAGTCGATGGAAGCCCGCGCTCAGGATTATTTTCAAGCTGCCCTATGAATGCTGCAGTGGCACCCGTGGCAATGGAGCAAGATAAGTTGGTGCAGATCCTTTCTGCGGTGGAGGTGGCACCGTTGGCTTATTCGATCGTGTCGAACTCGGATGCGACGGTGGCGACGGCGACAATTGCTAATGGGTCTTTACAGATCACTCCCTTGATCGCGGGGACCTGCACAATACGGGTGGGCGTGACTGACTTGGATAATAATGTGATTGAGCGTGACGTGGTAGTACGGGTTGTCTGGACTTTTGAGAATTGGATCGCGGCATCTGGCGTGACCACCAATGGCGGCGCGCTGGATGATGCCGATGGCGATCAGCTGAGCAACTTTATCGAATATAATCTGTTTGGAGATCTTGAAAGTCCGAATGCGTCGCTGACTACCCAGAGGCAAGTCAGCTTCGGCACGCCGATGGCTGCGGACTATCTCGCGCTAGAATTTAGTACGCGTAGTGGAATTTCGGATACGATGATTTATGTAGAAGCGGTGGATGCATTGTCCGCGAATTCCAGCTGGGCAGCAGTGTGGAATTCAGGTGAGGGCGCGCTCGACCCTCAGGTTCAATCCAGCAGCATGAGTGCGGAGCGTGTCGATTGGGTGATCCGCGATACGCAAACGATGGAAGCGAGCGACCAGCGCTTCATGCGCGTGCGCGTAGAAGTTCTGGAGGACTGAAGTCGACTCCGTAGGCTTACGCGGTGCTCGCGTTTTTGATTTTGAGGCTCAGGGTGGCAACTTATGCATCCACGTAATCTCCATAATGATCGCTACGATTTCGACGCCTTGCTGGGGGCGTATCCAGAATTGCAACCTTACGTCCGAGCGAATCCGGCGGGCGAGTCGACGATTGATTTTAGCGATGCTTCGGCGGTGTATGCGTTGAACCATGCGCTGCTCACGCATCACTACGGGGTGGCTTACTGGTCGCTGCCGGAAGGGGCGCTTTGCCCTGGGGTGCCTGGGCGGGCGGACTATATTCACCACTTGGCGGATTTGTTGGGAGACGCTGAGCAAGGCGCGAACAAGCGGCGGATATTCGATCTGGGCACGGGGGCGAATTGCATTTACCCGATCCTCGGGAGCCAGCTGTATGGCTGGAAGTTTGTAGGCTCGGAGATCGACTCGCAGGCTTTTAAGGCGGCACGCTCGACTGTGGAGGTCAACCCTTGCTTGCGGTCGCGCATCCGCATCGTGCGGCAGAAGAATCCTCAGGCTTTATTTGAAGGGGTGATCAAACGCGGCGATCACTTTGCGGCGATGATGTGTAACCCTCCCTTTCACGATTCGGCGGAGGCGGCGCAGGCAGGGAGCCAGCGTAAGCGGCTGAATATGGGCGGAGGCAAAGCAGGCAGTGGAGGCAAAGCAGGCAGTGGGGGCAAGGCTGCGGGCGAGTTGAACTTCGGGGGGCTGGCGACTGAGCTTTGGTGCGAGGGCGGGGAGTACCTTTTTATTCAGCGAATGATCCGCGAAAGTGTGGACTACCAAGAGCAGGTCGGGTGGTTTACGACGCTCGTTTCTAAAAGCGCGCATGTGCAGCCGCTACAGTCTGAGATCGAGCGAACGAATGCGGCTGAAGTCAGGATCGTCTCGATGGAGCAGGGGCAAAAAATATCACGCTTCTTGGCGTGGCGGTTTGTGTGAAACTATATCATTTTGCGGCGGCGGTGAATAAATCTTCGAAGCAATCGACGCTTTTTTCGATGGGTTTGGCGTAGCCGCCGCCCATGAAGATGACGAGCGGAATCTGATGTTGGCGGTGGAGCTGGAAGATGCGTTGGTTGCGCTGCGCTAAGCCTTCGCGCGTCAGAGCGAGCTGTCCCAGGGCGTCTTCTTGGAGGGGGTCGACGCCGGCTTGGTAGAGGATCAAATCGTAATGCTCGGGCTGGATCTTAGCGAGCGTGCGGTCGAGGCAGGCGAGGTAGTCGGCGTCGCCGGTGGCGTCGGCTAGGTGCACGTCGAGGTCGCTTTGTTGTTTGCGAAAGGGGAAGTTACTCTCGCAATGAATCGAGCAGGTGAAGGCTTCTTTGCAGTCAGTGAGGATCGCGGCGGTGCCGTCGCCTTGATGCACGTCGAGATCGAGAATCAGCACGCGCTGAATTTCGGGCTGGCGCAGTGCGGTGAGGGCGCAGAGGGCGACGTCGTTAAAGATGCAGTAGCCGGAGCCGCACTCGTGATAAGCGTGGTGGGTGCCGCCGGCCATATTCCCTGCGATGCCGCCGTGCTTGAGTACGTGCTCGAGCGCTTGCAGGCTGCCGCCGGTGAGGCGCAGGGTGCGCTCGACGATGGCAGGCGTCCATGGGCGCAGGCCGATGCGGCGGATGGCGTCGGGCGCGAGGGTATTGCTCAAAAACGCGTCGACATACGCGGGTGCGTGGGCGCGGATAATTTCGGCACGGGTGGCGCGGCGCGGTGAGCGAAATTCAATGTTTGGGTGCCCCGCAAGTCGCTCGGCGAGGAGCCGATAGCGCTCGCGTGGGAAGCGGGCGCTGGGGTCGATGCCATCGGTGTAGATCGGGTGGTAGTAGAGGGGGAGCATCTTTTTTGAAAGGGTGAAACTGGCTCTGAATAAATTGTTAAATTGTGACTTCTGGATTCTTTTTAGTCGCTTGTGAGTTGGAAAGTTGTTAACTTAGGGTGTGTTTAAGATCTTTCAACTAAGCCCTTTATTGTTATGTGCCTGTGCGGCGGTTTCTAGCCTCTCGGCGATTCAGATCGAACTGGACTATACTTACGATACGCAGGGGTTTTTCGATCAACCCGGCTCTAGGGAAGCGCTGCGGGCAGTGGCTGATTTCTTTGAGGAGCGGTTGAACGATTCTCTGCTGGAGATTGATCAGGATACCTTTAACTCGGGTAGTGGGCTTAACTACACTTGGAGCGCTACTTTCAGGCATCCGGGTAATGCTTCTACTATTACATTGCCTGGCCTCGTCGTGCCTGCGAATACGATTATTATTTTTGCGGGTGGGGAAAATTTGGGTGGAGCGACTGGACTTGGTGGCCCGGGTGGCTACGGGGCTAGTGGTAATCAAGCTTGGTTTGATCACTTGGACGCGCGTGGGCAGTCGGGTGCCTTAGCGACTCCGGCGACTGACTTCGGGCCGTGGGGTGGCTTCATTACTTTTAACACAAGTCTCAGCTGGCATTTTCAAATGGATAGCCGACCAGAAGGCACCAAAGCTGATTTTGTCAGCGTTGCGCTGCATGAGTTGGGGCATGTGCTGGGGATCGGTACGGCAGATTCTTGGGATGCCTCGATCAATGAGGATGATGCTTTTACGGGCTCGCAGAGTGTGAGCAGCTTTGGCGCGCCGGTGCCTTTAGATCCTCTCCTGGGGCATTGGCAGGACGATGCCAACTGTAGCGCTCCTTTGGGCTACACTCCGGGTAATGCTTTGAATGTGCTAAGCCAGACTTATACCTCCTTTGGAAATGCACATGGCGTGGATCAAATCGCGCTGATGGATCCATCCAGCTGCACCATTACGAACGTGACGACGCTGCTGGTCTTTACTGATTTGGATTTTGCGGCTTTGAGTGATATCGGGTGGGAAGTTTTTCAGCCGCTCGATTTGGAGGTGCTTACATTGGAGCCAGCGGCTGCCGAGTCTGCGGCAGTGGCTAGCAGGGCAGCAGTGGCGTCGGTGCCTTCGGATGCAAAAAGAGGCTCAACCGAAGATACTTCGTTTTCGAGCCGTAGCGTGCGATTTGTCGAGGGCTGTGGCCTGCCCGTGCAATAATTTTTACAACAACTCGCTTTGCTTGCCGCCGGGTGCTTGCAGGCCGACGATGTGCCAGCCTTTTTCGGTGAGGACGCGGCCTTGAGCAGTGCGTTGCAAGTAGCCTTCTTGGATCAGGAAAGGTTCGTGGACTTCCTCCAGAGTATGGGCTTCTTCGCCGACGGCGACGGCGACCGTGCCGAGGCCGACGGGACCGCCTTTGTAGTTTTCGGCCATGATGCGCATGATCTGCTTGTCCATCTCGTCGAGGCCACGTTGGTCGATTTCGAGTAGCTCCAGCGCGGCGGAGGCGGAGTCTTTGGTGATGGTGCCGTTGCCGCGCTGCTGGGCGAAGTCGCGGCAGAAGTTGACGAGGTTATTCGCGATACGTGGGGTGCCGCGCGCACGGCGGGCGATCTCGGCCGCGCCGGCTGTTTCGAAAGCCACATTAAGGATGCCGCAAGTGCGCTCGATGATGCCCTGTAGGACGGCATGACTGTAGTAGTTGAGGCGCGAATGCAGCGTGAAGCGGCTGCGCAGCGGCGCGGTGAGCAAGCCCATGCGGGTGGTGGCTCCGAGGAGCGTGAAGCGCGGGAGCGTGAGCCGCACACTGCGGGCGTTGGGGCCTTGATCAATCATGATGTCGATCCGGAAGTCTTCCATCGCCGAGTAGAGATACTCCTCGACGTTTTTCGGGATGCGGTGGATCTCGTCGATGAAGAGGATGTCGCCTTCGTTTAGATTAGTCAGTAGGCCAGCCAAATCGCCCGGCTTATCGATGACGGGGCCGGAGGTGATGTTGACCTTGGTGCCCATCTCGTTGCCGAGGATGAGCGAGAGCGTCGTCTTACCTAGCCCGGGAGGGCCACTCAGCAGAATATGATTGAGCGGGTCGCCGCGATCGCGCGCCGCGCCGACCATTACCTTAAGGCGCTCGAGGGTTTTATCCTGCCCGGCGAAGTCGGCAAAGGAGAGCGGGCGTAGCTCCGACTCTTCCGCGTTTTCAGGCGCGGCTAGCGTTTGTTTGATAAATTCGGTGCCGGTGGGCGGATCTTCGGGGGAAAAGGACATGCGTTTAATTGGCTTTATGAGATTAGTGTGACGGTGTGGCCTTGTTTAATCGCCTTTTTACTAAGTGCTTTATCAAATGTGTGGAAGGGGAGGTATTCATCATGAGAGAGGCATAGGTGCATCGCATCCGCAAAATCTGCTCCAGCTGAGCTGACGTCAAGCGCTTCCAGCATGCGGTCTTCCGACTCGAAGCAAACGCCGTCGGTTGCTGCCAGACGGCGAATAGAATTTATAATTTCGTAGTGGGAGGTTTCGTAATGGTGGCGTAGAACCCAAGCAGTTTCCAGAGTGACGGTCTTGCTGATCCAAATGCCTTCATTTTCAACCAACTGCATCGCCTTCTCCATTTGTTCTGGGTCGTCTCCCGTTATCAGACGAATCGCCACATTTGTGTCCACCGCGACCATCAACCCCATTTCTCCTTGATTGCCTTGCCGATCGCTTCGTCCATTTCCTCTAGGGTGCTCGCTTTCATGCCAGGCCGGTGAAGTATGCCGGCAACCTCACGGATAGAGTATTTCTTTTTCTTAGCAGGAGCCTGTAAGACGAGCTGCCCTGCCTCTTCGCAGACTTCCAGCTCCGTGCCTGCCTCCCAGCCGAGCTTCTGCCGGTAGGCTTTGGGGATCACTACCTGCCCCTTGCTGGATACTTTGGTCTTCATAATGAAAAAAGTAAGACGAAGGTAAGATTTAGTCAAGGCACCTAAAGCACCCGAATGTGAAATTTAAAAAACCTCATATTTTCTAGCCACAGAAAGGCACGAACCCACGGAGCCCAAGCAGCACCAACCAAAACAAAGCCCAATCCAGCAGGCAAAAGAATAATCATTCTGCAGAATAATCATTCTGCAGAAAATACAGAACCCCGAACCGACGCATTTTTGGCAGAATCATTAAAGGCAGAATCATTCCTACAACGCCGCAGCCAAGGCACGGTAATTGAATCACTACCCAACCCCAGCAAAGTCACAGCCACAAAGAGGCACAAAAATACACAAAAACCTTCCCGCCGCACGAACCCACTCATTCAAATTTTTGTGCTTTCTAGTGCCTTTTTGTGGCAGAAACCACAGAGCCTAAGCTACACCATCCAAAATGATTCTGCCCAAAGGAGTCGCGCAGGAATAAACTACCAGCTTTATCGCAGTTCCTTTCTAGGGCTGATCATATAATTCCACTCTCCATGAAAGTCGGCGGTTTCGATGTTAAGGCTTTCCATTTCGCTATCAGAGATC
>Ga0307933_1000599_pt1 | contig 33423 bp, 27 predicted proteins | sample OrgLakmetageno88_FD_201811 | JGI IMG/M metagenome (GOLD analysis project Ga0307933, IMG submission 201811) | Saline water microbial communities from Organic Lake, Antarctica - #88 | ecosystem: Environmental > Aquatic > Non-marine Saline and Alkaline > Saline | place: Antarctica: Organic Lake... | reverse complement strand
CCATCAGTCATCATCCATCATTCAAATGCCCGACTCCGCTGAAATCGAATCACTCGTCATCAAATCCGTTCAAATGCTGGCAAAGGATTTTGAAATCGATGCACTCACCGAGCCGACAACCGACAGCCTTCTTTACGGCGAAGGCGGACCACTCGACAGCATGGCACTAGTCAATCTCGTCGCGGATATCGAAGACGCACTTCACGAAGAATATTCCGTCAATGTCACTCTAACCGACGAAAAGGCGCTCAGTGCAAAACGCTCGCCTTTTCGCTCCATCGCCAACCTGTGTAACGCCATCACGGAAAGGATGCCGAAGTGAAAAGTATCGTCATTACCGGCACCCGCAAAGGTATCGGCAAGTCATTAGCCGAACACTACCTCGCCGAAGGTTGGCAAGTCGCCGGTTGCAGCCGGGGCGAGTCGAGCATCAGCCATGATAACTACCGCCACTTCTCACTCGACGTCAGTGATGAGCTCGCGGTTGTCGCCATGGCACGTGCCGTCAAAAGTGAATTTGGCGGAGTCGATGCCCTAATCAATAATGCCGGCATCGCCTCGATGAACCATGCGATCCTCACACCGGCTGACACAGTCAATAGCGTGCTCGCGACCAATGTCACCGGCACCTTCCTCTTTTGCCGCGAGATGGCCAAGCTTATGCGCCGCAAAAAGTCCGGCCGCATCGTCAATTTCACTACCGTCGCCCACCCGCTCAACCTCGAAGGCGAAGCCATCTACGCGGCCAGTAAGGCCGCCGTCGAAAGCCTCACCCGTATCCTTTCCCGCGAGTTCGCCGAACTCAGCATCACTGTTAACGCCCTTGGCCCGACGCCCATCGACACCGACCTTATTCGCGGCGTGCCTGAAGGCAAAATGGATGCGCTTATTCAACGCCAGGCAATTCGCCGGCTGGGTGAAGTGCGCGACGTGATCAATGCCGTCGACTTCTACCTCCGCCCCGAGAGCGATTTTATCACTGGCCAAGTGATTTATTTGGGGGGGGTTACGTAGCGGGAGGGCTCGGCTCCGTCCGGGCCGCGATCTTGCAATCGGTGCCGTTTTGGCCCGCGCGGTCCAGACGGAGCTGGACCCTCCCGCCCGATGAGGTAGTGAATTATTAACTACGATTTAATCCTTGGCTTCCATACAGAACTTAAATTCCCACAATGAATTGGATCCTCGACAGATTTCAGCAATTCGGCTCAAAGACCGCCTGCATCGAAGGTGGTAAGGCGTGGACTTACGCGGAGCTGCTTGTTGAGATCGAAACAGCCAAGTCGGCTTTCGGTGGCGAGCGCATCATCCCTATCGAAACGGACTCCACTCTAGAGGGCCTGGCTCAGCTTATAGCGATTGCCTCAACAGACCATATCGCACTGCCGCTTCCCCCTTCTCTACCCGACGCTGAGCAAGCGCACACGCGCGAAGTCGCGGCCAGCTCCCCACTCTACGAACAGCTCGAAGGCAGCGGGCTCATCCTTTTCAGCAGTGGCACCAGCGGCCAGCCGAAGGGCATGCTGCATCATCTGCCCGCACTGCTCAACCGCTTCGAGCCAGTAACGCCGCGTAGCGACCGCACATTACAGCTCTTACTCATCGACCATATCGGCGGGCTCGACGCCGCCTTTCGCTGCCTCTGCGCCGGCTCCACGCTCGTCATACCTGAGGCCCGCACACCTGAAGCTGCCGGACGTGCCATCGAGGCACATCAGATCAACATACTGCCTGCCTCGCCAACCTTTCTCAACCTTATGTTGATAAACGGCGTGGCCGAACAATTCGATTGCAACTCGATTGAAATCATCGCCTACGGCGCAGAGGCCATGCCCCAAGCACTGCTAAAACGCATCGGCAAAGCCTTTCCCAGCGCAGACCTTCAACAAAAATTCGGCACCAGTGAAACCGGCGCGGTTCGCATCGAAAGTTGCGAGAAGGATAGCCTCTATTTCCATATCAAAGATTTGGATACTCAATGGAAAGTGGTCGACGACGAGCTTTGGTTAAAAACTCCGTCCCGTATCATCGGCTACCTCAACTGCGACGAGAACTCACTCGAAGCCGACGGCTGGTATCGCACCGGAGACCTTGTTGAAGAAGGCCAGGATGGCAGCCTCCGCATCATCGGCCGCCAGAGCGCGACCATCAACATCGGCGGACAAAAGGTGCACCCTTCTGAAATCGAAGCGGTCCTCCATCACATCGAGGGCATCGATGCATGCTACGTCTACGGCGAGCCGGACCCCATCACTGGCCAGCACGTGGCCTGCGAAATAGTGACAAGTATCGAACAAGAATTACGCAGTTGGAAACGCAGCATCCGCAACCATTGCCGAGGCAAGCTGGCACCGTGGAAAATTCCTTCGAGTGTGACGGTGAGTGATGACCTCAGCGTGAATTCGCGGATGAAGCGGGACTAGAATGATCGTAGGAGTGCTGCTCGCGGCACCCGCGTAGGTTCGTGAGCCCCCGAGTAGGACGTGAGCCGCACAACGCACGCGGGCTTCGTAAACAAAGCCCCTACAAATCAATCAGCGCCTAATGTATAACGCTGAAGACTAGGGCAAAATTCGCGCAGGATTTCCATAAATCTTTTGCCCGTTTTTCACGTCGCGCATCACGACGGATCCAGCTCCGACAAATGCCCCGTCACCCACTGAGATTCCCGGCAAAACATGCGCGCCGGAACCGAGGAAGACTCCGTCTCCGATAGATACACCAGCCGTCAAACTATTCAAAGGGCTAAGCGTGGACCATTCCCCGATAGTCACATCATGCCCGACCGTGCTGTTTAAGTTGACCATGGCCATCCGGCCCACCGCGATATCGCAGGTCAGAATCACCCCTGGGCACACCACCACTCCAGCTCCCAGGGCGACTCTGTCTCCAATAACCGCAGTGGGATGCACGATGCTAACAAATTCGGCACCCTGCTCGATCAGCCCACGACAGGCCTTCTGCTTCATCTCTACATTGCCAATACCACAGGCAAACAGCTGGCTGCCTTTCGGCACAAACTCACTGACCTTCGCAACCACTTTGCCATCGTGATTAAAGGAATCAAGCGCCGACAGGTCATCGTCCAGAAATCCGCTAAACTCCCAGTCACGGCCCCACGCACTGGTATCCTTCAGCCAGCAGTAAAGTTCACGACCAAAGCCACCTGCTCCTACAATGTATAATTCCGGCAACATGTCCTACACGGTAATTTTTCGAATCGCCTGGTCAATACACATCTCTGCTACCTAAACTCGTGAAATAACATATTTGTGCGTTCACTGGGTCCGTTTCCGCTTCGGCAGACCCTTGGCATTATAAACGGCTTTTGATTTACGCTTTTTCTTCGGCTTCGACAGCGCTGATCCGGAGCTGCCACCGCCATGCTTACCGCTCTGCAGGGTGTCGATTTGGTCGCGGATCATGGCAGCTTTTTCAAATTCCAACTTACGGGCGGCCTCGAGCATTTCCTCTTCCATTTCAGCAATGACGATGCCGACATCCCGATCATCAGTCTCGCCCACCATCAAGTCAGCGTCTTCATCCTGATCATAGCGTTTGCCGGGAGTTTGCAGGCTTTCATCGATACCGCGCTTCACGCCTTTCGGCGTGATCCCGTGCTCTTTATTATGCGCGAGCTGTTTCTCGCGGCGGTATCCGGTTGTTTCCAGCGCCTTTTGAATCGAGCCCGTGATGACGTCAGCATAAAGCAAGACACGGCCTTTTTCATGGCGGGCCGCCCGTCCAGCAGTCTGGATCAAGCTGGTCGCGCTACGCAGGAAGCCTTCTTTGTCAGCATCAAGAATTGCGACGAGCGCAACTTCAGGCAAATCAAGCCCTTCCCGGAGCAAGTTCACTCCGACCAGCACATCAAAGTCTCCTTTTCGCAGGCGGCGTAGAATCTCAACCCGCTCAACAGCGTCGATATCGGAGTGTAGATACTCGACATTCAAGCCCGCCTCACGCAGGAATTCCGCAAGGTCTTCGGACATGCGCTTCGTCAATGTCGTCGCTAGGACCCGCTCGCCCGCTTCTGCTGCTAGGCGAGCTTCTCCAATAAAGTCTTCGACCTGTCCTTTGAGCCCACGTATCTCCATGACAGGATCAACCAGACCAGTCGGGCGAATAACCTGCTCAGCGATAGTCTTTGAGACATCATACTCGTGTTGAGCTGGTGTCGCGGATACGTAGACCGTTTGCTTGGTTATCTCCTCAAACTCCTCCAACTTCTGCGGGCGGTTATCCAATGCAGAAGGCAAGCGGAAGCCATACTCAACGAGACGTTCCTTGCGGGCACGGTCACCGTTATACATGGCGCGCACCTGCGGCAGCGTGACATGGCTCTCATCTATAAAGAGGAGAAAGTCATCGGGGAAGAAATCGATCAGACAAAAGGGCCGCTCGTCCGGCTTGCGTCCTGAGAGATAACGGGAGTAATTTTCGATTCCGGTGCAAAAGCCCATCTCCTGCAGCAGCTCGATATCATATTCGGTCCGCATACGAATGCGCTGGGCTTCAATTAGCTTATTCTGCGATTCAAACTCTGCGATCCGTTCGTCAAGCTCGGCACGTATGCCTTTGATCGCACCCTCAATCTTGTCTTTCGGAGTGACGTATTGGGTGGCCGGATAAAGGCTAAACATTTCCAACGGGGCTCCGGCTTCGCCGGTCACAGGGTCCAGTTCACAGATACTCTCAATTTCGTCCCCCCAGAACTCGACGCGTATCGCACTCTCCATGTAGGCAGGATAAATATCGACCACGTCGCCTCGCACGCGAAACGTTCCGTTCTTAAAGTCGATGTCGTTTCGGTTATAAAGCGAGCCGACGAGTTGCTCTAAGAAACTGTCGCGAGAGATCTCCACGCCCGGCTTCAGCTCGATCATCATTGTCTTAAAATCCTCCGGCGAGCCAAGGCCATAGATACAGGACACACTGGCTACAACGATCACATCGCGTCGACTGAGCAGCGACGAAGAAGCAGAGATCCGCAGTCGCTCAATTTCTTCATTAATCGAAGAATCTTTCTCGATGTAAGTATCCGTCTGCGGGATGTAGGCCTCCGGCTGGTAGTAATCGTAATAGCTGACGAAATATTCGACCGCATTGTTCGGGAAGAATGCTTTAAACTCGGAATAGAGTTGGGCGGCCAAGGTCTTATTATGGGAAATAACCAAGGCAGGACGCTGTAAATCCTGAATGACATTCGCCATAGAGAAGGTCTTCCCCGAACCAGTCACGCCTAGCAGCGTCTGGTAGTCATGGCCAGCGCGCAACGATTCCCCCAGCTTCCGAATTGCCTCCGGTTGGTCGCCTTCCGGCCGATAATCACTCTTTAACTGGAAATCCACTAAGATAAAGAGGCTGGGCTTGAGCTTTTACGCAAGCGTGTCCCTGTCATTATAAATAAAAGCATAAGCGAAAAAGGCACGAGCCCGTGAGGAAGCCTAACAATGGCTTCCGCAATCCATGGATGCATGCCATAGAAGTTTTCTGCCGGTGTCCAATACGCTGCGATGCGGGCGAACGCGGTCAGCAGACCCCAGAAAGCAGCATAGGCTGCCGCTGGGATTCGAGATCTCGGGAACCATAAAAGGGCAGGTGCCAGAAAATCCAAAATCCCTGCGATACGTAAAAAGATTAGCGCTCCATGACGATCCACTCCAAGCAACCGCATTGTCATATTCACAAATTCATTATTTTGCGGCACCCCAAAGCCCAGTGCGTACATTCCGTGGCCAATAAAAGTGAAAGCGATTAATATGGCGGCCAAAGAGCCCCAAATCGAGAGTTGCATCCTCCCGTAAAGCACCAGCAGCAACGGAGTGCCCCACTGCAGCGAATGCTCCAACAACATAGCGAACTTGAAGTCGGCATCACTCCAGCGCAGCAGGCCGTAAAGCAACAAACAGAACGCCGCGGCTAGCACCACGCCATTTGCCAGCTTGCACTCACGCCCCCGCACGAACCAACAAGCAATAGCCGCAACCAGAAAGAGTGCGCCCATGCTGCGCTGTATGGTAAGGATAAGAGTTTCCGAGTGGGCGGAATAATTCTCCCAACTCATACCAGTGAGCGACTCAAGCGGGTATTCCAGCAAATCCTGATTCCAAAAAAAGGCAGATAAAGGACCGAGATCACTTAGATACAGGTAGCCCCTCCCAAGAAAGAGCGCACATGCAGCAAGCCGCAGGCTAATTAGAATCCAGTCGCGCATCGTTTTATTAGCTTTTCCTACACTAGCCACGTTCATTTGCAGCAATACTAAAAAACCATCCTACGGTCGCGATACGAAGATAAGCGGCGCGCCATGTTCTCTTTAATCCACACCTCTGGAGATGGTGAGTTGCGCACCCCCTTCGGCTTCCCAGAGCGGGAGGCCTTCGGGCAGGGAGAGCACCTCACTATTTGCGGGCAAAGCACTTGAGTTCGCCTCTAAATCGACTAGAACAGTGTGGAGTATCATCTTTTGGGGATAGACGTGAAGGAGGTCGAAGCCGTTGAAGCTGCCGGAATCCAAAGTCCATGACTTGTCATCATCGACCGCACGGAGAGGCGCGCCCCAACATCCCTCACCTGTATATACGGTGCCGTTTTTCATATCCACGACGAAGCCCTCGTCATTGCCCTCAGCTGTAGAGGGCCGTATGGGCAGTGTCCGTTTCATAACGTGCGAATCAGACTCAAAAACAAGGTCGAATCGATAGTCGTGAAAGAGCTGAGCCCAGGCATCGTATTCAGCGCGACCCTCAGACTTTCTACTGGTGTGCGGCCGCATCGGCTTGTGGTAACCTGCGACCAAATGACTAAAGGCGGTTTCGCCGCCCAGTACATCCAAATCTTCGCGCATCCAGTCTGCCTGCAGTGACTCACCGTATTCCGAATTTAAAACATAATAACGAAGCAAGTCGCCGCCGAAAGTGAGTCCGTAGTAGTTATCGGGTGTCGTATCGAACAAATCATAGATCGTGCTGTTTCCCCGCCCCTCATGATTGCCGCGATGCGGTAAAATCGGATACATTTGGCCATCTTCGCTCACGGTCAATTGCCAATCGTCGAGCCATTCGCCCCATTCACCTGCGTTGTCACGGTTAATCATATCACCGGTAAAAGCCACAAACAGTGGGCGCAGTTTAGCGATCAGGCGATTAGCATTTTGTCGTGGCGTCCGGTTATTTCGACTGTCCCCACCCGCAATAAAGCTGAAGGCTTGCGGCGTATCCGGAGCCGTCCGAAAATAATAGCGCGGGCTGACACCAAGATCGTCAGAAAGAACAAAGTAATAATTTGTATCCGGCTTCAGATCGGAAAGACGGACGAATTTACTGACAATTTCTCCGTCCAGGTAGGCCCCTGTTCGCTCAACGGATTCTGAAAACGGGTAGGCATCCGGATTTAGCCCCTCATCAGTTGTGCCGAAATGGACGGACGCATCGGACGCGCCTCCGTGCGTCCAGGCAACTGTGATCGTTGTCGCCGGGTCATCGACCCAGACGAGGCGAATCTGGGAAGCTGAAGTAATCACTTCCGCTTCAACTTCCCCGGAAGGTTTCTCCAGCGCCAACGAAAGATCAAAGCTGATATCCGAACTCTTCGTGCTCTGATTATGAACTTCAACTGCCACTAGATTACTGCCCTTCACCAAAAGTGAAGTCGGCACCGCAACATTTTCGTCGGTTGCATTATCACGTGAAGGACGCGAAGTCGTTTGATTGTAGGAAACATTTTTATCCTCGGGCATAAGATCCGTGCGGTGGACTTCCTGTCCGTTCAGGTAAATGATGGCACCGTCATCATACAGAAGGTCTAATGAAACGGAGTCTAAATCCGGGACTGCCTCTAAGTTGAAGGTATGCCTGAAATAATAAGTTGTTTGCGAGACTTCCAATTGGGTCACCTCGTCGCCGTCGCCATAGCCAAACTGACCCCGACCCGACTTCCAACCCCCATCATCAAAGTCGGCTTCACGCCATGCGGTGCTCTGATCGCTGCCATCGTCCAAATAGCGCCATGCCGACCCCTGCGGCACGAGTTCTGCACCGGCGCACACACCGACTGTGAACAGAGCGCATAAAGCGACGAGTATCCTTGGCTTTAAAAAATCCATAGCTATTTGTTATTTAAAGTGCCATAGGACACTCAGGTCATACGAAAAAAATAGATAATTCAGCGCATACGCAACAACGCACAAGGCAAGGAAACTAGCAAAAATTTCTATCATTTCTTACTCAGCTTCAACTGCCCGCCCAAATAGAGGATTGAAAAAGCCAATAGCAGCCGATTTAATTTGACCTTCAACCAACCGCTCCATTAGAAGCGCTTACTTAACTATAAAACAACATAATTAACCCTAATTACATATGCCAGTAGCAACACCTACTCAATACGCCGCGATGCTTGATGCCGCCCAAAAGGGCAACTACGCCTACCCGGCAGTCAACATCACTTCGATCACCACCATCAATGCAGCGCTCAAAGCTTTTGCCGATGCAAAGTCTGACGGTATCATTCAGGTTTCCACTGGTGGTGGCCAATTTGCCTCTGGCCTCAACGTGAGCGATGCCGCCTTCGGAGCGATTGTTCTGGCCGAAGCGACTCATATTCTTGCGGAGAAGTATGATGTGCTCGTTGCACTGCATACGGATCACTGTCACCCGGAGAAAGTGGACGGCTTCCTCAAGCCACTCCTCGAAGCATCACGCAAGCGCATCGCCGAAGGCAAGGGCCCGCTCTTCCAGTCGCACATGTTCGATGGCTCGGTAGTCGAGCTTAAGGAAAACCTCGAAATCTCCAAGGACCTGCTCAAAGAGTGCGCCGATCTTGGCATCATCCTCGAAGTCGAAGCCGGTTGCGTTGGCGGCGAGGAAGACGGCCACGACACATCTGGCCTGCCCGCGGAAAAGCTCTACACCACACCAGAGGATATGGTGGAAGTTTACGAAGCCCTTCAGCCGATCGGTAAGTTCATCTTCGCAGCTACTTTCGGTAATGTGCACGGCGCTTACAAGCCCGGCTCTGTAAAGCTGAAGCCAACCATCCTCCGCGATGGCCAAAAAGCAGTGACTGACAAGCACGGTGAAGGTGCCTTCATGGATCTCGTCTTCCACGGCGGCTCCGGATCCGAGTTGAGCGACATTCGCGAGACTCTGGAATACGGCGTCATCAAGATGAACATCGATACCGACACACAATACGCGTTCACCCGCCCGATCGTGACCCACATCTGCGAGAATGTCGAAGGTGTGCTCAAAATCGACGGCGAAGTCGGCAACAAAAAAGTCTACGATCCACGCAGCTACCTGAAGAAGGCCGAAGCCAATATGGCCGCACGCCTCATACAGGCTGCCGAGGACCTCTGCTCGAACGGCAAGACTATCTTCGGCACCGTTTAGTCCCGATAGGCTCTATTTCAACAAAAGCCGGGTTGCGAAAGCACCCGGCTTTTTTGGCGCCCAGCTTAAAAGCGGCAACGAAATGAAGAAATCCTGAACGACGTCCAGTCCCCTAAAGTTGAAAGATTGTCGGAACTGCTTGAAATCGACCGAAGTCTTGGCATTTAACAGTTATGCAGCCCGAAAAAACATCCAGAAATCCACTTGAAGATATCGACACCGTCCTCGTCGATGAAGCTGCGATTAAAGCGCGCCTCGTCGAAATGGGAGATGAGATTAACAAGACATACGCGGGCCGCGAACTGGCCGTGATTGCGATTATCAATGGCGCCATTATATTCGTGGCTGACTTGATTCGCGAACTTGATCTCTCTATTCAGCTCGACTGCATCCGCGTCTCATCCTACAGGGATGAAACAAAGCCCATGCAGGAACCGGAAGTGATCGATAAGATACGCCTCGATCTGGAAGGCCTCGATGTCTTGCTCATCGATGACATTCTCGACACGGGCAAGACGCTTTCCCGTGTCTGCGAAATTTTCCAAGCCATGAAACCGGCGTCCTTACGCACCTGCGTTCTACTGGATAAGAAGACAACCCGCAGCGTTGACTTTGAGGCCGATTTCGTGGGATTCCGCGTGCCCGACGAATTTGTGGTCGGCTACGGGCTGGATTTTGCCGAGCGCTACCGACAGTTGCCGTGTATCGGGGTGCTCAAACCTGAGCTTCAGAATCCACCGGAGTGGAGCTAGGGAACATCGAAGTCACTTAATTTCGACATCAGCGTTCAACATTGTAGCCGGATGCCTTCGCATTCGGACGCCCCGCATGCTACCAAAGATTCGACCAAAGCGGAAGCGATTCGGCTACCGTATCGAAGTGACTTAATTTCGATATCAGCGTTCAACATTGTAGCCGGATGCCTTCGCATTCGGACGCCCCGCATGCTACCAAAGATTCGACCAAAGCGGAAGCGATTCGGCTACCGTATCGAAGTGACTTGAATTCGGCGTTCGATTTTTCCCGCTGAGGGGGATTGAACGTTTCACGTTCTCTACCGCTCGCCTATCGCCACATAGTCGCGCGGGGTTTTGCCGGTGTAAATCTGGCGCGGGCGGTGAATGCGACTTTTAGGATTTTCTGCGATTTCTTTCCAGTTCGCAATCCAGCCAGGCATACGACCGATGGCAAACATGACGGTAAACATTTCGACAGGGATACCGATCGCCTTAAGAATGATGCCACTATAGAAATCGACGTTCGGATACAGCTTGCGGGAGACAAAGTAGTCGTCTTCCAGGGCGGCCTGCTCTAAGCGCTTAGCGATGTCGAGCAGCGGATCATCCATACCCAAACTTTCCAGCATCGACTCGGCACTCTTCCCGAGAATCTTGGCGCGCGGATCGTAGTTCTTATAGACGCGGTGACCGAAGCCCATCAGCTTGGCTTCGCCTTTTTTGGCCGCTTCGATGAAGCGTGTGCCATCGTCACCATCGGCGTGGATCTCTTCGAGCATTTTGATAACCGCCATATTGGCACCACCATGCGAAGGTCCCCAAAGGGCACAGACGCCAGCAGAGACGGAAGCAAAAAGATTGGCACCACCAGAGGCGACCATACGCACGGTAGAGGTCGAGCAGTTTTGCTCGTGGTCGGCATGTAGCATCAGGAACAGGTCAAGCGCTTTAGAGGCACCGTGCGCATCCTTATATTCATTGTAGGGCTCAGAGAACATCATGTGTAGGAAGTTCTCGCTGTAGCTCTTGTCTGCGGGATAGACGAACGGCATGCCCATCTTCATCCGGTAGGTCATCGCCGCAATAGTGCGGACCTTCGAAATAAGGAGCGCTGCAGTCTCGTCGAAGTGCGCGAGGTCCTGCTCACGATCATTGGAGGACATCTCGGGATAGTAAGCGCCCAGAGAATTCAGCATGGACGAAAGGATCGCCATTGGGTGCGCATGGCTGGGGAAGCCGTCAAAGTGATGGTGCATCCCGGTGTGAATAGTTGCGTTTCGGCGAACGTGACTGCGGAAGGCATTTAGGCAACTTTGATGAGGTAATTCTCCATAAATCACAAGCATCGCAGTCTCAAGAAAGGAAGAATGCTCGGCCAGCTGCTCGACCGAGTAACCACGGTGACGCAAGATACCCTTCTCGCCGTCAATGAAGCTGATATCACTCTGGCAGGATCCGGTGTTTCCATAGCCCTCATCGAAAGTAATGCAGCCGGACTTAGCGCGGAGGGTCCGGGTATCTAGTGCTTTTTCACCTTCAGTCCCTTCGATAATGGGGAATTCAAAGTTCTCGTCGCCGAGTCGAATAGTGCCTGTAGTTTCCATGTGTAGCGGGTAGTTTTTTACGCAGTAGTTGTCTAAAGCCTTGCTGGTTAAGCGCTGATTAAGCACTGGCTAGAGCGTTTTCAAGAAGTTGCGGTAGAGATGCAATCCTTTTGCCTGACTTTTTTCTGGATGAAACTGTGTAGCAATACAGCGCCCAGCGCAAATTCCGGAAACAAATTCTCCTCCGTAATCTGTCTTGAATAGGGTTAGTGAGTCATCGGCAGGCTCTATATAATAGCTGTGAACGAAGTAAAATTGATCTTTTGCCGACTGTAGCCCATCCGTGCAGGGTGCACCCGCGTCGAAGGTAACAGCGTTCCAACCCATGTGCGGAATCTTCAAGGCTGGATCGATTTGAAAGCGCTTAACCGAACCTTTAAAAACACCCAGCGCTTGAGTGTCACCCTCCTCGGAATGCTCAAAGAGCGCCTGCAAACCCAAACAGATTCCAAAGAAAGGGCGATCCGCAGCAATCCAGTCGCGGATCGTGCGGTCAAAGCCAGTCTGCTGGAGCAGTCGCATGGTGTCGACGATAGCACCCTGCCCCGGAAAAACAAGGGCGTCGGCCTTGGAGACACCCTCAGGAGAATCAACCAGATAAGCATCGGCACCAATGTGCTGCCATGCGCGTAGCACACTTCTCAGGTTACCCATGCCGTAGTCAATCACTGCGACACGGGGCCGCAGACTGCTCTCTGAGGAGATCATAGGGATGTTTAGTATCGAATTATGCGGACAACCTTTCGGGCTAGCGCAGCGACCGCAGGCATGAGGAGTATTAAACCATTTTCTTGAACAGTAGCGTGGCGTTATGCCCGCCGAAGCCCAGATTGTTACACATGGCTACGTTCACTTCCGCCTCCCTCATCTTGTTTGGGACATAGTCCAAATCGCAGTCCGGATCAGGATCGTTGTAATTAATCGTTGGCGGAATCTTTCCATCCCGAATCGAGAGTGCGCAGACCGCCGACTCAATACCCCCTGCCGCACCGAGCAAGTGGCCGGTCATACCCTTGGTCGAAGAAACAGCTATATTGTGAGCCGCGTCACCAAATGCCTTCTTGATCGCGCCGGTCTCGAACTTGTCGTTATAGGGTGTCGATGTGCCGTGGGCATTGATGTAGCTAATGTCTTCAGGAGTGACGCCCGCTTCTTTCACCGCATTCGTCATGGCCGCGCCCAGCGCTTTGCCCTCCGGATCAGGCGAGGTGATGTGGTACGCATCGCAAGTCGCGCTGTAGCCCCCAAGCTCGCAGTAGATTGTCGCGCCGCGCGCTTGCGCGTGCTCAAGAGTTTCCATGACGAGAACACCGCTGCCCTCACCCATGATAAAGCCGTCACGGCCCTTGTCGAATGGACGACTCGCAGTCTCCGGAGCATCATTATAGCTCGTGCTCATCGCCTTCATCGAGCAGAAACCAGCGTATCCGAGTTCAGTGATCGCGGCTTCACTACCACCTGCCAGCATGACATCCGCCTCTCCATCACGCAACATGTGGTAGGCCTCGCCGATACTGTGAGTGCCGGAGGCACACGCGCTGACAATACCGAAGTTCGGACCACGTGCACCGACTTCGATCGCCACCACGCCACTGGCGATGTTTGCAATCAATGAAGGAATCATGAACGGCGACACCTTGCGTGGGCCCATCTCATAAAGTCGGCGACTCTGCGTCTGGATGGTAAGCATACCCCCGATACCGGAACCAATCAAAACCCCGAAGCGGTCGGAATCAACATTCTCGGTGTCGATACCGGCATCCTGAAGTGCCAGGCGAGCACCCGCCACGGCAAATTGTGTATAACGGTCATTGCGACGGGCTTCTTTTGGGTCCATGTAGTCGCCCGGCTTGAAGTGTAAGCACTCCGAGCCAATCTGCGAGGCATACTCCGTCACGTCAAAAGACTCGACGCGGGAGATGCCGCTTTTACCCGCAAGTAGGTTATCCCAGAAGGTTTCGACGCCGTCACCATAGCTCGTGACTGTGCCGATACCGGTAATCACCACTCTTTTTCTTTCAATGTCTGCACTCATAGATCTCTATAAAAAAATTAAGCCGCATTAAAGCGGCTTAAAGTGTAGGAGGAAAGGAGAATTTTCTTATCCAGCTTTTTCGGTGATGTATTTGGTCACATCGCCGACAGTTTGGAGCTTCTCAGCCTCGGATTCCGGGATCTCACCGTCGATCTCGTCGCTAAATTCTTCTTCAAATGCCATGATGAGCTCAACTTGGTCCAGCGAATCAGCACCGAGATCGTCTAAAAATGACGCCTCAGGAGTGACTTGCTCTTCATTGACGTTAAGTTGGTCAACGATGATTTTCTTTACGCGTTGTTCGATAGTTTGGTCTGCCATGTTTTTCTAGGTTTAGGTTAAATCTGGTTCAATTAAATGTTTAAATCAGCAGCTTCTCAGCATCACATCACCATACCACCGTCAACTGTAAAAACCTGCCCGGTAATATAGCCCGCCTCATCAGAGGCTAGAAAGGCGGTGGTTGCTGCGATGTCTGAGGATTGACCCATCCGCTTCATCGGGATGATACCAACAATAGCTTCCTGCTGCTGCTCATTGAGTTCAGCAGTCATATCCGTCGCGATGAAACCGGGAGCGACTGCATTCACAGTCACGTTTCGAGCCGCGAACTCCTTAGCCAAGCTCTTCGTCAGGCCGATCATACCAGCCTTGGCTGCCGCATAGTTCGCCTGCCCTGCATTTCCAGTGAGTCCGATGACAGATGCCATATTAATAATACGTCCCCAACGCTTGCGGGTCATTGGCCTTGCCAGATACTTGATGAAGCTAAAGCAACTGGAGAGATTGGTATTGATGACATCATCCCAGTCGTCATCACTCATGCGGAAGAGCAAGCCGTCCCGTGTGATACCGGCATTATTCACCAAAATATCGATATTCCCGTGTTTTTCCAAGAGCGCTTCACAGGCCTCCTTCACCGCAGCCTTATCCGCCACATCAAGCGCCACGGACTCCGCAGAGCCTCCACTGGCGTTAATACTATCGGCAACTGCCCCACAGGAGCTTTCTGAACGACTGAGGCAGATGACGTGGTGGCCTTTCGTAGCCAATAACTCGGCAATGCTTTTACCAATACCGCGGCCGGCACCGGTCACAAGGGCGATTCTTTTCTCGGTTTGTTCTGTCATGTTCAGACATAGCCTCAATGGCAAACAAAGCGCGGGCAAGCACGAATCGAATACCGCATAGAAAAAACTATGGGCTCTGCAATAAGGTCAGATTGTTTTTTTCGATTCGCTATTAATATCGAGCAACATTGACAGGCACCATCTAGATAGGCTCAAGTGCAACATGCCCGAAGAGGAAGAACAACGTATTCAGAAAATAATAGCCAACGCTGGTATTTGTTCGCGCCGCGAAGCAGAGCGCCTGATCGAAGACGGCAAAGTCCGCGTGAATGGGAAAATCGCTGAGCTCGGCTGGAAGGCGACCACCAAGGATGCCATCTTCGTCAAGAACAAACCACTGCGCAGTGGTCCCGAGGCACCGGTCACCTTACTCATGAACAAGCCGAAAGGCGTGCTCTGCACAAATGCGGATCCGCACGGCGGACGTACAGTCTTTGAACTCCTTCCGTCGGACCTACAGCGGCAGCGCCTCTTCTGCGCAGGTCGGCTCGATAAAGACAGCGAAGGCCTGCTTATTATTACGAACGACGGCGACCTCGCCCACCGCATAACTCACCCGAGCACCCAAATTGTGAAACGCTACCGGGTGGTCTTACACCGCGATTTCAATAAGGCAGACATCCCGAAGCTCTTAAACGGAGTTGATGACGAAGGCGACTTTCTTAAAGCCGAGAAAGTCATCCCTGCCCCGGTCGCGGGCGAGGGCCACCAACGCCGACTCGAAGTGCACCTCCACCATGGCAAAAAGCGCGAAGTGCGCCGGCTTTTCGAAGCCAACCGCTACTTCGTTAAGAAGCTTGTGCGCGTGCAGATTGGCAAATGCGTCCTGAAAAATATTCCTAAGGGTGGTATTAAAATATTAGGCAAAAAAGACATTGAGCGTCTCTTCGCTTGACGCTGGTCAAAGACCACTTTTTTCGCCAACATCACACTTTATGATTAAAGTGCTTACTATTTTACTCCCGGCCTTAACACTGTTTACCGGGCCACTCCTCAGCGCGGAGAATATCGTCCTGCGCACACAGCCGGACGCGAGCGCTCCGGCAATCACTCGTATGATTGCCACGGAAAAGGTCCTCCTGGAAGCGGCTCCGGCCAGTGAGAACAGCGACTGGAAAAAGCTCGACCTGAAGATCCCTTTCGAAGGTTACGTGCCTGCCGCTTCGCTGACCAAATCACTCGCGGTCATCCAAAACACTCCGGTTCACTTTTTACCGGACGCAGCCTCAGACACACTCACAAGCGTCCGGGATGGGGATGTGTATGAAGTCAAAAGGGTCAAAGACGACTGGGCCACAATCGAAATACACAAAGAAATCACCACTTACTTTCAAGTCGCAGCCACTCCGGAAAAGGCATCCTCCGCAACGACTACATTGATACCTGCAGCGCCATTACCTTTGGTTAAGCCTGAGCCGCCGGTGCTCACCCTATCTCCCGCCGAGCCAATGACAGCTCCTGAGACAACTTCACCCGCATTTGATCCGAATCTCAGCGTAGGTATAACCGCGCCCGACCAGCTCCCACCCGAAAACGTCATTTGGAGCAAGGCAACAACGATGCCAGGCCCTGCCAGACGCAACCCGGTCCCCACAACTCCTGTAGTGAGTCCCGCGCCTCCCGTCGAGCCCATCATGCCTCCCGCGTCCAATATCATGGTCAGCACGAGCAACACTCAGGCGAGAGAGACCACGAAGAAGGCTCCTCCATCCGCCGACCAGCCACACCGCTTGCTGACCGGCACCCTCGTTCGAGAAATTGAAACCCGCGGGACCACCTACCCACTTCGACTCAAGTCACCCGACGGCCGCCTCATCGCATACGTCGACATGTCCGGAATCTTTATCAGCGATCTCTCCGCTTACCTCGACCAACGAGTTGTCCTGCGTGGACAACTCAGTAAGGTGAAACCGGGCAGTCATGATTTAATTATCTATGTCCACCAAATCCTCTCGGGGAACTAAAGCCATGCAAGCGATCCGAAGCATCACCTTTGCCGTCAATACGACTAAAGACGGCGCACTCGATACCGCACGCTATTTGGCAGGCATCGCTGAGTGTGAAGGCGTGCAGACTCAAATAGCGACGGACTACCCCCTCTCAGCAGACATGCTACACGGGCAGGATCTGTGCATCACGATCGGTGGAGATGGCACCCTCCTCAGCGTACTGGATGCCGCACTCGAATCCGGAGCTGCAGTGCTCGGTGTAAATCTCGGCAAACTGGGCTTTCTCGCGACTTACACGAAAGAAGAGGCGGGAAGCAACCTACCTGATTTAATCCAGGGTAGCTATGACATCGCCGAACGTTCCGTATTGAAGTGCACCACCGCCCAGGGTGAATCCGTTTACGGCCTCAATGATGTTGTGCTAAAAGAAACCGAAGGCCGGGGCCTGATCCGCCTGCAGGTTTCCTCCAATGGAAATCCTGTTTCCGAATACCACTGCGATGGCCTCATTTTTGCCACGCCAACTGGCTCCACAGCCTACAACCTTTCCGCAGGCGGCCCAATCATCGGCCCGCGGGTGAGCGCCATCGCCATGACTCCGATCTGCCCTCATACGCTGGGCAATCGCTCCGTCATCTTCGACAACTCTTCCGAGATTTCTGTTGTTAGCGGAGACAGCGAATCCTGCCCGCGCATCACGATCGATGGGCGCGTCCGCTTCGAAGCAAGCGACAACTTCCCGATTCACATCACAGTGGCAGAAAAGAGCTTTCGCCTCATGCAAAACCCGGATCACTCACACTTCGCCATCGTCCGCGACAAACTCGACTGGGGCGACCCGGCGATTCGGTAGCTATAAACATTTAACAGAATGATTAACGGCAGACGTAGTTCCGACGGAGATGGCGAAGCAATAATTGTGTCAGCTTAAAATCATTCTGCCGTAAATTATTCTGCTGATTCACTTCAAAAACTAACTTTTGAATATATTCGAACAACTCGCGCCGACGAAGCAGCGCTCGATTCTTAAGGTCGCCGAACTCCTTCATTTCTCTGGCGGCCGCGCCCTATTGGTCGGTGGCTGCGTGCGTGATGGCATCCTCGGGCTTGATGCCAAGGATATTGACATGGAGGCTTACGGGCTCGACGCGGACGAAGTCGAAGCCGCGCTCAGGCCACACTTCCGCCTCGACACCGTGGGCCGTGCCTTTGGCGTTTTTATCCTGAAAGGTGAAAATATAGATCTGGCCCTGCCCCGCCGCGAGTCGCGGATCGGCCCGAAACATACCGACTTCAAAGTCGAGGGTGACTCGAGCATGTCGCCGACCGAGGCTGCCTCCCGCAGAGATTTCACGGTCAATGCCATCAGCTGCGATCCGCTGACCGGCGAGATCATCGACCCTTACAAGGGCGTCGCCGACTTGAAAGCCCGGCGCCTGCGCCACGTCTCCAAGGCCTTCAGCGAAGATCCGCTCCGCGTGCTTCGGGGTATGCAGTTTGTGGCACGATTTGGACTCGATGCGGACAGAGAAACAATCGAACTTTGCCGCCAGCTTAGCCCCATCGACCTACCCGCCGAACGCCTCTGGGAGGAATGGAAGAAGCTAATCCTAAAAGGGCAGTCCATCTCAGCAGGACTCAACTTCCTCAAAGACTGCGGCTGGCTCCAGTATTTCCCGGAGCTTGAGGCATTGGTCGGTTGCGATCAGGAGCCAAAGTGGCACCCGGAGGGTGACGTCTGGAAACACACCCTGCATTGCCTCGATGCCTACGCCGCCCACCGTATCGACGACGAATGGGAAGATCTCATCGTGGGGCTCGCCGTGCTCTGCCATGACTTCGGCAAACCCGACACCAGCTATATCGACGAAGCGAGGCGCATCCGCAGCCCACGGCATGACGTCGAAGGTGTGCCGGTCGCCAAAGCCTTTCTGGAACGACTCACCCGCCAGAAGAAAATTTTTGATGAAGTGCTCCCACTCGTCGAGCAACACATGCGCCCTCTCGCACTCTATCGCGACGGCGCGGGCGACTCCGCCATCCGCCGCCTCGCCGCCCGCGTCAAACGCGTCGACCGCCTCTGCCGTGTCGCCCATGCCGACAAGAACGGCCGCCCACCGATCCCGCCCGACGACTTCCCCGAAGGCCGATGGCTGCTCGAACGTGCCGAAGCACTCGCCATTCAGGACAACGCCCCAAAGCCCATCCTGCTCGGCCGCCACCTCATCGAATTCGACATCAGGCCCGGCCCTAGCTTCGGCAAGATCCTCGACCGCGCCTACGAAGCTCAACTCGACGGCGCTTTTGGCAACGAAGAAGAGGGACGCGTTTACCTAAAGAAGTTAGTGTCTGAGCTACTTTAACTACTAAAGAGCTAGATAGAAAATAATCGGTTTCATTTTTGCACTCGTGGAGAATACTGTGTGTCGATACCCTTAGAACACACGTCTCTAAATCCATTTACCAAACCCCAATCATGACAAAACATATCTTATCCGCATTCCTTATCGCCTTCAGCCTGATTGCCGGCACGAGTTCGACACTGGCGAAGCCTACGAAAGAGCCAGAGATCAAGGCACTGCTTATCACGGGTGGTTGCTGCCATGATTATGGCACACATCGCGAAATTCTCCCAGCCGCAGTCGATTTGAAGTCAAAGCTCGAAGTTGAGTGGACGATCTACCACCAGAGAACTTCGAAAGGCCACCGCATGCTGGAACTCTACAACAATCCCGACTGGGCCAAGGGCTACGATGTGGTCGTGCATAATGAATGCTTCGCCAATGTAGGGAAAGACAACGAAGATTTTGTTGAGCGTATACTAGCCCCGCACCGAGAAGGCGTGCCCGCCGTCATGGTGCACTGCTCCATGCACTCCTATAGAACCGGTGAGAACAAAGAAGAGTGGTGGAAATTCTGCGGCCTCTACACGAAACGCCATGGCGCGAAACATCCCTTTGAAGTCGATCTCCTAAAGCCGGACCACGAAGCGCTCAAAGGCATGTCGAATTGGACCACACCTCAGGGCGAATTGTATTTTATCGAAAAGATTTACCCCACGACAACGCCACTCGCTCAATCAATCTCCAAAAAAGACGGTAAAGCGCACGTCACGATTTGGACCAACCACTACGGGCCGAACAAGACCCGGGTCTTTGCCACCTCCATCGGCCACCACAACGAAACCATGCTCCAGGACCAATACATGGAAATGTTCACCCGCGGACTACTTTGGGCGGTGGGCAAACCGGTCGCTGAGAATATTAATTCCGCGGAATAAACGCACCGCAAGTTGGAGTTCCGCCTTCTGGACATGAGCTTGTCGAATGTTAGCCGGTTGTAGAGACTAAGCACCCAGCAAGTGAAACCGTCCCGCTCAGCGCATGTGCGTCAACCTAAGGGCTTAAGTGCTTGATGGGAGGCGCGTTTGTAAAAGTTCTCGTTCCGGTCAGCTAGGCCGCAAACTCCCCGCCTGCCCCCGCCTAAGCGGGGGATAGGAGGGGACAGAATCAATCGTCGTTCAGACGATTTGTTCAGGGGTGGTCCTCGTCGTCGCAAAGTAGCTTTCCACAGGGATTCCATCGTCCGCCCCGCCCCGAAACCACCCCTGCGTGCTCGCCTACACGGCGATCACGCGGTCCCCTCCTATCCCCCCGCTTGGCGGGGGCAGGAGGGGAGTTTTGTAAGTCAGCAATCTAAGATGACTATTCCCAAGTCAATATTGCCGTCCTCTCCTTAGGTTAACGCACATGCGCTCAGCGGGACGGGACTCCACCGACATCACGAATGCTCCACAGGCTCTGGGCAATAGCGGTAGCCATGGCCGTGCACGGTCAAAATAAAGCGCGGCTTCGAGGGATCCGCTTCAATCTTATGGCGCAACTGGGAGACATGCTGATCGAGGGTGCGGGTCGTCCCCTGATAATCGATCCCCCAAGCGGCATTAAGTAGATCGTCGCGACTTAGGGCGCGGTCGGGATGCTCGATAAATGCGATCAATAAGCGATATTCCAAATGGGTTAAGGCCAGCTCGCGGTCGCCTTCGCGAAGTTGACGCCGGTCACGATCCAGCTCGATCAGACCGAAACGTATCGTCCGTGCCTCACTCACCTGCGCTCCTGCCCACGCATTGACACGACGAAGCGCCGCACTCACCCGCGCCAACAATTCGCGCACCCCGAAGGGCTTGGTGATGTAATCATCAGCACCCAGCTCAAGGCCAAGCACCTTATCGATTTCTTCACTCTTTGCGCTGAGCATAAGAATAGGCAGCGCGTCGTTCTCTTTACGGATCACACGACAAAGGTCGTAGCCGCTCAGCTTCGGCATCATGATGTCAAGGATCGCCAGGTCGGGTGCTTCGGACTGGAAACTTTGCAGCGCTTCCTCGCCGTTGTCAGAGGCCGACACACGGTAGCCCTCGCCCTCCAGAATATCGACCAGGCCGATGCGAATACTGGCGTCGTCTTCCGCGATGAGAATATGTTTGGGATCTGCCATAATTTATTTGCCGGGAACTTTGAGAACGAAGGAGCAACCGGTCGGTTGGTTTTCTTCGAGTTTTAGCTGACCGCCGATCTCCTTTGCCAAACGAGCGGCGATGCTGAGCCCGAGCCCACAGCCCGGCCGCTCGGAAGTGAGCCGGTCGTCCGAGCGGTGAAAGGCGGCAAAGACCTGCTTGCGCTCGGCGGGGGGAATGCCGGGGCCGAAGTCGCTCACGCGCAGGCTCCAGCCGGTGCCTTCGGGGCGGAGCAACACTTCAGACCGCTGACCGGAGGCGGCATATTTCGCGGCGTTGTCGAGAAGATTGAGCAAGATCTGTTCGAGCGCATCGCGGTCGACCTCTGCATTCAGGGACGAAGCAGGTGCCTGATAGTCCACCGCCAAACCTTCGGCGAGCAGACGCTCGCGCTGGGTCTCGATAATGTCGCTGACTGTAGCACCAAGATCCAAGGAATCGCCCTGCGCACGGCGTTGGCCGCGCTCGAGGCGGCTGAAGTCGAGCACGTTATTGACGAGCCGCGTCAGACGCTGGGTTTCGTTGACCATTCGTTGCAGATACTCCCGCTGCTTGGCGCTGTCTTTGACTCGCCCGTCGTGCAACATGTCGGCAAAGAGCCGAATGCTGGTGAGCGGCGTCTTCAACTCGTGCGAGACATTGGCGACAAAAGTCGTTTTGCGCTGCGCATCTCGGGCGTCGCGCTGCGCTTGCCAGATCAGAACCGCCGAGCCGATCAAAATAGCCAGGCTGAGACCCCCGATAAAGAGCCCGCCTACGAGACGAAAGCTGCCGCCGAAAGTGTTGGCCCCGTTGGCGCGGTAAGTTTCGATCCGCCATAGCGGCAGGGCACTGCCGACCGCCAAGCTCAGTTCGGGCGAAATTGATGCGCTAACGCTGTAGCGCGGAGCGTAATCTCCCGCGACCGTCCGTCCTTCCGCATCGACTAAGCGAAAGCGTAGCCCGTCTTGCTGGGAGAGGCTGATTGCCTTGGAGAGTTCCGCCAGCACTGCTTCACGATCCAACCAGGCACCGATATAATCGATGCCATTAGGCAGGCTCACCCAGCCCATCCATTGTTCTTTTTCTATTAATTCGGAATTTACCCAGCCACGACGTATCGGGCTTTCCATTACAAATTGCTGTGTCGCATCCGCACGCACTTGCATTTTATCACTCAGAACCTGCTGCGCGTCCAGCAACTGCTCAGCGGCCAAGTCAACCGAAGGCTGGGTCTCTCCTGCGTCCTGGACGGCCTCCTCCTTAAATTTGTCTGAGCCGAAGAGGCTACTGAAGCCGACACGGTTGTCCACGTTGACCTTACGCACCGCAGCCCGCTGCTGCTTCAAAGCGATATTTTGGGCGACGACTTCATTTTGAATGTCCTCCACTTCTCCTGCATCAGCATAATCCAGTTCGGACTCAGCGACTTCCGCCGCAGGCGCAGGACTGTAGCCATAACTGTCACTGGGGGCCTTCGACTTGGCGAGGCTCTGGCGGGCGGCGGGCGCGGGCGCCTCATCTTGAATCTGATCTGATTCAAATTCTGGCAAGGTCCACGGGTAAACCACGGCGCCGGCCTCAGCCCTCTCGCGAACAGAACCTGGGGCAGGCAGCTCGCCGCGATCCCCGAGCCACACCGTGACTGCGTCGGTGCCGCGAAAATAATAACCGACCCCCACATAAGGATTGCCTTCGACCATTTCGGCTAGGGCGATGCGCGGTTCCTGCACGTCCCTCACTGCGAGCAACCCATCGACGACTCCGCCGCGCACTTCCTCCATCAAGAGATCGATGCTATCGGCTACCGTCGCCGTGCGATTGGCCAAGGTGCCTGCCGCGAGCGACTCCACCCGGTCCGCTTCACGACCGAGCAACCACCAGGCGGCGGCCGCCATCAACAAAGTCGCTCCAAAAAGGAGACACCAAACAAATATGACGGGTCGAACGCGCATGGGTGAAAGCATCGTTAATTATTAAGAATTTAGAAGCTAGAAATCCCTTCTTCCTGTCCTCTGGCAATCGATTCTTTTTGTATCTTTCAAAGGCACAAGAGCAGGGTTCCAACGTTTACTTTTAAAGTATGTTAGTGAAGGCTTTGAAACTTGGCTCGATTGCATATTGAAATTGCGCAGAAGGGTAGCGGACCGCGTCCTCGCCCGTCGACTGGCTCAGGGCCTTGAGTTTACCGAAAAGCGAGCCATTCGCGTCTTGTCCAGCGTCTCATGCCTATCGGTGGCTGGCGAGGACGCCATCCGCTACCCATATCAGTAAATATTACTCAGCACTTTTAATTAGACCCCGGTCGAACCGCACTACCTTCAAAGGTGATTCGCGGATCATTCACCCGGACCAGTTCGTTCAGCTCATATACATTACGATAGCCGTAGCCATACAGATTGATGTAGGTCGGAATGTTAAGCGCCATCATAAGCGGCTTTTTTTGAACTGAGAACTCCCTGCCCAGAGGGTTGCTGCGAAGTGAATAAGGCAAAACCATCTTGGTCGCAAAGTCCGTCTGGTTCCCTTCAAAGTTGTTATTACAGTAGATCAGTATCTTCGTATCCAAAGACGGAATCACCTTAGCGAGTTCCTGCTGGGTGAAGTCCGCAAAAGCCAAATGCCTAGCATCCTTAAGATGGATGCGCTCGTAGCGAAAAGCAGAACGGGAATCCAGAATGACGACTCCCGGTTCCTTGCTCATCTCCAGAAATGTGTCGAGGTCGATAAGTCTGCTTTCCCGGTGTGGCTCCACCGCGGCGACAAGCGATTTAAAGTCGTCGAAACTGACTTTCGCTTTTGTTTCCTGTCCTAGAGCAGTAGTAGCCGAAAGGGCCAAAAGTAGTATCATGTATTTCATAAGTTTATAGGTCTGCTTTTTTAGTTTTGTTTAAGTTGATTGGTTGCCGGATGGGCACCTTGCCGGGACTAAGCCCGACAAGGTCGACCCGCTTGATCGTATGGGTTACTTAGAATGGCACTTAGTTAACTCTTCTCTCGTAGTGGTGTGCTTTAGCCACCACACCGACGCTTGCCTGATCTTGTGAGCGATGCGGTGGCTGCACTTCGACCAGCTCAGGCCAGGAAAGCACACCGCTACGGCTGTAGATTGCACTCAATCGCTCTTAACTAAGTGCCATTCGGGCTACTTAACCGATTGCTGGTTCATCCGCTGGTAACTGTCGGAGCGGAAGGACTTGCGCTTGGCATTGGACAGACCTTCATTTTCGACCTGATCGGCTTCGTCGCTGATTTCAGCAGAAGGCGCGGCCACCACATCCTCACCGAGAAAGCCGTAGTCGGCAGAGATCTTCCCGACCACGCTACGCAGACTGCTGGCTGCCATCTGACGGTCGCCCGCATCGGCGTAGGCGATCGCTTCTTCCTTAGCTTCGGCGATACGGTTAGCGACGACATTTTGTGCGATGTCCTTGCGTGCCGCAGCGACGACTTGCTCGACCTCTTCCGTGTAGGTAATCGGCACGGAGACTTGCTGTGTCCGCGCACGCTTTTCGCCGGCGGGCACATAGTTGACCTCGACTTCGATCAAATCTTCGACCGCGCCGACGCGGCCCTTGGGGGCACGCACTTCGAGTAGGGCGAGTTTGTCCAGACCGCTATAGATCTGCGGCATACGGAAGCGGGCGGTGTCACCGTCGATTTCTGCCTCGCGGCCGACGCTTTTGATAATGCGAGCTCCGCCGCGTGGGCGGACGATGATTTCGATATCGGTGGCGGCAACATTGAGCGCATCACCAAGCTCGCCCGCGAAGATGCGGGGTAGCTCGTCGGCATTTTCGACGAAGTAGGTGTTCCCCTGTCCGGCTTGAGCCAGCGTAGTCATGATGTCCTCATTGAAGCCGAGACCGAGGCCGATCGTGCTGATCACCATGTCTTCGCCGGCAAGCGCACGGCCGAGCGAGCGAAAGTCAGCGACTTTGGACGGCCCATGGTTGGCCAAGCCGTCGGAGAGGAGGATCATGCGTTGAATGTAGCCCTCGTCCTTAAAGCGGCGCAGCTCGGCGGCGGCTTGATTGAGCCCCGCATAGATGGCAGTGTTGCCACGGGCTTTAATCCCACGGAGCCGGCGCTTAATCTCGGCGATGCTCTCACTGCTGGCGAGCTGGGAGGGCATCAGGGTATCAACTTCGTTATCATAGATGATGACGGAGACACGGTCGCGCGGACCGAGACGGCCAACGGCGACCTCAGCTGCCTGAATGGTCTGTTCGATCTTCTGGCCACTCATGGAGCCGGATCGATCCAGCACGAGGCTGAGATTAACGGGTGGACGCTCCCGGTCCGAGTGCACGAGTTCCGGGCGGATCTTGATTTGCACAACGACGTCTTCCACTTGGTTGGCGGGCACGACCGGACGGTCGAGCGCGGCGTCCACGCGAAGGATTTCGGTATAGCCCTTGGCATTCGCGCTGGCGGTCAGGCCGCAGACAAATGCGAGAGAGAGCAGGATTCTTTTAATGACTGTTTTCATGGTGTTTCCTTGATTGGAGTTAATGCGTGATTGCCCCCACATAATATCAAGTCGGACACCGAAAGTCGTCATCCCCGCGTAAAATGATTGTCAGGGTTTTGTCAGGCCGGTCCCGAATGACGCTGACTTGAGGCTAAAGCAGCAGCGACTTTAGTCGCTATCTGACCTACAATAGATTCAACATACTCCATTCAATGTTGGACGTTCGATGTTGATCGTTCAAAGTTTGCGGCATGAAGACCCTCTATCTCCTCGACGGCATGGCGCTGGCCTACCGTGCCCACTTTGCCCTTATCCGCAGTCCCATCTACACATCCAAAGGCTTTAACACCTCGGCGATCTTCGGTTTCACCAGCACATTGATCGAGCTCTTGCAGAACAAGAAGCCCTCCCACCTCGCTGTGGTTTTCGACACGTCTGCGCCAACTGAGCGGCATGAGATATACCCTGAATACAAGGCCAACCGTGAAGACATGCCGGAAGACCTTTCAGCCGCACTGCCCCACCTTGACCGCATCGCGGAGGCCTTCGGCATCCCCGTGCTCAAACTCGACGGCTATGAGGCGGACGACATTATCGGCACCCTCGCCCACCGAGCCGATGCCGACGGCTTCGACGAAATTTTTATGGTCACTCCGGATAAAGACTTCGGCCAACTCGTGACCGAAAAGGTGAAGATGTATCGCCCGTCACGCAAAGGCGATGGCGCTGAGATATGGGGAGTTAAAGAAATTTGCGAGAAGTGGGGCATCCAGCGGGTTGATCAGGTCATCGATATGCTCGGGCTCTGTGGCGACGTCTCCGACAACATCCCCGGCGTGCCGGGTATTGGTCCCAAGACGGCGGAAAAGCTTCTGGCCAAATACGATACCGTCGAAGGGTTGCTTGACCACGTCGACGAGCTAAAGGGCAAACAACAGGAGAAAGTCCGTGACAATGCCGATCAAGCGCGGCTTTCCAAGAAACTGGCCACCATCCAGATGGACGTGCCGATTGAAGCCGACTGGGATACGTTGAAACTCGACGAGCCCGACAAAGAAAAGCTCGCCCCTATCTTTGCTGAATTTGAGTTTCGGACCCTGGGCAAGCGCGTCTTCGGCAGTAATTTTTCGGTGCAGGAAACCGCCAGCGATCTTGTCCTCATGAGCGAGGACGACGAGAAGACCGCCACGAAGAAAGAATCCACCGAGGGTCAACTCGACCTGATCCCCGATATTTCGTTCAAGAAGCTCGCCGATATCAAAACCGACTATTGCATTGTAAAAACAGATGCAGAGCTCGCCGAACTTGTCAGCACACTCACCAAGGCCAAAGTCTTCGCTTTCGACACCGAAACAACAGCCCTCAACCCCCGGGCCGCAGAACTCGTCGGCATCTCGTTTTCCACAACCAAACATTCCGGCTACTGGGTGCCGGCGACGGTCGCAGCACTCGAAGCGCTACGACCCATGTTCGCGGATGCCGCGCTGACCAAAATCGGACACAACCTTAAGTTCGATCTCTCCGTGCTCGCCGAGAACGACTGCCCGGTCGATGGCCTCTGCTACGACACCATGCTCGCTCATGCTCTCATCGACCCCGAGCAGCGCCACAATCTCGACACCCTTTCGGAGGACTACCTCCAGTATTCCACCATCCGCTTCAGCGAACTTTTGCCCGATGTAAAAAAGGGCGAGACTATTGACTATACCGGCGTCGATGAGGCCGCTCTCACGAATTACGCGATCGAGGATGCCGATGTGACCCTGCAACTTTGGGAAGTCTTCGAGCCAAAGTTGAAAGAATGCGGTCAGGATAAAATCTTCTTCGAGATCGAAACACCCCTCCTACCCGTGCTCGTCGCCATGGAACGCGAAGGCATCCGCATGAGCGAAAACACGCTCAAAGAAATCGGCGGATCCATCGAAGGCCACATCATTGAACTGCAAAACGCCGTTTACGATGCCGCTGGCCGGGACTTCAACCTAAACTCGCCAAAGCAGCTCGGCGAAGTGCTCTTTGACGAACTCAAGCTGGTCGAAAAACCAAAGAAGACCAAGACCGGCCAATACGCCACCAATGAGCAAGTGCTCTCCAGCCTGGCACCGAAACACCAGATCGTCGCCGATCTCCTGGAGTATCGCCAACTCTCCAAACTCACGAGCACCTACATCAATGCGCTGCCTAACTCCGTCGACCCTAAGACCGACCGAGTGCATACCCACTACGGACAGGTGCAAACCGCCACCGGCCGCCTCTCCTCCAACGATCCCAACCTGCAAAACATCCCCGTGCGCAGCCCGAAGGGCCGCGAGATTCGCAAAGCCTTCGTCTCCCGAGCAGGCTGGAAGCTGCTTGCCGCCGACTACTCGCAGATCGAGCTCCGCATCCTTGCCGCCCTGACAAAAGACGAGGGCCTGCTCACCGCATTCAAAGAGGGGCAAGACATCCATACCGCCACCGCAGCCAAGATTTTTGACGTCGCTCCGGAAGACGTCACCCGTGATCAACGCAGCACCGCGAAGATGGTTAACTTCGGCATACCCTATGGCATTTCCGCCTTCGGCCTTGCCCAGCGCCTCGGCACCGTCAGCCGCACCGAAGCGCAGGAAATTATCGACAGCTACTTCGCCCAGTTCCCCGGCATCCCGGGCTACATGGAGAGCCAAAAAGAAAGCGCGAAGGAGAAAGGCTACGTTGAGACCGTCTGCGGGCGACGCCGCTACCTGCGCGACATCAATTCCAGCAACGGCACCGTGCGCGCCGGCGCAGAGCGTAACGCCATCAACATGCCCATCCAGGGCACCGCCGCCGACATGATTAAGATCGCTATGGTGCGGATCCAAAAATCCATGAACGAGGCTAACCTACAGAGCCGCATGCTCCTACAGGTTCACGACGAACTCGTCTTCGATCTGGAACCCTCGGAAGAAACCACCCTACGCGAACTCGTCACCGACGGCATGATCGGAGCGCTCGAACTCGACTGCCCGATCGAAATTGAAATCGGCATCGGCGACAACTGGCTGGAGGCGCATTAGTCAAAATCGGACTTGCCGCATACAGCATTTACACATATAGTGTATGTATGAAAATTACTCTCAATGTGGACGACAGCCTGCTCGACCGTGTCGTCAAAAGCACCGGCTCGAAAACCAAGACGGCCGCTATTGATTACGCCTTACGCGAGATTGACCGGCGGACCCGCTTAACCGAAGTACTTCGCCGCAGCGCCGATTTAATCGAAGAAGACCTCGAGGAAATCTTTGATCCCGCTTCCGATCCGCAGACCTTGCGCGTCGCCGAGGGTTCAGCCGCCTATAACAAAAAGCAATAATTGCCCGCTTATATGCGTCCGATTCTACCCGATAGCTCATGGTATATTAACGAAACCAGAGCGAAAAACAATCCATTGCGGCAACTGGCCGAGATCTCCCTCTCACGCGATATCGCCACATGCGGTATCGTAATGACTGAAGTCGGGCGCGGCATTCGAAACCCGAAAACGCTGCAGCGTTTCACTGAAGCATGGCCGGTCATGCGCTACGTGGCCTCCAGTCAAAAAATCTGGCAACAGACCCTCGAACTCGCTTGGCAGCTCGACCGAAAGGGCCGGGTTCTCCCCATTCAGGATCTCCACATTGCCGCCTGCGCCCTTGCCATCAATGCCGTTGTGCTCACCCACGACCAGCACTTCCATGAGATTCCGGGGCTCGATGCTACCAATCGTATCCTTTAAAAAATGACCGAAGACGAAAAACGCACCAAGGCCTGGATCGGCGATGCCGTGCTGGCCCTCTTTGCCCGGGAGTGGATTCTCCAAGCCCCGCATATTAAAAAGGAGGACCGCGCCGATGCCTTCATCCGCATGACCTCAAACCAGTTTCTCTCTGCCGTTGGCGAACCAACCGCCATGGAGGCCAAGATCGGCGTCATATATGAAAGCGACGGCCTCGAAGCTGCTTTTGAACACATCGAAGAAACCTACGTGCCGCTTTTCAAAAAACAGAGGGCTAGAGCCCAACAACCGGGCAGCTATCGGAAGAAGAAATAGCACAGGTCTAAAACGTCGACGCCCCGCTCCACTCCTGGAAGCGATATAGCCACTTTTTCCATTTTAGGCTCCAGCCGGTTTCAGCCCATTCTTCGTAAGGTAAACTTTCGTTGTAGCCGCGTGTATTGTTCCAGATGGACTCAAAATAAACGTCGAAGGTCTCACTGACAGCCGGGGCGTTGGCCAGCAGCAGATTCGCTTCCAGGTTAAGATTTCCGATATTACGGCGCGTCCAGTTGGCTGAACCGAGGAAGAGTATGTCCTGTTGGGGCCCATTCATGCGCAGCACTTTACTATGAAACTGCTCTCCATGCGTCGCAGCCCAGCGGACTGCGACATCGTGGTCGCTGGCCAGCTTCATGAGTTCGGCCGCCACGATGCGGTTGGGAATGCCGTTCTTCTCGCGGCCAAAGGCGTCGCGGTTGGCATCGAGTAAAATACGGGCTGCCGCCCCACGCTCGATTGCGCCCTTAAGCGCTTTCACCACTTTGCGGTCTGAAAAGTAAAAAAGTGCGATATCGATGCGGGTGCCCTTGACGGCTTTATTCAACTGCAGGAGCAGCTCGTCCTGAATGGCTCCTTCGCTACGGTAAGCCACGGATGGTTTGCCCAACTCGGCAGGCCCGGGCTTCGGTAACACCTCGAGATAATTCTGCATATCGGATAACGCGTTGGCCGCCTCGGCGATGAGCCCACCATAGACATTCTTCGCCACCTCAGAAGACCAGCGGGTCACGTTGAGCTCGGACTGCGCGGCAAAGCGGGCAACCGGACCGTCGACGAGCAGCCCGATATTTGAATGGTTCGCGCTACCGTCAGCCGGATTTAAACTAGGCATCAGCACTCGCGTCACACCACCGCTTCGCCCGGTCACGAGCACCTTCCGATGGTTGGCCTTGAAATAGAGTAAGCGGCCCAATTCTGCGAGGGAAAGTTTTTTACCATCAGAATTGAATGGATTGGGCACCGGGCGTATGTCTTCAGGCTTCCCGCCCGGCAAAAACTTTGACCAGAACCATGCCTGCGGGGCGTAAAGTCGATTGGAGTCAGGCATCTTGTCGAGTGCAGTGAAAACCACTGGAATGCCTGCATCGGCCAAACGTTGATAAAAATCCGGCGCATGATCGCCGTAGATGCGATTGACCGGATCAGTAATGACCAGCATAGGCATATCCGGATATTGCAGACGCTTTTCGATGAGCGCGGTCGCCAACTCACTGGCCAAGGGTCGAAGGGCGTCCTCTGTTTCAATTGCGCCCTTCCAAGGATTCCAAAGAAAGAAGTCGGTAATGAGAAAGGTCTCTGCTCCGGCAATCTCTTCTAAAATCGTATCGAAAACACCATGCTCCAAACGATGCTGGTTCGATGCCGCATCCCAAATTGTGCGGTCAATCAACAGCTCGGCTGAATCGTAGGAAAAACTGGGACTGGCTTGATTGGTGCCCGGCGGCAACTCTTTCTGTCTAAAAAGTAGATACGGCAGCAAGGTAATGCCCGCGATTGCTCCAAAGAGTATGAGAATTATAACCTTCATCAGCTTTTGGAATACCTCATCCCTAAAACTAAGCAAGCCCGCGAGGGAAGCTTGACCCGAATCGCCCACATTTCAGTATCCAAGAAATGAACGGCTGGAACGAATCAACCGGCTGAGCTATTGAACACTTCAAAAATTGAAATTCACTCGGATCATCTCCTGGCACAAAGCCGGCAAACACAACTTTCGTAGCGAACGGGTCTACCCCGCGACAATCCTTTTGGCAGCCTGTCTTTGTTTCTCAGCTTGCGAAGATAAACAAACAGGGGGCTACGATGCCACACCATCCAATGAGCCCAGCTCGCTCCATGGGACTTTTCCGTTTACCTTTGAGGGCCCACGCCTGGCACGCAGCGGCCCCACCTCCTGCGCGGAGTGCCATGCCGAAGAAGTAACGCAATGGGAGAAGAGCCACCATGCCAAAGCCAACCGACCGATATCAGAAGAGATCGACACCCCGGCCTTCACCCCGACACGCGAGATCAAGGAATCTGGCGTGACCTATCGAATGGAAAAAGCGGAAGGGAAATTCTGGCTGGAAGTCATCGGCGCAGCAAGTGTGCCCGAAAGGTATGAACTGGTCGGCGTGATAGGCTACACCCCGATTCGGCAATACCTGACCCGCCTTGAAGGCAACAAATATCAAACCATCAGTGCATCGTATGACGCGCTCGAAGACAAATGGGTCGATGTCTTTGCCGCACAGGACCGCATGCCCGGCGAGTGGGGGCATTGGACAGGACAGGGCATGAACTGGAACGCAAACTGCGCCTATTGCCACACCACCGAATATCACAAAGGTTTCGACTTTGAAGCCGACCGCTACGAATCGACCTGGATACAACAAGGCATCGCCTGTGCAGAGTGCCACACCGGCTTAGAAGATCATATGGCTAAAGCGAAATCGGGTGGCGATGCATCGCTGCCAGCCTTTGACCGCGAACAAATCGAGGCGAACTGCGCATCCTGCCACTCACGCCGAGATCAAATTACAGCGGATGCGTTCAACCCTGGCGATGCCTTTCATCAACACTTCGGACTCAGCCTCCCCGACCAGCGAGGACTCTACTTCCCAGATGGTCAAATTCGCGACGAGGTCTTTGTCCACGGCTCCTTTCAGATGAGCCGCATGAATCATGCCGGTGTCAGCTGCATGGATTGCCACAACCCCCACAGCCTCGAGCTGATACTTCCGGTTCAAAACAACATGCTTTGCATGCGCTGCCATGACAACGGCTTCATGGATGCCCCTGTCATCGAACCCGTCGCGCACAGTTTTCACGCCGAAGGCAGCACCGGCAACCAATGCGTCAATTGCCACATGCCGAAGACCACCTACATGCAGGTCGACCCACGCGCTGACCACGGCTTCCACTCTCCGGATCCACTCATGACAAAAGAGTTCGGCATACCCAACGCCTGCAGTTCCTGCCATAGCGACCAGACAGTCGATTGGGCGGTTGAGCACGCGGAGAGCTGGTATGGTGAGAAGCTCGCCCAGAGCCGCCAGCGGCAGCGAGCTCGTGCACTACAGGCTGCCTACAACTACGAACCGTCCGCTATGAATTTGCTCATCGAACTGTTAAACATGGAGGACATCCCTGCCTGGCGTGCCACCTATGCGGGCCTCATCCGAGAATACTTCCCGAACGAAGATGCGGTTAATGCCATCCAACCACTCGTCGACGATGAAAGCCCGCTTGTCCGCGATAAAGCGGTGTCGGCCCTACTTCTAATGGACCCAAATCATCCCAAAAAGATGGATGCCTTATCCGATAGCTCCCGCTCGGTGCGCATCGCCGCCGCGCGAGCCCTCGAGAATGCGAACCAGGCGATCCCCAACGAGCAAACGGCAGATGAATGGAATGCCTACTTGGAGTTCAATTCAGATCGCCCGCAAACTCTCTTCGTCCTCGCAAATCGTGCCGCCCGGGATAAGAAGCTGTCCGACCTGCGAAAATACCTCGACCGCGCGATCCAGCTCGACCGCGCCAATTCACAAATGTATCATCAGGCCGCCAT
>Ga0307933_1000597_pt1 | contig 33458 bp, 33 predicted proteins | sample OrgLakmetageno88_FD_201811 | JGI IMG/M metagenome (GOLD analysis project Ga0307933, IMG submission 201811) | Saline water microbial communities from Organic Lake, Antarctica - #88 | ecosystem: Environmental > Aquatic > Non-marine Saline and Alkaline > Saline | place: Antarctica: Organic Lake... | reverse complement strand
ATTTTAATATTCAGTCAGGTGGCGCAGAGCTCAGTGTTAACAATGTTGGCGGCAAGGGCCGTATCTACACAATGAATATCAGTGTTGATTTGCGCATTGTGGGCAGTCAATCCTTCAGGGTTTTCGACACAGTTTCCATTCAGAAGCAGATCTCAGGTTATGAAATCGGCACGGATGTTTTCAGGTTCTTTGGAAGTGATCTTTGGGACGTTAATGCAGGCGCTAAGAGCCAGGAGCCGCTGCAACTGGCTGTCCGCATGGCGATCGAAAGCGCCCTTCTCGAAATCGTACCAACCGTGACAGGTGTGGAGCCAACTGGGTGCCAACCTGCAGTGCCGCTTGTGGACGACGGCAATTACCCCGAAGACGGCAAGTACTCGGGTAAATACACGAGCATCGAAAGCGAGGCCGCTGACCCCGAAGCTTTGTAGTCGAGGTTTTAGCTGAACAGGGTGAGGAAAGGTATAGTGGCATATTCTGATCTAAAGGGAGGAAAAAAATGGTGTTAAAAAGCAAAAAGTGGTGTCAAATAGAATTATATAGGTTAGCGTGCCTGTGCGTCGTAGTTGATTCGCAGGTGCTGCCACCGGTCGGCTGACAAAGAAGATTTTTCGAAACCAGGGAGTTCCACCAGTGAACAGGGATACATAATGTCTACTCTAAATATGAAGCAGAACTTCTTGACCAGCACAGCCGCAGCAGCTGTGCTGGTCACTTTTGGTGCGGCAGGTGCCTTGGCGCAGGCCAATGTAACGGCAAGCTTGGGCAGTGGAGAAACGATTAGCACCAGCGCTGATTTCACGGCAGGAATTCCGCAATCGATATCCGGGTCGCCTACAGCGACCACGACTAACAACAATGTCAACATCAATCTCCTGCGCGATGATACTGCCCTTGACATCGTCACCGCAGTAGCGCCGGCGGAGAACGGCCTGATTTCGGCATCTGCCACAGGCAACATCTCAGACAGTACAGCAATCTTCGCCTTTGGATCCACAACAGCTGGTGATACGGCGGCCGTGGGCACGTTGCAGGCTGTTCAGGCAGATGTCAGAGCATCTTCAACGTCTGATACGCATTCGATTCTTATTGAAAACGAAGGCACTGGCATCCGGACATTTACCGGTGCTGCACTGCAGGATAACAACGACATCACGGCAAGTGCGACTGGCAACAATGGCACCTCGTCGATCACGCTGAACGATGGCCTCACTGTTAGTGAAGATACCGCCGTTCAGGCAAGCGTTACGCTCACCGCCGCTGGTGATGCTGTAAGCGGCGCGGATATGGTCGTAAACTCCTCGCAGGAAGTTGATGCCTTGGAAGCGGGGGTTGCGCTCTCTGTCAGCAGTTTGGTCGACGATGCGACTACTTCGACTTCCATTGAAACGCTTTTGGGCGCAAGCGTAACAACCACCAACAGCGACCAAGCTTCAAGCGCGACCGGCAACACCGCCACAAACAGCATTCTGTCACTCGGTACGACGGCAAGCATCACTGCATCGACAGCAATTTCCAACCAGCAGTCGATTACCCCTTTTTTTGGAACCAACGTTTCGGCAACAACACAGGACTCGGTTATCTCAGTTGATGCCGGAGACGACAGCGCCGCCAATGGCGATGGCACTGTTGCAGACAGCACGGTTTCCCTGACGCAAAATACGCAAACAGCAGCGGCAACAGGGAGCACCAGCACACAGATTCTGACCTTGAATGCAAGCAGCATCACAGGTGAAGGAGCTAATGCTACTATTCAAGGCGCGGCCGTAGTAGACCTCGAGGCCACTGGTGATGCTGTGATCGGCAATTACCAGAGCATCGCAGACGGAGTTGCGGTTAACGCGAGGACGGCAGGCAACAACATCAGATCGGTAATGACTGATGATGATGGTCCGATCACCAACTCAACTTTTGAAATTGATGATAACACCCAATCGAGCTCTGCCACTGGTGTATCAACCAGCAATGCGCTGTCGCTAACCTCTGGAGCCACGATGAGTGCGGCCAGTGCCGTAGCTTCGGTTCAGAGCATGGATGGTAGTGTAGACGCTTCGACCATACTTAACTCTATCGCCAACACTAATAACGTAGACGTAAGCGGCGTCTCGATGCTAACCACGAATAACACCATGTCGGCGCGCGCCACTGGAGCGAGTGCGTCGAACACACTCTCAACTACGACAGCGACGAACAACCTTTCCCTCGTTGACGATGCGACCAATCCGGGTATCGTTCAGAATAGTGTTAGCGCAACCAATCTGGCCCAGCCTACAGTGAACGCTGGCATGGCGCTGACGAACGCTCAGGTTCAGTCTGGCGCCGCAAGCGTGACTGCGTCTACAACAGGCACCCAGATTCTGACGGCAGTTGGGCTCGACGCCGATAGTTCGACGATCACGACGGATGGCAACACCGTGTCCGCATCGGCGACGGCAAACGAGGCTGATAATGCCATCAACCTGTCATTTAATGAACTGACTGGTACGATTTCCGATGCTGGCACTGGAGTTGTTGCAGGCCTTGCAAATGAGCAGACGCTCAACGATGGTATGACGCTAACTGCACGTAATCGCGGGCTTAATGGTCTCCCAATTCTGACGCAGTTTGGTAGTGATGCACTTGGTTCGAGCGTCTCGACCTCCAACAACACTGTCTCTGTATCAGCACGTGGAAACGTGACCACAGGCAACGACGTTGTAGTGGATGCAACCAATATCACATCCGGAAGTGAAGCAGCGCCGAGCGTAAATGCGACTCCGGGCTCATTGTCAGCAACGGGGTCTTTCATCTCTACCTCGACGCAATCATCTGGTGCTGACATCCTTGCCAGCCAGCTTAATTTTGCTGGCGGTACCTCGAACACAATCCTGACCGACTTCGGTGATGATATTGAGGGCTCATCTACTGTCGTATCAGACGCAAACGTCCTGAGCGCGTCAGCAACAGCAAACACTGCGAGCAACGCGGTTCAGCTGGGGACTGATGCAACAGCGCTTATCGCAGCGTCCGGTGTTGTTGGTAATCTTCAGCAGACCTTGGCAGCAGGCTCTGTGTCCGCTGTAATTGGCACGCTGGGGAGTGCTCCTTCAGCGCCGTTCACATCGACTAACTCTGGTTCGTCTTCTACTGGCAACTTAACATTCGCTTCTACTAACGTTACAAACGGTGGTGCCACTGGAGTAACTTTGAGCTTTAACACTCCGCTTACCAACGAAGAAGTCGCCGTTCTTGTTACAGCAGGTTATACAGGGGCCGTTGTTGGTGGCTCAACAGCTCTGCTTGCTGCCGGTGCTACTGCTGACTTTGCGATTTTCACCGCTTCTGCGTCATTTGGTACCGGTGGCTTTGGCGATGGCGATGAATCGTTCACAATCGCCAACTTCTCCGTTCCTGGCACGGGAGGGTCCTTCAACGGCGCTGGCGTGACTGTATCAGTGGATGACACTGGCGGAGGCGAAATCCTTGACTCCACCGTATCGGTTTCCGGCAACATTGTGGTTGGTGAAGTTAACGGCAACGCGGCCACCAACGCTGCATCAGCAGCGGCGACAACCGTGACGGGCCTGGAGGCAGCGGCGACCAGTATTGCTGCTGGTGACCTTATTGCTGCGCCGCTTCAATCCGATCTGGCAACGGCAAACGTGCAGTCAAGTGCAGCGCCGCTTTCATCTGATGTTGCAGCTACCTTTGCGATCATCGCAGGCAATGGCGACATTGATGAGATTACCAACTCGACGCAAACTGTCTCTGACAACCTGCAGCAGTCTTTTGCCACGGCAAACCGGGCGACAAACAGTGTTGATCTGATGGCCACCAACACGAATGCCGACACGGCATTGGAGAGCGTCCAGCTTTCGAGTGCGACTGTCGCAACCATCTCCGAATTGGATGTTGTGGCGAATGCCGGTGCAACGAACTCCTCGCTTGCTTTGGAAGGCAACCGGAACCAGTCAGTTGCAAACGGAAACATTGCGACCAACGCGACCACGCTGGATGTGACCAATGCTACGGCAACAGGTACAGTTAATGCGTCGATCGATGTTGGGACTTTCACCGCTACGGCTAACAATGCGCTGGCGTCGGTGCAGTCCGTCACAGAGGATGTCACTGCCTCGGCTACGACTGATGTCTACAATCAGGATGCCACGCGTGCTGCTGGGAATGAGATCATTGACAGCAGTATCTCTTTGAGCAGCAACTCCACGATTGCACAGGCAACTGGCAACAATAGTGGGCAAACGCTGACTCTCGGTGATGCTGGAACGGCCAACATGGACCGGACCGGGGTTCTCTTGAACCTCCAGACTGTTACAGTAGCTGGACCTCTGGTGGTATCCTCGACGGTCGATCAGGACGTGTCTGTCACGCTCGCAAACACCGGCACTATCCCGGTACAGTCCAGCAGCCTTTCGCTTGATGGAAACAGCACCACAGCCTTGGCCCGGAGCAACGTCAGCACCAACACGCTGAGCGTAGACGGTGCGAACATCACTGCTGGTGATGGGGCTGGGGCAACCAACGCTGCCTTCTCGGAAACGGGTAATACGCTTGTTGCCGCCTATGTGCTGGGCTCGGGTCAGACCAATGACGCCAGTGTAACGGCCACGACCACCCAGTCTCGTGTCGAAGTGGATATGTCGGCCGCAGCTAATGCCATCGACAGCTCAACGTTGTCTCTCTCGGGTAATACCTCGTCGGCAACAGCTCTTGCTAACACGGTTGTCAACAACGTCTCCGTCGGTGCCAATGCTGCAAACGTAGATGCAACCGCAGCTCTGGGAAACAACCAGAATAATACCGAAGCAGTTGGTGCCATCGGGGGCTCGGCAGTCGGTGTCTTTGCTGACTCGATTGGTGTTACAATTGGTGGTACAGATCCAAGCGGGATCATTGGCTCGTCGGTGATGCTGTCCGGCAATGCCAGTGCATCGAATGCCACGGGAAACCAGGCACAGAATACACTGACCGCAGCTGGGGCCAATATCACCTCGGGCACAGTTGCTAGTGCGGCGGTCAACGCGCAAACTGGCAGTGCACTCACAGCAAACGCAGGTAACCTGCTCTTGAGTGATCAGATCAACAGCGGGCCGATCACCTCGACCAACACGGCAAATGTTGTGACCATCAGCAGCAGCACTGTTGACGGTACGGGCGCTGCGGCTGAGGGCAGCACGCTCTCCGTGTTGGGGAACACCACCACGGCAAAGGCAACGGCGAACATGGTGCTGAACAGCAGCATCAGCGTCGGCGGAGCCTCGACCACGTCAGTCGGTGCTTCTGGGTTGATTGGAAACTTCCAGTTCAACGATGATACTGGTGATGTTGAAGCCAGTGCATCGACAACCACGACTGTGACTATGAACGGCGCCGTTGGCGCTGCCGCACTAAACAATGGTTCGGCATTTGTGCAGAACAATAGCACGCGCGCTCTGGCACGAGGAAACGTGGTGGACAACATCCTGTCGGCTGAAGGAGCCATTGTAGGCGCTGGTACAAGCCCAGCGACCATCAACTCCAACGGCTCGCCGGATACGGGAGTGTTGAACGCCTCGTTTGGCGTGTTCAACGAGCAAGTGCAGCAAGCGGAGATCGAGGCGACTTCGGATAGTGCGCGCTATGCCATCAACGCCACCTCGGGGACCGGGAATGCTCTTAACACAGCTTCGGCATCGGTTGGCGGCAACTCGATCGACGCCACGGCCTTCGGCAACATTGCAACCAATAGTGTGATGCTCACTTCGCTCAATGGTGCAGGCAACAATGCAAGCGCAGCTATCTTCAATGGCCAGATCAACTCTGGTGCCATTACTGCGACGGCAAGTAACGGTGCGATTGGGGTCTACTCTACAGGTGGTGTTAGCGGTGCGTCTGTTGGTGTGATGGGTAACAGCATTACGGCAACAGCGGTCGGTAACTTTGCTACCAGCATAGTTACCCGCGCTACGCGCTAAGAAGAACGGCAGAATGAAAGGCCCCCGCAAACGTGGGGGCCTTTCGTCGTTTTTATACAGCCAAATCCTACACACAGAAGAAGGTTTCAAAGAATATGCGAAGCATCTGCACAGCCATTGCAACCACTCTTGTCGTTGGCACCTCTGGTCCAGCTATTGCCGCAGGATTAGACGGAGACTTCGCTGTCTATGGCTGGGGTGCCCGGGACTGTAATACGATCATTGCCATGCTAGAAGGCGACCAGGCAGCGCAAGCCCAAGGACAAATGGCGGAATGGATTTCGGGATATATATCGAGTCAAAATAGAAATATTGATGGTGTCTATGACCTAACCCCCATCAAAACATACCTACCGATGGTCAGCCTTGCTCAGAATATCTGCGTCAACAACTCTGACCAGATATTTGAAAATGTGGTCTATGCCATGATTGAGAGCTTTTCCGCATTGCGTCTGTCGACAGACAGCCCGGCTATTTCATTGTCTCATAAAGGGCGCTCCGTCACGGTCAATGAAGTAACATTGCTTCAAGTACAGCAGTTCCTAATATCTGAAGGCCAGCTCGACGGACCCGCAGACGGACAATTTGGCACTCAAACAGCAGAAGCTCTGGAAAAATGGCAGGAAAATGCAGATCTGACGCCAAACGGTCTACCTGATATGATAACCCTGTTTTTAATCGCTCAGCAAATCAAGCAATAATGCGGGGACCCGGTGTTGAGAGCGTCAAGGCTTTCCCGGGTCTACTCATCTCTCACCAGCCTGAGTAGATAGATCGTATCTCATCTGTCCGATGGTTGTTCATGATCCTCAATGATCATGGCATGAATTTTGCAAACTATACTCAAAAATGGAGACTCGATTGTTCGAAAATGTTGTAGCGCTTGATAGCAAAGCGCATGCCAATTACAAAATGATCTCGTCAGAGGGTTTTGCATTCGCTCGAAATGTCTCGGGCGCACCACTTTCTATGACCGAGGTGATCAAGGCCAGCCGAGAGTTTCCAATCTTCTTCCCGACGACGGGAAAGTTTCTTCCGGTCGCACAGATGGGATACCAGAAGGATGCCAATCTCTATGTCGATGAAAATGGTGAGTGGACTGCCCGCTATAAGCCAGCACATATTCGGCGGTTCCCTTTTATTCTAGGCGAGAAGAAAGAGGCCGGCGAATATGTTATCATGGTCGATAAGGAACGGATCTCGCCGAAAGGTGATGGGCAGGCTCTGTTTGAGGGTGGCAAGGTTCCCGAAGGCGGGATTGTGGATCGCGCTCGCCAGTTCCTGATCGATTTCCAAAAGGAGCTGGAACAAACGGAAGCGCTTCTGAAGCCACTTCAGGACGCAGATATCCTGGTCCAGAAGGTCTATACGATCCGCAAGGGTGAAGATGTTCTGGGCAGCGTTCGGGATCTACAGGTCATCGATACTGAAAAGCTCTCCGCATTGGATGATGCAACCTTGGCAAAATGGGTACGCAGTGGCTTGATGGGAATTATCATGGCGCATCTGCACAGCCTCGACAATTGGAACAGCCAAAAGGCAATGTCCGCGCCCGATCAGCCTGGCGCTGCATAACGAACCCTGGATTAGTTACCGCCGGCGCTGGCTTCGCCACCACCCGCGCTGGCACCACCTGGCCCTGCATTGGCATCTCCAGGCGCGGCATTGTGGTCGGAATGTTCATGGAACTGGTATACCTTCAGCGAGGCCGGTCAACAACTTGGCAATACCTGCGCGGGTGTATCTGCCCAGAGCGCCACAGAAGGCCGTGAGCCGTGCTAGTCCGGACCAGATAGGCCGCGATAGGCCGGGCCAGAGAACCGGGCCAGATGCCGCAGATATGGCCGCCCTCGATGCCGAGCGTGAAAAGGTAGCCCTGCTACAACGCAACCTCGATGACCTGCGCCGGATGTTGCCGCCGCCCGATGCCAAGCCCCGGCGCTGGTGGCCGTGGTGACGCCCGCGCGCGCGTAGTGATGCGGGATAAATCGGTGATGGTGCCTCACTTATGCACCATGGAATCCGTATTTGGGCCTTAAAAATATGGGATATTAGCTAGGTTCTTAGAACTGTATCCCCCTAAATATCCACCTAAGGCGCGCCGATGCCCCCCCCCCTTTTAGGGTGTCTATAAATTGCCGGATGCCCCATGCGCGCGGGTGCGGGTTACCGTCATAACCCGAAGCAATGTGCCATTGCCCTAGAACCACTGCGCACCTAGAGTTAGGTGTCGATGTGATAACCGACGTTAACAGTCAAAACTCGCATGAACGCTTTGACGGTATAATTGCAAAATCTCGGGCCAGTGACGGTCGCTTTAAGGCTGTAAACAATGTCGTTCGGCTGGATTCCGCAGCATCCAGAATGCTACAGCTAGCAGACGTGGTCGCTTACTCTCGAACATGGATACAAAATGGCGACGAGAACGCTAAGGGCTTGCGTGAGAAGTACAGAATAGCGCTGCTTTAATTAGAAAAGCCGCCCACTTGGGACGGCTTCCTATTGTGCGGCTAGCAACCGGATCTTTTGGTGATCCGGGTCACCGCGGCTCCCACCCAGCACACGGCCTGACGGGTCGCCCAGAACTCTTCATATAGGTTACTTGCAGGCTTGGCGTAAAAAATCAATGTGTGCTGACCATGTAAGTTACTAGTTTTTATGTATACATTACGTTTATTAGGTGGTATGTTTTTTACCATGCGGAATATTTTCCGAGGCTATCAGCGTGTCGCTCACTTGTCGCCGAAGAAGGCTACGAATCGTAGTGGCATACCACTGGCCACCGCGTGCCGTACCAATGCCGCGCCGATTCATCTCTATCGCTATCTGGCGAAGTGATGCGCCAGAAGTGGCAATCTGTCGGATCACAGGAAGAACGTTGGCCGCATGCTGATCTGCTTTTTCGGCGTTGCGCTTTGCGCCCTTACGGGCCGCCTGATGCTGTTCCCCTGCCCTTCCCGGCATGGACCAGCCCAAGGCCACACCACGGGCCTTTGCCGCTGCCAGCGCCGCGCGGGTGCGGTCTGAAATGGCTTGGGCTTCGTGCTCTGCGACAGCCGCCATGACATGCAACAGGAAGCGGTTTGCCTCTGGCATATCCGCCGCTGCAATCTCGACCCCTGCTTCTAGCAGGTTGGCAATGAAGGCCACGTTGCGGGCGAGGCGGTCCAGTTTGGCGATCAGAAGAACCGCGCCGATCCGCTTGGCCTCTGCCAAAGCGCGGGCGAGCTGGGGGCGATCATTCTTTTTGCCGCTTTCGATCTCGACATATTCCGCTGCGATCTCGCCCTTACCTGCGACGTGATCCGCCACCGCCTTACGCTGCGCGTCCAGGCCAAGGCCGCTCTTGCCCTGGCGATCTGTGCTGACCCGCAGATAAGTGACGTAGTGCATGATGCGATCCCTCAAATCTTAACATTTCTTGATATTTCGTGACAAATTTGGGGTTTTTGCCAGTCGTATAAACACCCTACGTCCGTTGCGTCTTTATACGAATATGCGTATTTACGTATTTCCGCAAGTGCGTATGTATGAACTTATGCGTTTGCGACTCTGCGGAACTGCGGTAACGTCTGCCCATGAAAACGATAGTCATAGCCGCCCAGAAAGGCGGGGCCGGGAAAACCACCCTCGCCCGCAACCTTGCCGTTGCCGCCTCGCAGGATGGCCGCGACGTCCTTTGCCTCGATCTCGACCCGCAAGGCTCACTGCGCGCCTGGTGGGAAGGCCGGGATGCTGACGCGCCATCAATGTTGGACCGTGACCCCGCGCCGGATGTTCTCAGGGCCACCCTGAACGCCGCGCAGGCGCAATTCGATCTGTGCATCATCGACACCCCGCCCGCCGCGCCGGAATGGCTGGCCGAGGCGTTAGGGGCCGCTGATCTGGTATTGATCCCGGTTCGACCCTCGCCCGACGATCTGCGCGCCGTGGGCGCAACGCTTGCCGCCGTGAATGCTGCCCGCGTCCCGTTCGCCTTTGCCCTGTCACAGACGCCCCGCGCCAGGATCACCGACGAAGCCGCCCGCGTCCTGGCGCAACATGGCCGTGTCGCGCCGGTCAATATCGCACAACGGGTCAGCTATGCGGAAACCGGGGCAACGGGGCAGGGTGTCACCGAAACAACCGACGACAAGGCGGGGGCCGAGATTGCCGCTGTCTGGGACTACGTGAAGGGAATACTCGATGGTTAGGAAATCGCTGTCGCTTGACGGGATGCTCAACACACAGACCCGCCCGATAGATACCGGCATACCGCAACGGGGGGCGACACTTCAGCCGCCCAGCAAGCCCGCAGCGAAAGCACCCAAGAAGCGGGAAGGGGAAAAGCGGCTGACGCTCGCCCTCGATGGCGAGACCTATCGCCGCCTGCGGATGCATGCCGCCGAAACAGATCAGACACACCAGGCCATTCTGGAAGTCGCACTTGCGGAATACCTCAATCGCGCAAATGCGTAGTTACGTAAACGCATATTTGCGGAAGTGATTTTATGAACCTTTTCAACCGCAAGACCCTGAAACGGCACATAAAGCCTGCGCCTGTTCCCGCCGATCACTTGGCCGCACTCGATGCTTGGGCCGATATGATCCGCTCTGGCCGCGTCTACGCCCTGAAGGAAACCGCCCTGCACGGGCAATTCGCAGCAAAGATCATCGAAGGTGTTCTTGGCTATCACGGGCCTGCGGTTGGGGCTGATTACACCGTATCGACCGAACAGGCGATCTTGCAGGGCAGTGTCGATCTGGCCCTTGGCCGGTTCGGCGGCAAGACCCCGGAAATCCTCGCCCCGTTCGAGTTGAAGGGTGCGAAAACCAAAGACCTAGATGCCATCATGCCGGGGCGGAACAAGACCCCCGTTCAACAGGCGTGGGAATACGCCATGAACGCGCGGGGCGTGAAATGGGTGCTTGTCTCGAACATGATCGAGCTGCGCCTCTATGGCTTTGGTGAAGGCACCACGGCCTATGAAACCTTCCGGCTCGAACGACTGACCGATCCCGACGAATACGCCCGGTTCATGCTGCTTCTGTCAGCCGACAGCCTGCTGTCGGGCCGCACCCTCGATCTGCTGAAGCAAAGCCGCGCCGAAGACCGCGACATTACCGACAGCCTCTACCAGGACTACAAGGCGCTGCGCCTGAAGCTGATCGGGGCTGTTCAGGCGGCTGATCCGACTATCGCCCCGCTGGACTCTATCGCCGTCGCACAGAAGATCCTCGACCGGGTTGTCAATCGCAGAGTAAAAAGGGACCAGATCGCGGTGTAAAAAGGGGCCACTGCGTGTGATGTTATGTTGCGCTTTGGCGTGCGTGCTCGTCACAAAGCTGAAGCGTGCCAAAGCGCACGGTGGCCGTTAGGCCAACATTATTCTGGTCTTGATTGGGCTTTGATTACTTCTGTTTGTTACGACTGTGTTTGAGCCTGTAGCTTTCGCCGTTCATCTCGAGAATGTGGACGTGATGGGTCAAGCGATCCAGCAACGCGCCTGTCAGCCGCTCGGAGCCAAAGACTTCGGTCCACTCATCGAAGGGCAGGTTCGAGGTAATGATGATGGACCCGCGTTCGTAGCATTGGGATATGACTTCAAAGAGCAATTCCGCGCCTGATTTGCTGAGGGGCACAAAGCCCAGTTCGTCAATGATCAACAGGTTTTGGCTGGTCAGTTGCTTTTGAAGGCGTTGCAATCTGCGCTCATCCTGGGCCTCAATCAGATCGTGCACCAATGCCGCTGCCGTCGTGAAGCGGACTTTCAGCCCTCTTTGGCACGCCGCCAACCCAAGTCCCAAGGCAACGTGTGTCTTGCCCGTGCCTGAGGGGCCAAGGGCGATGATGTTCTCCCTGCGATCAACGTAATCGCATCGTGCCAGATCCATCGTCAGCGGCTTGTTCAAGCTGGGCATGATCTTGAAGTCAAAGCTGTCCAAGCTTTTGGTGCTGGGGAACTTCGCCGCTTTGATCCGCCGTTCAATCATCCGCCGTTCGCGGTCGATCAACTCCATCTCACACAGGCGGGCCAGATACTGGATATGGTCTTTGTTCTCAGCAGCACAAAGCTGCGCCTGTTTGGCATACTCGCCTTGGAACGTTGGCAGCCGTAGTTGTTTAAGATGGTGCCGCAAAAGGATCTGAGGGGCTTCGGTCATGCCGCAGTCCTCCCCATCAGGCTCATGTAACTGGATGGGCGTGTTGTGCCTACATTGGCCTTGGGCAAGTAGGGATAGAAGTCCAAATCCAAACGCGGCGGCCGCTTCTCAACCCGACACAGCACAAGGTGTTTTACGGCGTCGTAGCCAATGGCACCCATGTCAATGGCCTGCTGGATTGCGCCTTGCACAACGCTCATCTCGAACGTCTCCAAAAGGCGCAGAACCTGGACGTATTCTCGCTTTCCTGGCTTGCCCATTCTGGCCTCAAGCAGCCGGTGCAGCGTGGCGAAGACATCCGGAAGGTCCCAACCCTGCAAAGGGGCGGCCTGATCCAAAGCCCCCACCTTTTGTTCAAGCAGGGGCAAAAAGTGCAATGGATCAAAGATCATATCCGCTGATGCGTAGGATCGTTTATGCCGTGCAATAATCTCGTTGCCACATCCAATGATGACCTCATGCACAAACCCACGCACGTGAACATCATGGTGGGCATAAGCCACCGGCACCGAGTAATCATTGCTGCGATAGCGCACCATCGAGGTCGACGTGGCCCGCGTGCTGACGTGGTCGCAGGCTTCATATTCCGCGACGGGCAATCCCATTAGGGCTTCTAAGTCCGACATCAGACGATCGCCAATGGTTTGGTTGTGGCCGCGTAATTTGTCGCCCTGACGCTCTAAGCACCTCTGTTCGAGATGTGCATTCAAGTCATCAAAACTGTCATAACGCGGCGCGGGCACCATGAAGTTGCGGCGGGTGTATCCAACCATGCCCTCAACGTTGCCTTTGTCATTCCCCCGCGCGGGTCTGCCAAACTTGTCATCAAACAAGTAATGCGACTGTAGTTCCGTAAACCGACGTGTGCGGATGCGCGTTTTATCCCCGAGTATCCGCGCAACGGCGATCTTGGTGTTGTCGTAGAGGATGGATTGAGGGATGCCGCCGAAGAAAGCAAAGGCCGAGACATGGCCATCACAGAATGCTTCCGTCGTCTCCGCAGGATAACCCTTCACAAACACAGCATCAGAATGAGGCAAGCTCATCACGTAGAAATGGATCTTGCATTCCACGCCGCCAATCACGCCCAGCGTCTCACCAAAATCAACCTGTGCGTGACCCGGTCGATGCGACAACGGCACAAACACCTCTTTGGTGCGCCGCTTTTGCTCACGCACGTAATACGTCACCGTCGTGAGGCTGCCAGCATACCCATGCTCGTCACGCAGTCGTTCAAAAATGCGCTTCGACGTGTGACGCTGTTTTTTGATCAAGGCTTTGTCGGAGCGCAGTATCTCGTCGATGACACCAACATAATCATCAAGCGTTGGCCGACGTGGCGGTTCTGAACGCTGATATCCGGGCGGCAGCTCATGGCGCAGCATCTTTGCAATCGTCTTACGATCTTTGTTGAAGTAACGCGCGGCCTCCCGCGCTGACATGCCGTCCTTCAAACAGGCACGGCGCACACGACTATAAATATCCACAGAATACATCTCCCGCTCTCCGCATAAACGAAGGGCACAAACTGGCGGACTTTTACTCCGCTACAACTGCAAAACGCAGCCGCTTCTGTGGCCCAGTATTGCTCCGCGTTTTACACCGGGTGCTGTTCATTGCCTTTGCCGAAGATACCGGCCTTCTCCCCGACAACACCCTGTCGCAAGCCTTTGTCACCCGTGACCCCTACAACCCCCGCCCGGTCTGGGACAATTTCCGGGGTTTGTTTAACGCCATCGACCAAGGCAGTCAGCCGCTGAAAATTCCCCGCTACAACGGGGGCCTGTTCCGCCAGGACGACACGATCAATGCTCTGACCCTGCCCGATGACGTCTGCGAGGGGTTCAAAACCTTGGGCGATTATGACTTCGCGTCAGAAGTGTCTGTCACCGTTCTGGGCCATATCTTCGAGCAATCCATCGCAGACGTTGAACGCCTTCAGGCACAGGCGCGGGGTGAGGAAACCGAAGACGAAAAGGCCAGTGGCACCAGCGGGCGGCGCAAGCGGGACGGGGTGGTCTATACCCCCGACTACATCGCCCGCTTTATCGTGGCCGAAACTTTGGGCGCGCACCTCGAAGAAGCCTTTACTGAAATCTTGCGCGCCCATGCCAAGGCCGGGGCCGATCTGTCCGACTATGCCGCCATCCCGTGGCGCAAGAAATCGGCCGAGCTGGACGCGTGGCAAGCCTACCGCGACCGGTTGAGGACTTTGCGCATTGTCGATCCCGCCTGCGGATCAGGTGTGTTCCTTATCATGGCCTTCGACTTCCTGAAGGCCGAGCTAATCCGCGTTAACAATAAGATCAAAGAACTGGTGCCAAAGATAAGTACTACGGCGACTTGCTGGACTATGTGCCAGACAGCGAAATCCTGACGAACAACCTGTTCGGGGTGGATGTGAACTCGGAAAGCATCGAAATCGCCAAGCTGTCGCTGTGGATCAAGACCGCCCGTCGCGGCAAGGTGCTGGACAGCCTATCGGGCAACCTGCGAGTGGGTGACAGCCTGATCGAAGACAGCAACTTCGCCTATCTCGATCACGCTTTCGCCTGGGAAACTGCCTTTCCGACCGTCTTTGCCGAAGGCGGGTTTGACGTGGTTCTGGGTAACCCACCCTATGTGCGCATGGAATTTCTGAAGTCGATGAAGCCCTATCTGGAAAAGCGGTATGAGGTGGTTTCCGACCGGGCCGATCTTTACTGCTACTTCTTCGAACGTGGCCTGCGCCTGCTGAAACCGGGCGGGCGCTTGGGCTTCATTTCCTCGAACACCTTCTTCAAGACCGGCTCGGGCAAACCCCTGCGCGAATATCTCCTGAAAGAGGCCACCATCGAAAGCGTGGTCGATTTTGGCGACCTGCAAGTCTTCGAGGGCGTGACCACCTATCCGGCAGTCCTCACCATGAAACGCGGTGCCGCGCCGAAGGGGCATGAGCTGCGCTTCTGGAAGGTGGATGCCCTGCCAGAAAACAACTTCCTCGCCACCTGGGAAGCCGCTGCCGGCCCCTATCCGCAAACGGCACTGGGGGCCGGATCGTGGGAACTGGAAAACCCAGCACTGCGCGCCCTGCGTGACAAGATTAAAAAAGGCAAGAAGACCCTTAAGACCGTTTACGGCGCGCCATGCCGGGGAATTGTTACCGGGCTAAACGGAGCCTTTGTGATCGACAACGCCACCAAGGAATACCTTTGTGCCCAGGACCCAAAGTCTGCCGATCTGTTGAAACCCTTCCTCGAAGGCAAGGACCTGAAGCGCTGGCGGGCCGAACCGCGCAGCCTGTGGCTGATCTACATCCCCAAGAACCGGATCGAGATTGACGACTATCCAGCCATCCGGGGCTGGCTGTTGCCCTTCAAGGCCGCTCTGGAAGCCCGCGCAACGAAACAGGAATGGTTCGAACTGCAACAGGCGCAGGAAGCGTATGCCCCCCACTTTGCCGCGCCGAAGATCAGCTATCCGCACTTCAACGATATGCGGAACTTCTTGTTCGAACCACTGGGGGCGTTCTCGAACGACAAATCCTATCTGATCCCGTCTGACGACAAGGCGCTGCTGGGGCTTTTGAATAGCCGGGTGCTTTGGTTCATGCTGTCGTCCATGAGTCCGCCTGTTCGGGGCGGTTTTCATGAGCTGCGGGTGCAGTATGTCGAAAAGCTACCAATCCCGACTTGGAACGACAGCACACGGGCAGAGCTGGCCGGTGCAAGCGAACAGGCCAGCAAGGCGGCACAGGAACGCCTGACCCTGCAAACCGCCCTGACGCGCCGGATTCCTGATCTCTGCCCACCAGAGCATGACCCCAAGCTGACAACCCGTCTTCAGGAATGGTGGACCCTGCCCGACTTCACCGCCTTTCGCGCCGAGGTGAAGAAGGTATTCAAGACGGATATTCCCTTGGCCGAGCGTTCCGCCTGGGAAGACTGGATCACCCGCGACCGCGCCAAAATCGCCTACCTGTCAGCCGAGATTGCCCAGGCCGAAGCCCAGATCGACAGCATCGTCTACGCCCTGTTCGACCTGACCCCCGACGAAATTGCACTGCTGGAAAGCGTGGTCTAGCTGGCAAAGGTGGCGGTCCTTATCCGCCAAATCCTTTGCGCGCGCGTGAAACGAAATCCTGTGTTAGCAAAAACTGCGCACGATAGCCGCCGGTCCTGAAATTAGGGGCCTCGAACTTCTTGCCTCCCCCCGGGTCATGCAGTGCCGCAGCTTTAGCCGCCCCGAGCCTCACAACCGCCTGCGCAACATGCTTGCATTTCTTGCTAGCAGATATTATCTTGGCATAATGAACAGCAAGCACCGGAAAACCCTTGCCGCCGTCTTCACCGATCCGGTGTCTGGCACCATCGAATGGGCGGCAGTCGAAAGCCTGCTGCTGGCCGCAGGGGCGCGCCTGATCGAAGGGCGCGGATCACGGGTGCGGTTCGAGAAGGATGGCGAGGTAGGGACGTTTCACCGCCCACATCCCGCCAAGGAAGCCAAGCGTTACCAGGTGCGCGATGCCCGCGACTTTTTGGAACGGATCGGGGTAAGACCATGAGCAACACCATGACCTACAAGGGCTATGCTGCCCGCATTGATTATGACGACGAAGACGGGATTTTTACGGGCCGGATTGCAGGTATCCGCGACGGGGTGGGCTTTCATGCCGATACCGTGGAAGGGCTGCGCGAAGCCTTCCATGAGGCTGTCGAAGATTACATCGAGACTTGCGCCAAGATCGGCAAGGAACCGCAGAAAGCCTATTCGGGGCAGGTCATGTTCCGGGTCAGCCCCGATGTTCACCGCAAGGCCGCTTTGGCCGCCGAGCTGTCGGGCAAGAGCCTGAACCAATGGGCCGAAGAAGTGCTCAACCGCGCCGCCGGGTAAGCCGCCGTAACTTCACATCGTTTCTATTTTAACCCATTGCAAAGCAGGGGAAAGAAGGCGGTTCGGGGTGTGAAGTTAACGTTCCTATTTCTTGCCATCTTCACACCCATCAAAAACCCCCTTTTTTCAGCATCGGGCCGAAGCGGTCGATGAAGGACAGGTTCACCGCATGTTCGAACGTGTCGTGCTCGTCGCAGAGGCGTTCATAGGTGCGCCAGTGCATGCCCTTTGGCTTGCCCCAGCCTGACCCTTCCAGGACGCCCCCAGGCCAGCCCATGCGGTCACGGATGCGATGCGCCCGCCGTGCTGCCCGATCCCCAGCGTCTTCACGCTGCGAAGGATAGGCGAGTTGGTAGCACGTGCGGCAAGCAAAGATGCCCCCGCCATAGATCACCGCAACACGCTGGCCGCACCCACGGGCAGGGCAGAGAAACCAGTGCCGTTCGCCGCCCATGTGACAAGGCGTTGTCGTCAGGTGGACGGGGTAGCTTTCGTCCTTCCATTCATTGCCGCCGCTTCTGTGCCGATAGGTCAGGATCACGCGCCCCAGCTCTGCCCTGATGTTGACCGAAGCGACAGCCTCGCCATTCCGTGACCAGGTGATGCGCCGGTCTGCCCCAGGTGACAGCATGCCTTCACGCTTCAGCCATCGCACATCAATCGACCGATAGCTTTCTGTCGTGTCCTTGGACCCGTAATGCCATCGTCGCCCGCTTCCACTACCGCCCATACCCTGCCTCAGATTTTGCCGAAATCATTTGGAAACTTGGCCGGTATCGGTTCCCGGCTGCTTTTGCTTAGAAAGAGGGATTCTTGAGAATACCCCTGAGAGGCGCGGAGAGCGCCGCTGAGCGATCCTTTCACTTTAGGCACCCCCAACATGGTCTAAGCCCTCATACCCCTCAGGTCGGCGTTCTGGCGCGCCTTCATGGCCTGTTTGAGCGGGCGGGCAAAGTCGAACCGTTTCTTGAGCGCAGTCGTGCCTCTGATCTGACCTTGCGGCGCATCGTATCGCCCAGACCTTTCGCGGCCACCGTATGACTGCCCCCTGACCAGCTTGTGGGTGTTGGGGACCAGCTTGCCACGAAACATACGTTCAGACGGTTCGCCCTTTCCGAGATAGGCGGCGAGGTAGTAGCCGGATCGTTCCGGGTGCGTGTCCTTCGCCAGATGCCAAGACTGCCAAACGCTACAGGCAAACTCACCTTCAGTCCGGCCCTGCGCCGTTGTCCGGGGTGTGTGGTCTAAGGGTTCGCCAAGAAGGTCGGAGAGATAAGACGCGACGGCCTTTCGCTTCCCATGTGGTAGATGAAAGGCGAGGTGCCAGTGTTCGCCCAGCTCTGAGGTTGTCTCGCGCACCCAAAGATATGGGAAGCCGCCTCGACACCGTGCCCCCACCCATTTTCTTAGCAATTCGACCAGGTAGGCAATTCGCTCGACCGAAGACTGTGCAAAGAGGGGATTGGCGTTGTCGTGATAGTAGAGCGACGACCAGCGAACCGTGAGAAGTGTGTTGACCGGGAAGCCGAGGACAGCCGCGCACTTCACCGCTTCTATAAATTTGGCTTGTGAACCTATTGGCAAATCATCCGTGCGCTTTTCTGGCGGTTGGATTGTCTTGACGATCTCACCGACTATTGCGTCCAGCTGGCGGGTTGCGGGGCTTGATGCCGCCCCTCGGTCGGCTTCTGAACGCCCCGATCATAGAGGTTCCTGAGCGACTGCATCAGTCCGCGCTCATCGCCCTCAAGTATCCGATTTAGCTTCGACCGGGCTGGGACAATGTTGGATGACCCATCAGGCACACGGGTCAGGCAGTGACGGTCCAGTGAGCTGATCATGGACGGTGAAGCGGGTTCGATGTTGTAGACGAGCTTGGCCATGTGGTAGCCGTAGCACAGCACGAAGTGACTGAAAAGTCTCTTTGGCTCATAAGGAGACTTTGGGTCCCGCTGCTGCGCACCACCCAAAATCCCCTTCTTTCGCCCTGCCGGGAGCTTCTCCGATCTGGTCGATCTGCGCGGCTTGCAACCCTTCGGGCCGCGCCTTGCCAAGCCACCGCCGGTGGCTGCAAACCCCTTCCTCCCCTGCCTTGTGGCTGGCGATGTCGATCAGGGGTTTGCGATCGTGCCGTTGCCTGAATCCGCTGCCTGCCGCGCCAGTTCGGTGTGCGATGCCGACCCCAGCCTGCGCCCGGTCAGCTCTGCACACCGTGCTTCCAGCCGGGCCAGCGTCAGCCCCAGCTCGTCGGCCAGCTCTTGCGCAGGTGCGCAGTTGAGCGCCACTGCGTCCGTCTCAAGCAACGCCTGTCCGACGCTGGCCCGTTCATCTGGCGCGGGCGCATCGCCCAACAGGATTTCCCGCAGGCGTCCTGGGGAAATTCCGCCGTAGCTGCACGAGCCATGCTGCGCATAGGCCGCGAGCCACGTCATCGGCATTGTTACGCCTGCTTCTTCGGACGCCCACCCTTGGCACCATTGGCGCGGGCGGCGGCAGCTTTGGCGGGCGATGTGGCCTGTCCAGCGCGGCGAGCCATGTAGGCTTTCGTGCCAAACACTCCCGCCAGCAAGCCACTCACCCTGAAGTCCGCATCGAGGGCTTCCCAATGCAGCCCATACCCCGCGCCGAGGATTTCCACCGTTGCAAGCTCATCATGCGTGGCGGTTTCCAGCCCCTGTGCGAGGTGGGGCGGAAAGGCGAAGGTACAGCCGTTGTTCAGCTCGACGATGATGCGCGCGCTCTTGCGATCATAACGCACGGCTATCGCGCGCGGCTCAACAAGGTGCGCAATCTTGCCCCGTTCCAGAGCGGTGTCGATTTCGGTGTCTGTCAGATCAGCCATGGAATTCCCTCCACTTGGCAAGAAACTGGTCCTGCTGGTCGCGGACCAACTGCATGGCGCGCCGCAGATCGTTGGCCTTCATGTTTTCAGCCCGAACAAGGGCTGGCGCACCGTCAGGCCCGATCAGGTTGATCTTGGCATGACCATCCCCGAACACATGCACATGGGCTGGTTCATGGTCGTCAGTGAAGATGATGATGCGCAGCCCATGCGCCCGGTAGATCGTGACCATGCAGAACAATAACCCATCATGATGGGTTATTCAAGTGAGGGATGTGGCGGGCACCTTGATGCTTTTGAGCGAGCAAAAACCTTCAACAACTGCTCAGGTTTTGAACGGGGTTTGTGGCAGCTAAAAATGGGGTAGTTTGCGCACGTTCCAAAAACGAGGGTTTTTGAACGTTTACGCGCCGAACTTAAAGCAGCAAATACCCTGTCTGAAAACATGGCTGAAACTGTAGCAGACCTTCGCGAACGCCTTGATCGTGAAGGCGAAGAGCGCCGCCAGTTGACCGATCAACGGACAGGGCAGGGGCCAAAACGTGGTTTGTTTGGATTTCTACGATTCACTTAACTAGTGATTGCTATAAAGACACACTGTGCATCAAGATCACCGTTCGGTTCAGTCGATGGCGAAAAACATAAGTGACAGCAAGACATTGGTCGATTACTAAGCAGCTTAAGGGCGGTGAACGGGCAAAACCTTTTGTCGTTAAATCGGGATATTTTTGGTAAGAGGTGGCCCAAGAGCGGTCGGAGTTTTAATGACTAATAAAAACAGATATCTTTACGTAGCCATTAGTTGTCTACCTGCCTTAGTCTCACCGTCGACAGTAAGTGCGGGACTGATTGGGTCTGCGCTTGGCTACTTTGAAGTAGCATTGGAAGAAATTGGCTCTGCCAATACTATCGCTACTGATGCTTTTGTCGCCAAGTCTGCGGCACTTGCAGCCAACGCTTTCATTTATGATATATTACCCGGTGGCCTGCTGACGGAGGAAATGCTCACAGACCCTGACTTTATCAAGTCAGCTATTGACACTATATACGAACGGCGGACGTCAACTGGGTATGATACCGCAGTTCTTTCTGACCCGCTAAAAGTGATGAATTTTGCGGTTGATGCAGCTCAGTTGGGCGACGCGCTCGTGAACGTGGTTGGGTCTGCGAGAAAAATTGAAACCTTAGTCTCTGACTTGTCGGAATTAGCCACTTCAAACCAAACTGAAGCGATTGATTTGATTATTGCGGCTTCGCGGTCTGGTGTCGTGTCGTGGAGCGCTTTCTCGGCGGCGACAGGGCTCTCCGCTGAAAACGTTGAAGTGTTACAAGCTGTGCTGGAGGATTCAAACGCTGGGAGTAATCTAGAAAGCATCCTCTCACTTGCCGCACTTGAAACTGCCCAGACTTATACTCAATTCTTGGAAGAGGGAAAACCGACTGACGTCAGGCGTTTTCTTATTCAAGAAAGTGTAATTGACTTCATTCAAGAAAATTACTCCAGTTTTGACCTGTCTCGACAAACTGTGTATCAGCCTGCCTATGAATCACGTCTCATTCGCAACGATTGGGGTCTAGTTCAAGAGCCCATTGGTGACGCCTTGGATGAGCAATTTGTTTCTGCCAGTATCTATACAAGTTTCACCATCGAGCCAGATGCTACTTCAATCAGCACACAAACCCCAAACCAAGCATCCAGTACTGTTGTCGTTGGATCTGTTGCGGTTGATGGTTCGCCCCAAGACTTAGGCAACTTATCATTCGAATCTGATTTATGTCGAGGTTATGATTGCACAACTAGCATGCGCGATACTCTTGAGGAGCTTCAAAATCAGCAAGAGAATACCACCGTAGATGACGAGCGCGAAGGTGCGTTAAATCCACTTTTGGGGGTGGGCGATGACCCAACAGAAATCGGTTTAGTGGTCAATGAAAACGACGACGGTGAGCCTGTACTTGGAAATAACGCTGGCACAAACATCGAAATCCAACCTAGAGGCCCAACTCCTGAAGAAATTGCCGCACAAGAGGCTCTTGAAGCAGAATTAGCTGCGGCAGCTGCTGAAGCACGTCTCCAAGAAATTGCAGACCTTGAAGCAGCGCGGGACAGCCTTTCTTTGACTCAACAAGATGCACAGGCCCGTTTGCAAGAGCGCCGCAATCGCTTGACGGTTCTTCAGTTTAACGAGCTGGAGAAAGTGACCGAGGCCTCTGGTTTGGTCAGTGGGCGTATTCAAGAGCTCCGTACCGAACAAGGTGCCACAGGACTCAGCGCGCCTGATCAACAGCTCCTGCTTGATCTTGTCGCTTACGAAGACAAGCTTCAGACCGAGCAAGAACGTATTGCGCAGGATATCACAGCAGCGCAGAACGCTATTACTGAATATGAAACGACCTTAGCGCAAGTTGAGACGCAGCTTGATACAAACGCTGCAAGTCTGGAAGGCCCTGATTACAGCATAGCATCGGATTACACAGTTCCAAACTTTACGCCTGGGGGGCTGACAGATTGGACCACCTACGAGTACGAGCTCCCTGCTTTTGATCCAACAGAGCTGCTGACCAGTGATCTTGCCAACGTGGTCGGTCACGCGGTTTCCGTTCCTGTTGTGGGCGGAAACAATCGTGTAGATATCGACCTCGTTGCAGAAGATAACACCATCCTAGACCTCGGAATACCTGGAGCCATTACAGAGCTTGAAGATGAAAGCAGTGACCTGCTGGACGGCTTCACACATCTGTATTTTGGCAGCGGTGTTGATGAAAACGGCGATGACTCACAGTGGATTTATGGCGAGGCTGCAACGCCTGAGCAATTCGCGCAGCGCACAGGTACCGCGACCTTTAATGGCGGTCTAAGCGGCTACTATGCACATGGAAGCGTAAGTGATCACACCTTGTACCAAGACGGGGTATCAGGATCACTCGCCCTTGAAGTAGATTTTGGAACGAACCGTCTTACAGGTGAAGGCGAGATCGACATAGATACTGCGGTTCGCAATGAAACCCTGGCGTTCTCACTTGATGAATCAACCATCTCTGAAACAGATAGCGAATTTACTCGCTCGCTTGGCTTTAGCGCAAACGCAACGCTGGAAGGCGAAACTACTGCTAGCGGAAACCTTGGCGGCACTTTCTATGGTGACGATGCGTCTGAAGCGGCTGGCTCATTTGCCTTTGACCTGGGTGTAGGATTTTCCGCAGGCCTTTGGGCTGCTGGTGAGAACTATGATCCAGAAGACGGAAACGAAGAGAACGGTTATAGCGGCGCGTTTGTTCTCGGATATTCAGCAAGCAGCAACGGACATGGCACCGCTTGGCGCGAAGTAAATGACATCTATGGTGGTGAGATAACCCTTTCTGGTGGTCGTTCTGGTGGCGATGATGGTTCGGTAGATATCGCCTCTACCTTTACCTTGAACGGCTATTCACATGTTTCATGGGGAACTTGGCAAGCAAACTCCACAACACCGCTTCCATTGGATGAATATGGTCCAGGGTACTGGGTTGATGTAGATAATATTACCGCATCAAGTGCTTTGCAAAATCGTACAGGAACTGCTCAGTTTGGCGGTGAAATCATCGGCGCTTATGTTGGTTCTGGTAATGTTGAGGAAGATGCTCAGGGTATTATCAATATCACCGCAGACTTTTCAGATCAGAGCGTTGGCGGGCAATTCCAGTTCGGACATTCTTGTAGTGGTTCTGGCTTGAGCGGGTGTACCGTAGCATCGGATATCCTCGCGTTCACAGAACCTATGAATGATTACGATGGTTCTGGCTTCGGCGATCATGCTCGTAACTCATTTTATGGTGTTATCGGAGTATTTGGGGGTGAAAATGGCCAAGAGATTGGTGGTCACGCTTGGATTGAAGAAAACGGTGGGCAGTATGTTGGGGTATTCAGGGCTCAGGAAGGTCTGTCCTTTGGTGAGTTTGTTACACCAACCACAACAGGCACGAACGACCCATCTGATCCCCCAGGCACAGACTACTCAAATTACCGTGGCCTAGCTGCCTACAATGGTTATAATTTCGTTTCACAAGATTACATGGTTGGATTTGTGAGTGTTGAAACGGTAGAGCCAGGCTATGCAACACCTGTGTCATTTGAAAATACATTTGAGGGTGGCGATTTAACAAATTCTGTGGACTCAATTGGCCGAGATTATTCCTATATGAACTGGGGTTCATGGGAAAACGCAGACAATACTATTACAGAAATTGATGGGCAAGGCCTGCGTGGATCCGACGCAAATTGGATCGTGTATGACCCTACCACGAATTTGAGAACGACAGGACAAGCAACCTATAACGGTGATGCCGTTGGCCTCACGTCAACTTCGGAAGCGCTTTCTGGGAATATTCAGCTCACCGCAGACTTTGCCAATGACACGGTAACTGGGGATATGTCCTTGAATACCAGTAATGGTCAATCTTGGGCGGATGCTTCTTTTGATACCACCATTCGCCGCGACACGGACAGCAGCGGCTTCCAAGGAGCGCTTACTGGCTCTGATGTGAATAGTGGCGTTATCTTTGGCGGCTTTGCTGGGCCAAATGCGGAAGAAGTCGGCGGCGGTTGGCAGATCGATAATGCCAACGGAACAGACGGCGTTGGCATTTTCCGAGCACAGAATTAAGAAAGTTGCAGAGCATGAAATATTTTATCACGACCGTATCCCTGTGCGCTGCTTTAGCGGCTCACAGCTCCCCTACCCTCGCAGCCACGCCAGAGCAGCTCCAACAAGCGCAAGCCCTTCTCAGCGCCGAGCAGCCAGATCAGGCCCTCGGGTTACTTGAGGCCGCGCATGACCCTGCAACAGCTTCAACGCAGGAGTTTTTCTTGCTGGGGGTAGCCGCTAAACAAGCAGGTCAGCTTTCCCGCTCTGAGGGTTATTTCCGCTCTGCATTGCAGCGCGAACCTAATGCGGGTCGTATCCGCCTTGAGCTTGCCGAGGTGTTGTTCCGTCAAGGTAAGCTCGATGATTCACGCGCCGAGCTGGTTACTGTTAGAGCAATGAACCCACCTGAGCAGGTTCGGCAGAATATCGACGGATTTATTGCCCAGGTAGATCAGGCGCGAGCCAATCCAAATGCTGGACCACGCGGACCACAGAAAAATTGGAACGCGTATATCACGGTAGGCTTCACCTCAGACAGCAACGTGAACGCGGGACCAGATAGCGACACCGTGTTTCTCTATGGTCTTCCTTTCACTCTGTCCTCAGCAGCGCAGGAAACGCAAGATACCGCGTTGTTTTTTCGCACAGGTATTAGTCACCAGGAGCAGCTCGACAATGGTATTGTTTGGCGTAGCAGCGCTAACCTCAGCTTCACCAACTACTTCGAAACTGACGCCTATAACACGACTAGCCTTTCAGTTTCGAGCGGTCCGAGCTTCAAACTCAGCGACCAGCTAGGACTTTCTGTTCCTATCACCTACAATGTGCAGCGTTATAATGAGCAGGGAAGCTGGTATTCACAGAGCTGGGGTATTGCCCCGCGTTTGCAATATGCCGCGCAAGATAACTTACAGTTTTATCTGGATACCTCGCTTTCACGCAAGCGCTTCAACGATAACGGCGACCGCGATCTAACGGCCATCACTTTCAACCCCTCTTTCAATTTCCAACCAAGCGAAAACGGCAATATTGCGGTTGGTTTGCAATATGGTCGAGAAAATTCGGGGCTCGATATCTATTCAAATGATGTGCGCGGACTGTATGTAGGCTATCAGCACAATTTCCGCGAGCAAGGTATCCGCGCCAGTATCACTGCTTCATATACCAGCACCCAGTTTGATGGCATCCAAGCGGCCTACACAGAGGCCCGTGAAGACGTTTCGCGCAGGCTCTCTGCGAGCGTGAGCTACACCATCCCCAAAATGGATGGTTTGTCGCTGCTAGGCAGTGTGAGCTACCAGGACAACGACAGTAATCTGGACATTAACACCTATGAGCGGACAAACCTTTCCCTCAGTTTAACCAAGAGGTTCTAATACTGATCGGTGATATGAAGAGCGAGGGCTCACCGGTCGATCCCATGCCCTCGGTCGCGCAGACCATCCCGCTCGATCTCCTGCTGGCGCTCCAGCTCTTTTACCCGTTCCTGTTCTTGCGCGGCCTCTTGTGCGGTGTGCCGTTCCTCGGCCTCACGGCCCTCGCGCAACACGGCTGCACGGTCCGTTAAAGCATCCGGGTCGATCCCCGCTGCGGCCTCGCGCAGACGTGCAGCCAAATCCTGCGGGGCATCCCGTTCCCGTTCCGGCACATCGACACCCTGTTCCTTTTCACGGCCCTGCCGCGCCTCCCATGCGTCCCGCAACCGCGTGGCAAGGTCGGGTTCTTCCTCTCGGCCGTCACGCCCACCAGCAAGCGCCAGCTCGGACTGCCCGGACCCCAGACGGTCCATGACACGCTCCGCAGCACGGTCCAGCCAGTCGCGGACCTGTCCGGTCAGCTCCTGCACCACCTGTCTGACCTCGGCGGCACGGTCCTTGACCTCGTGCCAGATGCGCACGGCGGCAACCTCGATGCCACGCTCCTTGAGCTGCCACGCGCCAAGGGAAAGCTGGGGCAGGGGCGGGCGGTCCAGCGACATGGCCCGCACGGTCTCATGCAGCTCCGCACCCTCGTCGCCACGCTCCCGCGCCGCCGATGCCAGATCAAGCGCCTCATCGCGCTGCGCTATGAGCGTCCGGTGATCCACGCGGTCCTCGATGCCGGCACGCTCTAGGGCGGCATTGCTGCCCCGCGCCCACGCCTCGCGCCAGCCTTCCAAAACCTCGACCTTGTTCCAGTCACGGTTCTTGGTGGTAAACCCGTCTGCATCCACCTCACGGGTGGTCAGCAGAATGTGGGCGTGGTGGTTGCGCTCGTCGCCCGCGCGCCCCGGCGCGTGCAGGGCGATGTCAGCCACCATGCCACGGTCTACGAACTGCGCCTGTGCATAGTCGCGGACCAGGGCGACACGCTGCGCATGGGTCAGCTCGTCGGGCAGGGCCACACGGACCTCGCGGGCGACCTGGCTGTTCTTGCGGGTCTCGGATTCCTCGACGCGGTTCCACAGCTCGGATCGGTCGAAGACCCAATCCGGCGCGTGATCCGGCGCGAGGATTTCGGTGTGATCGACACCGCCCCGCGCCGCGTAGTCGAAGACAAGCCCGGTGCGGCGGTCTTCGATCCGCTCGGCCACGCGGTAGGCGGACGCCGCCGTGGCGCTGCGGCCCTGACTGCGGGAAATCATCGTTGCGCGTAAATGATAGATCGCCATTCGGGAGCTGTACTTTGCTTAGGGGTTAAGGGGAAACGCTAGTCTCCCCTACCCACACAAACGCACAGCGTTTGTATAAGTGGGCACTTCGTGTCTTGCTCTCTACATCTGTCGTAGCCTAAAAGCAACTCAAGACGGTGGAAAAGGAGATCAGAATGGCGCGGACAATAGATCAGCAGATTGCGACAACACAGGCAAAGCTGGCCCGCCTTAAAACACGCGCCAAAGCCAGTGAGACCCGCCGGAAAATCATCGTCGGGGCCATCGTGACCAATGCCGCTTTGAAAGACCCCAAGATTGCGCGATGGATGGCGGCAACCCTGCGCAAGAACGCCACCCGTGAAGTCGATCAGAAAGAGCTGGTCGGCCTTCTGGATGAACTGGATCAAGCAGCGGCCAAGGCGGATCAGACATGAGCAAGGATCCGTTTCAGGAACTGGTCGATGAGCTGACGGCCCTTCGTCGCAGCATCGAGCATATTGCCCGCACCAGTCTCGACAAAGACGAGGCTAAGAAGCTGAACCAGATCGTGACGGCAGCAGTCCTGAAAATGGCAAAGGCAGCCGAGAATGCGCCGGGGGAAATTCAGGGGGCCTTGGAAGCTGACCGCGACCAGATGGCCCGCAGCGCCACACAGGCCGCAACCAGGGCCGCTGAGAGCGCCATGGCGGGAATCCGGCATGACCTCGACAATGAGCGCGCGAAACTCTCACAGGCCGCCGGAGAGGCCCGTAGGGAGGCCTGGCGCTGGTTTGGCGGGTTCTGGGTGTGGTTGGTCGCTATGCTCGCCACAGGGGCCGTTATTGGGGTGCTGGCAATGGCTTTGATACAAGGGCGAGGCGATGCCCGCGAGTTCGGGCAATATCCGCGCATCTACTGCAACCCGGCGGGCGGTGAGGATTTGACCAATACAGCTGGTCGAGAAGGCTGCATGTTCTGGTACGATTGATCAGTCAGGCCATTCTTCGGCGTCGATGATCTTTCGCAGTGATGCCATTGCGGCCTCATGGCTGACCGTCCGGCCCGCCTCTACATCCGCAAGCCCACGCTTGATCCCTTCGATAATAGCCTCCTCTGACTTGAGATGGGGCGCTGTCGGGGTGTTAGCTGTCATTTCGTCGGCTCCCACGGATTGATGATCTGAACGCCTGTTGGCTCGAAGTCGGCAACATTGCGTGTGACGATGGGCATGGCGTGGGTAATCCCTGTCGCGGCGATGAGGGCGTCCCGGTCACTACGGGGGTCAGGAACATGCAAAGCCGCACAGCAAAGCGCCACGGGTCCGTCCACGGGCAAGATACGTCCCTCGAATACCGGAAGCACCCGGTCAGCCATCCAAGCCCTCAAGACGGCGCCCTGTGCGCTGTCACGCCGTTCCATCTGCCTGACGCCCATCTCAAGTTCCAGAAGCGTGATGGCGGACAGAAAGAGCGCTGACGGGTCTTGGTCCTCGGCCCACGCAACGACATTGGCATCCGCTTTGCCTGCTCTTGCCTTGCGCAGCTCGGACACCACGTTCGTATCGAGAATGAACATCAGGACAGATCAGCGGGGCGCGTGAGGTCACGCAATCGACCCGGCTCAAAAGCAACGTCTGCCGCTTCCGGGTCGGCCAGCAAATCAAGAATGCTTTCCTGCGGTCCCGTAAGCCGTCTGTATGCTTCGATGCTCAGCAGCACATGCGCAGGTTTACCCCGGTCCGTGATGAACACAGGCCCTTCCTGCGCAGCTCGTTTTGCACCGCTGGCGTCTTGGTTGAACGTCCGGCTGTTGATCGTTGTCATTCCCATGGTTCACATCCTTCTAAGCACCTTAATGTAGAAACGTAGCTACAAATAGTGAGAATGTCAATCTGGCTCAACGATCACCACACGTCCGAAGGTTTCGATTAGGTCACTGGCTGCACATCAAGCGCCAAAATCATCCAAACATATTTACCAAAAAAACGCGCAGCGCCTTTCTTGTTCTAAGTGTTCTATAAGTTCAGGGGGGGATTATTGTTATATTCCAAATGCTTGCGAGGCTGTAGGTGAGGGATTGAGACGGTTAAGTGAGGAATTGAGACGAATAGGTGAGGGATTAAGATTCATAAGTGAGGGATTGAGACAGAGCTACGAGTTGACAGGTGAGTAACGCAAACATAATAAACTCACTTATGGGAAAGACAACTGAAGTAGCCGCTGATCGGGCCTATGACCAAACCAAAACTGTGCTGCCTAGGGAGGTCGCGCAGGGTGTCTATATGCAGAACGCACCCAGCCTTCGTGCGCTCAAAATGTTTCACCTGATGATAGCTACGGCAGGTGGGCGCATGGCGGATAATGTGCGCCATGAAATCCGCCTATCTGATATCAATAAAATTGACGGAATGGTGAGGCATGATCGCAAGACGATCACCCCAATTTTTGGGGAACTAAGCGCGGCAACTTTAATCCATGACGACAAGGAAAAGAAGCGTGTGACCATCGGGGGTTTGCTCGATGAAGCGCAAATTGACTATAGCGAAGAAGACGCGACAGGTGATTTGCTGGTAAAATGGACTTTTCGCCAAAATTTTCGTGATATGGCGCGAGATTCAAACCACTGGGCAATCCTCGATCGGCAGGCGGTGTTTCATCTGGGTAGCAAATACTCAGTGCTGCTTTTCCAGCACATTGCCAGCCTGCAAAATCTCAAACACAAGAACAGCAAGAGGTTCACTGTTTTGGAGTTGCGGGCGCTTTTTGGGATACCGAAGAGGACACTTTCGCGCTTTGCTGACTTGAACAAATGGGCCATTCAACCTGCTATGACCGAGATTAATAGCGACCTGACCCGGCTGCATCTTACAGTGAATCTTCACAAGATTGGCCGCACGGTGGCAGAAATTGAGATAGCTTGGGAGGTCAAAGAAGACCTGACGAAAGTTAAGGACGAGCTGGATCGGCCCAAGGTGGGCCGAAAGGCACGGCGGGATGGCACGGCGGAAACGCCCGTGACGGCCTTCCCTGCCTTTGGCAGCGTAAAGGATACCCAGCCTTGGGATCGGATCGCACGGGATAATGCGCCACGCATCGACGGTCGGCATGTGCCAGACCTGCGCAAGCTGGCTGACATGTTCCGCAAATGGTGCGGCGAGAAGTCGATCCCGCTGAATGGGTCTTCTATCGAGAAAACTTTCACGACATGGTGCAAGAGTTATTCATCTCGATAGACCGTTCAACAAGCGCTCCTTTTTGGCACGCCTCCACAACACCCCGATTGACGCCGCCAAAAACCCCGTTCAAAACTAAAACAGTTATTGAACGTTTTTGGAAGGGTCATATCAGTGATCATCGGTTACGCGCGTGTCTCGACAGAAGATCAGCATCTTGATGCCCAGACCACAGCCCTTGAGGCGATTGGCGCTGATCGCATCTTTGCAGAGAAAATCTCTGGCACCAAGAAATCCCGCCCTGAGCTGGACCGCATGATCGAGCAGTTGCGGGACGGTGGCGCAGCTTGAGGCGCGAGGCATCCGTGTTTACTGCCTTGCCCTCGGCGGGGTAGACCTGACCAGCTCAGCTGGGAAGCTGACGATGAGTGTGATTAACGCAGTTGCACAGTTTGAGCGCGACCTTCTGATTGAGCGCACACAGGCTGGTCTGGCGCGTGCAAAAGCCGAAGGCAAAACCTTGGGCCGCCCCCCCGCGCTGTCAGGCGAACGACAAGAGCTCGTGCGTCAAAGGCTGGCCAATGGTGAAGGCGTCTCCGCCATCGCACGGGACATCAAAACCAGCAGGCAGACAATTATGAGAGCACGCGACGCAGCAGGGTAAGAGGGAACAGCAGAGATGGACATATCGGTTAGGAGAGGCCCGCAGAGAGGCGTGGCGCTGTTTGGTGGGTTCTGTGTGGTGTGGTGACTTCTATGCTCACCACAGGGGCGCTTATCGGGGCGCTGGCGGTGGTTTTAATACAAGGGCGCAGTGATGCTCGCGCGCTCGTTCGGCCCGCTTTGATATCCGCAAGCCCACGTTCAACGCCTGAGGTCAAGGCGTGGCTGGACAAACATCCGCGCTTCAAGCTGCACTTCACGCCCACCAGCGCCTCATGGCTGAACCTGGTCGAACGGTTTTTTGCCGAGATCACATCGAGACGCATCCGGCGCGGCAGCTATTCCAGCGTCAATGACCTTGAGGCCGCGATCTACGACTATCTGGCGCGACACAACGAGAAGCCGAAGCCCTTCAAATGGACCAAAACCGCCGAGGACATCCTCACCCGAGAACGACGCGCGCTGGACAAACTCGACGAAATTCGCGGAAACAGGTAGGAAGTGTCAGACTCAGAACACTAGCACTTAAAGGTTGAGGAATTCTTATTTTGTTCTAAAATTTGACCGGTTTCACACGTTCGAGCCCCTTGGGCCTAAATGTGCGGCACCCGAAATACGGGACTTGTCGGTCAGAGGCATCGCATGGCAAGGTAGTCTGGGTAAAGTATTCGCTCCAGCCGTTCGGGCAAATCCACTTTATTACATAGAGTTGAAGGCCATGGATTTCAGTACCTCCAAGTTTTTGAAGGGTCTTTTGATGGGAAGGCGCGCTGCTACTGCTGAGCAACCAGCATATAAAGATCATGTTGCTCGCCCTATTTTGCGGGCTGATCATTCCCGGGAATTTTCCTGGAAGAACGAAAATATTCTCATCCTTGGGCAGGAAAATGGACTTTCTGCGCTAGCAAAAGACCTTTCGGCACAGGGCGCATCCGTGTCATGCCGCTTCCTGACGCAATTGCAGAATCTCTATCAGCTCCCTCTGGAACAGTACTCCATTGCCATCATGACCGATGGGTCCAATGGCCAACAGTTCGACGTTGTTGATGTTGGTGGAATTCTGCGACGTGCGGACCCTAAACTCACCGTTGTTTGGGCATCAGAGCGGTTCAGGTTGTCCATGGTAGCCGATGCAGTGGATGATCAATTTTGCAATGTACAGTTGGCGCTTCCTGCATTGCCGGTCCATTTAGAAGTCTTCCTAAGATCATCCCCTCCCTGACTCTCCTCCTATAAGAGCTGCGTGCCTGCAATATTGGTGGGCCTCATGCTTCCGCTTCAAGTTTGGTGCCGCCAGAAGCTGATCTGTAATCACGAATAAGCGTGGCAAGATTTTGGTGATCCCTTCCAATTTCTTTGGGGATGTCTGGAGCGTTTTAACCATTTGGCCTTTTGAAAGGATAAGGGGCGTGTGGTGTATTTTGGGGTTTATGTGGCCCGTATCAACCAGAATATTGACAATCCTGACAGCGAGTGTTCTGTCGACCCCTGCTGCCATGAGGCTTGCGATCACATTGGTCCAGGCGGAGGGGGTTTCTACATGCTTCATGCAAAATAGCTTTCCTTGTTCGAGGTTTAGGAAGCTACTAGAACTTGTCTTAAATAAGGCACCTATAGGGTATTTGATAGGCAAGGTGGAGAGAGAGGCGTTGTGATCCTTGGATATGTAATTGTGGGCATGCTGCTAGGTATGATTTCTGCTGCTATCAGCCTCTTTCTTGGGGCGTCACTTCTGTGGGCGCTTGTAATCTACTCCGCTGTGGGAGGCCTCGGTACTCTCCTCTCAGCCGCTATCGTGTATGCTTTATCAAGGTTTTCGGAACGCGGGTCGCTTATCAAGACATGCAAATGGTTTTTGCGTGGCGATTAGAAATGTGTTTTTTTGCCCTTAAAGCTTCACCAGTTCGTGGCGCATGTCGGAGCTATGACTGAATCTGGTGTTTGGGCGGTTTGAAGGTTGGCGGCGTATCTGATTGAATTGTTGTTGTGAGACAGCAGGCGATAGAAACCCTTGATCTAAAGGCCATTGGGGACAATCGAAACCACTGGAAGATTGATCCACAAGATCTTGATAGGTGGGCAGACGCCCAGTCTGTGCCCGGTGGGCAGGCGAAGGTGCGTTCAACGACCCATAGTCGACGGCGCGAATATCAAACTGGAACAGGTGAATGCCGTCCCACCCCATCGCGACCTGAAAGATCCCGTGCAACTTATGCAAGGTGGAGGATGAGGGAACCAACACGCGCCGCCAGATCATCGGGCTGATGCCCAAAAGGCTGATCTTAAGCTGGAAGGTTTTGGGTGCAGGAGGCATCCATAAATTCTGCCAGCCTTACCACCAAAACGCAATTGCCCCACACTTTGGGGTACTCTCCAACTTGTAAGTATCGTCCGGAATGGCCGACCAAGGGTTTTGCGGCGAAGCCAGATGCACAGGCTTGGGTGAAAACCTTAGCCCGAATTATTCATGAGAGGGTGGTGAGGGTAGCGTAACCTTTTGAAAAGCTGTATTTTTGGGGTGTTGAAACCTAAAACTCAGTTTTCAGGAAGCCCGCCCTCACCATGGATATTTCTACAC
>Ga0307933_1000593_pt1 | contig 33512 bp, 32 predicted proteins | sample OrgLakmetageno88_FD_201811 | JGI IMG/M metagenome (GOLD analysis project Ga0307933, IMG submission 201811) | Saline water microbial communities from Organic Lake, Antarctica - #88 | ecosystem: Environmental > Aquatic > Non-marine Saline and Alkaline > Saline | place: Antarctica: Organic Lake... | reverse complement strand
AAGATTGGCACCCACATTCTCAATAAAATGACCGGGCTTGGCCACGCCAAGTTCGAGGTCGTCACTTGACCAAATCTACGGGTAAGGGAAAACTCAACCAAACCCTGACCCGTGCAACAAGGCCATGTGTATATCGGATTGGACGTCTCGCTCGCAAGCACGGCAATCTGCGCGGTGAGCGCGCAGGGCAAGATCGTCAAGGAAACGACCGCTGCCAGCGAACCGGAGACCCTCGTCGCGATGCTGAAGGCGATGCCGGGTGAGGTTATTGCGGTGGGCCTGGAAGCTGGTCCCCTCTCGCAATGGCTATACCGCTTCCTGAACGATGCAGGATTTGCCACAGTACTGATGGAGACGCGGCAAGTGAAGGGCGCGTTGAAGGCGATGCCCATCAAGACTGACCGGCGGGATGCTGAAGGGATCGCCCGGCTTCTGCAGATGGGGTGGTTCAGGTCGGTCCACTGCAAGTCGATGTCGGCGCAGGAGATGCGCGCACTTCTGTCTGCGCGCAAGGCGGTCCAGCAGGCGGTAATTAATCTTGAGCTATCGATCCGAGGCGTGCTGCGCAATTTTGGGCTGAAGATGGGACGTGTTGCAAAGGGACGTTTTGAAGCGAGGGTGCAAGAGCTGGCCGAGGGCAATCCCATGCTGGAGGCAGCGGCAAACCCGATCCTCGCCTCACGACAGGCTTTGCGACAGGAACTGGTCGGCCTGGAGAAGACTTTGCGCGATCATGCCAAGGAGGACCCAGTCTGTCGCACGCTCATGACGATGCCTGGGGTCGGTGCTGTTGTTGCATTGACCGTCAAGGCTGCCATCGATGATCCAGCGCGGTTTCGATCTTCCAAAGATATCGGCCCTTGGGTTGGATTGACGCCGAGGCGTGAGCAGTCTGGTGAACGCGACATCGTTGGTCAGATATCTCGGGCCGGCGATGTTGGGTTACGTACGGCGCTATACCAGGCGGCGACAGTTATGCTGCAGCGTGAAAGTAAAAACTGGCTGACGGCATGGGCACTGAACATTGCCAAGCGTCGAGGGAAGAAGCGCGCTACTGTGGCGCTCGCCCGGCGGATCGGGGTTGTTTTGCACCGTATGTGGAGGGACGGTACAGACTTCCGCTTCACCCGTGAAAATGCTCTGGAAGTCGCAACCGCATAGGCTTCGCTCTATGAAGCAACAGCAAGGATAAACCCGAAAACCACAAATGGAGGTTTGGCCGCGCCCGATGGCGCTGGTTCACCGAAGTCCCAAGCCGGGACGCGGTCCCCGATGATGCCGGATCGGAGCTGGTCGCCAGACGATCTGTCTGAGTGCGCAGATGAGATAGGCACGCGGGAGCCGCTCTTGGACCAGGCATAATGTGGCGGCCGATGCGCCGACCACGGACGGAAGCATTAACCCGGTGCGGGACATCAACCGGTGGTCAAAGCAATCGGCAACGCCTTCATTCGCCAAAACATCAGCGATGCAAACCCTGCTGGCCAATCAAACGGTCTGGCCATTGGCTTCGCTTGGAAATTTTCTCTTGACCACAAATGCCCTGTTACAGAAGCTCCGATGCCGGTCTGACGCTCTTACGAGAGGTCGAACGCCGGGCCGATCTGGCAGGTGTGGTCGCAAGGTGCCTCCCGGATCCGCGTGAGCCGGTCAAGGTGCGGCACAGCCTGGAAGACATTATCCGGTTCCGGATTATGATGATCGCGGCTGGATATGAAGACGGCAACGATGCGGCGGATCTGCGCGATGATCCGGCGTTCAAGCTCGCTCTCGAGCGTGATCCCGAGACCGGGGCGGCGCTGTGCTCGCAGCCCACGATCTCGCGGATGGAAAACCTGGCCGACAGACGGGCGCTCATCCGGATGGCGCATGAGATGGTGCGGTTCTATTGCGCCTCGTTTGCACGCGCGCCGCGCCAGATCGTGCTGGATATCGATGATACCTTCGATACCGTTCACGGACACCAGCAGTTGCGCCTGTTCAACGCGTATTACGATGAATACGGTTTCCAACCGATCGTGGTCTTTGACGGTGAGGGGCGCTTGGTGGGAGCTTTACTGCGTCCAGCACGCCGTCCGACCGGCAAAGAGGCCGCCGCCCACATCCGGCGTCTGATCCGGGCGATCCGCCGCCATTGGCCCACGACCCAGATTCTGCTGCGGGCCGACAGCCACTACGGCACCCCGGATGTTCTCGACCTGTGTGACAGCCTCGGTCTGCGTTACGTGTTTGGCTTGTCGAAAAATGCACGCCTGCGCGACCACGTGCAAACCCTGGAGGCCTCCACGGCGGAGCGCTATGCGCGCAAGGGCGAGAAGCTGCGCCGGTTCAAGTCCTTCTCCTATGCGGCCCGGTCGTGGTCGAAAGAGCGATGCGTCATTGCCCGGGTCGAAGTCGGCCCCATGGGACGCGACACCCGCTACATCGTGACCAATCTCGAGGGCGGACGCGGCAAGCACATTTATGAAAAGCTCTATTCCGCTCGTGGGCGGGCCGAGAACCACATCAAGGCCTGGAAGAGCCATCTCGCCTCGGACAGAACATCGTGTATGAGCGCCAGCGCCAACCAGATGCGGCTCATGCTGCACGGGTGCGCCTATTGGTTGTGGTGGACATTGCGGGCGGCCTGTCCAAAACGCTCTCCATGGCGGCGCGCCCAATTCGACACGTTGCGCCTCCATCTGGTCAAACTTGCCGCGACCATCGTCGAGAAGAAAACCCGGATCGTCATGACCCTGCCCGGCTCGTGCCCGCGCCAGAACCTCATCAAGCTCCTGTTCGACGCGCTGGCGCCGCCACACCCAGCATGACGCAGACATCGCGCCCGCCCACCCAGAAACACCAACCCGAAAAGCCCAAGATGACACCGCCGTCCGCCGTGAAATCCCGGACGCAGATCACGCCTGCACTCGCCATGGCTCGCTCGCCCAAATCAGGGGCTTATGGCCAATGACGCAGGCATCGTGAATTATCCGGGTTAAATGTTACTTTCCAGCTTATGCCGGCCTCAACTGATACCAACGGCCCTATAAATTGACCGTTCTTGCATATTCTCGGTCACTGATTGAACGGACACGCTGGGGATCGTTTGCAAAGAAGTTCCATGCTTCGCAGTGTGTGACGATGTCGTCGTAGGTATCGAACACGGAAATGGCGAGGCAGTTTGCTCGAAGATAGGCCCAGATGTTCTCGACCTGGTTCAACTATGGCGCGTAGGGCGGTAGCATCACGATGGAGATGTTTTCGGGGATGCAGAGCGCGTTTGCACTATGCCAGCCGGCGCCATCCATCACCAGGGTGGCGTGAGCGCCCGATGCAACGGTCTTTGACATCTCCGAGAGGATTGCACAGCCGCTGGTTCTCTGATTGCGGCTGTGTCAAGCGGGATGGCGATCTGTCCGTTCGGGGTCATGGTTCTCTCCGAGGTCGCGCATTGCGCCTCATGATGGTGTTCGGTGGTGGATCGTCTCCAATGTCGTTTGCGGGGTGAGCAAGCGAGCCTGCGTCCCAACCGTTTTTACGAGATCGATCTACCTCCGTCCCGTCGGGACTTCGCTTCCCGCCTTCTCAGCGGCGGAAATTCAGATCAGGCAGTGGCCTCCTTTGTCCATTGATAGTCCGCGCCAGATTTCCAGATCGTCAGCATCAGGACTGCGATCTTGCGCGCGGTCGCGACCGCGGCCTTTCGGAATCCGCGTCGTCAGGCCAGTCGTACCGCCCAGCTCTTCAGTGGCGAGAAACGCTTCACCTGGCGGATCAAGCAGGACGCTGCCTCAAACAACAGTCCGCGCATCGTCCCGTCTCCGCACTTCGACACCCGTCCCGACCAATCCATTTCGCCAGACTGATGCCGCTTTGGTGTGAGCCCGAGGAACGCACCGACATCAGATACCCGGCTGAACCGGTCTGGATTGTCGACCAAGGCAATGAAGCTGAGCGCATTCACTGGCCCGACGCCCGGAATGGTCATCAAACGGCGCGCGACGGGGTCCGCCTTGGCTTTTTTCTTCACGGCTTTGTCGAGATTATCAGCCGCCTGGCACAAATTCGAATGGGCCACGATGAAGCCATCAGCGATCGTGCGCAGGATTGGATCAGTCTCTCCAGCTGCTGCGAGTTGATCGCGGAACGCCTGTCTCTGTCGCCCCTGACCAATGCCGATCATGCGAATGCCGAAGGTTTTCAGGACGCCCCGGATATGTCCCTCCAAGTCCTTGCGCAAACGGATCAGACGCTCACGTGCGCCAATCAGGCTGCGGAGCCGATCAGCTTCTTCGCTACGGATATGGACCGGGGTAAACCAGTTAGTGCGCGCGAGCTGCGCCAAACCTTCGGCATCGGCAGCATCCGATTTATTGAGCCGGGCCGACAGGCTCTTGTGCGCTTTGCGGGCATCGATGCATGTGGTGGGAAGGCCAAGCCTCGTCATCCCGCGCTGCAGCCAGATAGAAAGCATCCCGCTCTCATGCACGATCCGGTGTGGCGTGAGCGATCGGTTGCGAAACCAACCTGCCTCGCCTTCCGGGTCCGCAGGACAAGCCCCGCGCGCGATGGTCTTGCCATCATGATCGACAACGCAGATCGAAATTTCTTTCAGTGACACATCCAAACCAGCATAATGTTCCATAGGTCGTTCTCCTCACGGCTTATATCCATGAGGCCAATATACCGGACCTCGTTCGCCATTGGAGAGCGACCGCCGCAATCACACCATGTTGTTTGTGGCACCCGCACGTGATTCCCAACCATCCAATACGTAAATCTGTCCGCTATTTTTGGGCAGACAGCAGCGACAGCCCGCTTTCCATGTCGAAAAGATGAATTTCTGCTTCGTCTAAGGCGAAGCTGACCGTTTCGCCTTCGGCTGGTTTTTCGCGCGCGGGTACCGACGCGTGGATCCGGTTCGGCCCGACGTCGTAGCTGATAATGACCTTATCGCCGTGGTATTCTGTCAGGTCCGTCACCCCGGTCAGCACCTGCGGCCCGTCTCCGGTGACCAGATTCAGGTTCGCCGGGCGGACACCCAGAATGACCTTTTGTCCCTCACGCAGATCGAACCTCGATAGGTTCAGGTCCAGCTCGACATCATCACCAATCAGGACACCATCCTTCAGCGTCAGTTCTAAGAAGTTCATCGCCGGCGTTCCTATGAAGCCTGCCACAAAAAAGGTGCGTGGTTTCTCATAGATTTCTTCAGGCGTACCGACCTGCTCTATCTTGCCATCCTTCATCAGTACGATGCGGTCGGCGAGGGTCATCGCCTCCATCTGGTCATGCGTGACATAAACCGTGGTCGTGCGAAGCTTGCGGTGCAGGCGCGCGATCTCTTCGCGCATGGTCGCGCGCAGCTTGGCGTCGAGATTCGACAACGGCTCGTCGAACAGGAATACCTTGGGCGTCTTGATCATCGCGCGCGCGATGGCAACGCGCTGCTGCTGGCCGCCCGACAACTCGGTGGGCTTGCGGTCCAGATAGGGTTGCAGCCCCAGAACTTGGGTCACTTCTTCGGTGCGATCGGCAATCTCTTTTTCGGACACCTTGATGCGGCGCAGACCGAAGGCGATGTTATCGCGGATCGTCATGTGCGGGTAGAGCGCGTAGTTCTGAAACACCATGGCGATGCCACGGTCACGCGGCTCGAGATTGTTGACGATCTGGTCGCCAATCGCCAGCTCGCCGTCCGTGATCGATTCGAGCCCGGCCATCATCCGCAGCATTGTGGACTTGCCGCAACCCGAAGGCCCAAGGAAGACGACGAATTCTTGATCCGCGACAGTCAGGTTGAAGTCTGGCACGACCAAGACCTCACCGTACTTCTTGCGGATATTTCGACAGATGATCTCGGCCATTCTACTTTTGATCCCTTTCAACCATCTGGATTTGCAACTTGATATCCGCCGGTCGGCCTTCGGCCGCCCGTTCGAACGCCTCAATGCTTTGCTTGAACGAGAACGTCTCCGAGATCAGCGGCTTGAGATCCGTCTTGCCGGACGCGATCAGTTCCAGCGCCCGGTCGAACACGTTGGCGTAGCGAAACACCGTTTCAATCCGGAGCTCCCGTGCGCAGGCCGCGCTAACGTCGAACGGCACAGGCTCGGGCGGTAGGCCCACCAGAACTACGCAACCTCCGGGTCGCGTGGCCCGGATCGCATCGCCATAGATCCGGGCGTTGCCCGAACATTCGAACACCACATCCGCACCCCAGTTTTTGGTCATTTCCATCACGGTGTCGATCAGGTCGGCCTCCGATACGTTGATCCCAGTGATCCCGTCATAACCTTCCGCAATGGAAAGCTTGTCGGCACTGAGGTCCGAAATGATGACCCGAGCGCATCCACCCGCAAGTGCGGCCAGCGCTACCATGATCCCGATGGGTCCGGCGCCAATGACGACCGCCACATCGCCGGGCACGATGCGCGCGCGCGCTGCGGCCTGCATGCCGATGGCGAATGGTTCGACCATCGCGCCCTCGGCGAAACTAACATTGTCGGGCAGCTTGTAGGTGAACGCTGCGGGATGCGTAGTCGACGGCGTCAAAATCCCGTGGTCCGGCGGTGTGGCCCAAAACGTCACCGCCGGGTCGACGTTGTAGATGCCAAGCTTCGTGGCGCGCGACGACATGTCGGGCACGCCCGGTTCCATGCAGACGCGATCCCCGACCGCCAGACCAGTGACCGACGGTCCGATCTCGGTCACGGTTCCGGCGCCTTCATGCCCCAACACCATCGGTGCGTTCACAACGAAGTCGCCAATCCGCCCGTGGGTATAGTAATGCACGTCGCTGCCGCACACGCCGACTGTATGAAGCTCGATCCGTACATCTTCGGCGCCCAGATCGGACGGCAAATCGATGTCCCTAATCGAAAGTTCGCCTTTGCGTTCAAGTACAAGTGCTTGTGGCATGCTTTTCTGGCCTTCTAACGAGTATTTTGCGCGAATGCGCGATTCAAAAAGCTGCTCAGCAGTCCGAGCAACAACAGTGGCGGGAGTGAAAGCAGCACCACGGCCGCGTTCAGTATGCCCCATGGGACGCTCATGCCGAGTTGCGACATCTCCGAGGCCACGATGGGAAGCGTCTTGGCGCTGGACGTTGTAAGCATCAGCGCCAGAAGGAATTCGTTCCAGACCAGAACGAAGCTGAAGGCGAGCGCCCCCAGAAGTGACTTGCCTGCAACCGGTAGCGCCACACGGAAGAATACCGCGTAGGGTCCATACCCGTCGACGCGCGCTGCCTCTTCGACTTCGGGCGGGACGCTGGCAAAACCCGGAATGGCAAGCCACATCGTGACCGAAATCGTGATCAGCGCATAGGCAATGATCATCCCAATTCGCGTATCATAAATCCCGAAATTGAGCCAGATTACCATTAGCGGGATCGCCACCGCGACGGGCGGCAAGAACCGCAAGGTCAACACAAAAAACTGGATTTCTTTGGTGATCCGATTGGAATGCCGGGCGACCGCATAGGCGCCGGGCAGCCCCAGGACCAGCCCGATGGCCACTGCGGAAAGGCAGACGATCAGCGAGTTGATCAATGCGTCCAGCACGCTGTCGCGGCCCAGGACATAGGCAATATTGTCCAGTGTCGGGGAGAAAAACAGCTTGGGCACTGGGGTCAGCAGGTCGGCCGTGATCTTGAATGCATTGAGCAGCGTCCACGCGAGCGGCAACAGCACAATCAACGCGAAGAACCACAGGATAATCTGCCCGAAAAGGTTGCGCTTCATCGGTTCACCCTTTTCCAGATGACGGTAAAGATGACGATCGTGGCGATCAGCATGAGGACCGAGATGGCCGAGGCGTAGGCGATATTGCCCGCTTCGATGAAGCCTTGGCTGAACGCGTACATGTCAAGGGTCTCGGTCGCGATGCCGGGGCCGCCACGTGTCATGACATAGATCAGATCGAACGCCCGGAGCGACTCGATCGCCTTGACCAGCGCAAGACTGATGAGCGGTGCCTTGAGCATCGGCAATGCGACGTAAAAGTGTATCTGCCAAGGCCTTGCGTTGTCCAGACGCGCAGCTTCCAGCGGTTGCGGAGGTAGGGATTCCAGAAGTTTCAGTACGATGACGGCAAAAAAGAAGCCCCATTGCCAAACATCCACGAACCCCACTGCAAATAGCGCCAAATTGGGATCGGACAGCACGTCAAGCGTCTCTCCAGTGACGACGCGGTAGGGGTAGGTTATGATGCCGTAAAGTGGGTGGAACGCGAATTTCCAGACGAAAGCCGCACATACCCTGGGCAACAGAACCGGCACAAGAAACACCAGCGAGAAAAAGGCGCGTTGGCGGCGTGTCGCCGTCTCGAACATCAGAACACCCAGCCCCACAGCCAGTAGCATTGTCGCAGTGACCGTCAGCACTTCCCACTTCAGTGACACCCATGCGGCGTTCACGAAACGTCGATCACCAAAAAGCTTGGCATAGTTCTCGAAACCCACCCAACTGGATGTCGTTTCAAACAGGCTTCGGTCCGTGAAGGACACGATCAGCGCGTAGGTCAGGGGCGTGAAGGCCAGCACCATCAACAGAAGAACGGTCGGGATCAAAAAGGTATAAGGAAGCGTATTGCGCACCGGCATTGTCGGAAAATCTCTTTGGCAACGATAGGTGGAGTTAGGCCATCAGCATCGGGGTGCGAAGGCCCCGCCTCGGATATGTGGCGGGGCCCGTGAACACCGGATCGAGAAGGATCAGTCGGCGGTCAGCTCGATGGCGAAGTCTTCGAGTTCACCCAGCGCAGCCGGGATGTCGCTCCGCTGCCCAGTGATGAGTTCTTCCAGGATAATGCCCCAGCGATCGCCCAATTGCGGCCACTGCTCGTTCTGCCAGAAGGTGATTTCGGTGACCTCTCCGGTCGCATTCAGCGCCGCGGGAAGTTCCTCGCCGAACTGGTTGGCAAATTCTTCCGACTCGAAGATCGAGGTCCGGGTCAATTCCCCAGGCTGCTTGGCCTCAAGGCGGCGTTGTTCGTTCTCCTTGGACGTGGCCCAGGCAATCCATTGCCCCGCGCATGCTTTCTCGTCCTCGGATGAATTTGCTTTCACACCGATGGCAAAGCCGTGAGCATAACCGCCGCCTGGCAGCGGCGTAGGCGGAGTACCAAAGCCGACGTTCTCGGTGACCGACGATACGGATGGATCGAGCGACATAGCGCCAAGAGGTGCTGATTCCACAATGATGGCGACCTGACCGGAGTTGAAGGCGCCAGTGGATTCGGCAAATGACCCAGACTGGGTCCCCGGGGCGGAGTACTCGAAGAGTTCCAGGTATGTTTCGGTCGCTTCGACGGCTGCATCGCTATTGAAGGCGGGGTTTCCATCATCGTCAAACCACTCACCACCCGCAGCCTGGAAATATGGCATCCAGCGCCAGACATTGGCACCGGAACCGCGTTGACCCCGCAAAGCAGTGCCGTACACTCCGTTGTCGGGATCGTGGAGCGTCGCGACCGCCGACTTGAACTCCTCGAGGGTCTCGGGCGGCTCGATGCCCGCCTCCTCCAGCAGATCTGTGCGATAGACCATCAGATCCCCGCCACCCTGAATCGGGGCAAACCAGATCTGGTCGTCATAGGTCGCGATTGTGCGAAGACCGGGATCAAAATCCTCAAAGTCGTATTCTTCGGGATAGTAATCCAGCAACGGCACGATCCAGTTAGACGCCGCGAATTGCGCAAGATTGGCCTCATCGATGTAGTAAACATCGTAGCGCCCGATCGTCGATGCGTCGGCACGCGACTTCGCGCGGCGGTCATTCTCGTTGAGATAGTCGATCTGGAACCCGACACCGGAGATCTCGCGGAACTCATCTTCATATTCTTCTGTCGTGGTCAGGCCGTCGCGCGGCTGCGCAATGATGCTCAAATCCTCAGTGCAGACCTGTTGATCCTGCGCAAAGGCGACGCCGGTGCCGCCCAAGGTGCAGGCGGTGACGGCGACGGACGCCAAAAGACGTTGTTTAATATCAGTCATGTAGTTCTCCTCCCATTAACAAATCGATCCGCTTGTTCTTGGCGGTATCGCTTATGTCGGAAGATGATGTGCGATCGCGATTGGCGGCGCTATTGCCTCTGTTGCGCGCTTTCTGTACTTTAATGCCCCATAGAGCGCAGGATTTCATCATGACAGGCAAAACCCGTACAGAATCGCGCATCCCTCGGAAGGAACCGAACCTCGAACAGGTCTCGATTCCACCGGACCGCAGCTTCTTCTGGCGAAAGCATGATTATCCGATGCATCTGGCCGTGTGGAATTCCCACCCCGAGATCGAAATTCATCTTATCCGCTACACTTCCGGGCTGGCTTATGTGGGCGATTACATCGGTCCGTTCGAGCCTGGCAATTTATGCGTTATCGGAAGCAATCTGCCACATAGCTGGACTACTCAGGACGTTGGCCAATATCACTATCCCGACCGCGATCTCGTCGTACAGTTCGATCCCGCCCCCATCCTTCAGGGATGCCATGCGTTCCCGGAATTCTCGATAATCATCCCATTTCTGGATCGAACGTCCCAAGGCCTGATGTTCGGCGGAGAAACAGCAAGGGCCGCGCGCCAGCTTCTGGAAAGCCTGGAGGGGGTGCCGCCAGGCCAGGCAACCGCCCGCATCTTGGAGATTCTTCACATTCTGGCTTCGTCTGAAGAGTTTCAGGTCCTGGCCTCGCGACAATTCGTACAATCCAGCAGGCGGGTCAGTCCCGAACAGCATGACAAGCTGGAATGCGCGCTCTCTTACATTCAGGACAGGGTCTTGGAAAATCCGAGGATGGAGGAGATCGCGGATCTGGTCGGCATGTCGCCCTCGGTCTTTTCGCGCTTCTTCAAACGAAGGACCGGCAATACCTTTACCGAACACCTCGTCACGCTGCGCGTCAGCAGCGCACAAAAATATCTGATCGAAACCGAGGAACCAGTCACCGCAATCTGCTATCTGTCGGGTTTCAACAACATCTCTAACTTCAACAGGACATTCCGTCGAAAGGTCGGCATGGCCCCGTCCGCCTACCGCTACGCGTCACGGAGGGTCCCGACATAGCTGTCGCTGAGGTAAAAGCCCCGCTCTTACCGAAATTATCGCTTGAGCTGCTTTCCAAGTGGCGGAAAAGCGGACTGACAGCTCGAAGCCGTGCAACTCTATCTAAAGGATAACGGCGTGATCAGCGCGACGACGAGGGGCCAGTTAGCGTGTTCAAGACGAGGACATTATACGGTGGTTTTTGATCAGATGGCCTTGCGCCTTGATATATTTATTGTAGTAACATAAACTATGAGCATCAAATACCCTCCCACCAAGCGTGAGGCCACTCTTGCAGAGCGCGGTTTGGACATGGCCCGTGCCGCTGAAATCTTCAGCGGAGCTACCCTGACCGTCGAGGATGATCGGGAGGACTACGGCGAGACCCGTCTGATCACGATCGGCTTTTTGGATAGCCGCATGGTGGTGGTGGTCTGGACACAGCGCGGCGCAGCCCGCCGCATCATCAGTTTGAGGAAAGCCAATGAGCGAGAACAAAAAGCATATGCCAGCCGTTTCTGACGATGACGCACCAGACTTGTCTGCGCCCTACTGGGCCGACAAGTTTGCCAGTGCGACCGTTCAGCGTGGACGACCCAAAGCAGACGTTACCAAGGTATCCACCACGATCCGATTGGACCCCGACATCATCGAGGCATTCAAGGCAGAAGGCTCTGGCTGGCAAAGCCGGATCAACGATGCGTTGCGCAAGGCTGCGGGACTGTAGTCACCGTTCTAAAACGGTGGATTCCGCCGGTGACAAAAACCAATGAGTTTTGACCGCCGAGCGCAGCACAGCGGACCTTCATTGATGATCTGACCACAGTCCGCAGTGCGGGACGAAGCGGGCTTTCGCTGCGCTGTTACCAATCGCACGTTTCAGGTGTTCGCGGGACGCCGGATGACATATCTACGCATCCTCCAGATTTGCAACGCGATCAGGGGTGCAGAGACGATCAGCGGCTCCCACGGATCATCCCAGTCATTCAGGCTGACCGCATGCAGAAAGCCCAGCAAGGCGGCTGCGTAGGCCCAGCGTTGCAGGCTCTTCCAGCGCGGCCCAAGTCTTCGGACCCATCCATCACTGGAGGTAAGCGCGAGAGGGGCCATGGTCAGCAGTGAAACCCAGCCGCTCCAAATGTCGAGCCTTGGCAATTGCGCCAGCACCTTGGCGGCCGACCCTGCGTCCAGCAGGTAGAACAGAGTATGAAGCAGGGCATAGCCGAAACTCGCCACCCCCAGGTAGCGACGGTTCCGATGTATGCATCGTCGTCGAAGGAGCCGTTCGTCGGCCTCTTCGGCATCGCGCTGCCTTCATGCAAAAGTGTAGCCTATCGAGGCGGATGACGCATGGGGAGATTTGGAAGGAGCCAGCAACCAACCCCAACGTGGCAGGCCGTGGGTAGTTTGGGCTCGTTCCCGGTTTTCGCCGCACAGCTCACAAACGGCTGCTTTTGGACAAAAACCCCTGGTCATAATAAGCGGGGCAAATACGGTCCATTCTGTCCCCCCCTACCCCGCCCTACACAAGATCAACGGCTTAGCCTGGTCAGAAATCCCGTGCAAAACATCGATGATTTTGGCAGGTTTTTGGGCAAGCCACCCGCCTTATGAAAGGATCACACTGATGGATGACGATCCGGTTCTGGTCCACTCGGGCCTATCACAGGAGCTCGAAGTCGATGGCTTCGTCTTTGAAATCAATATCTTCCGACTGGAGGAAGAAAGCGCCTGGACGCTCGAAGTCGTGGATGAAGACAATAGCTCGCATGTCTGGGATGACACGTTCATGTCAGACTCCGCTGCTCTCATTGAAGCACAAAAGGCGATCCGCGCAACTGGACCCAAAGCTTTCATGGACGGAGGCGACAGCCCCACGATACACTGAATTGCGCCTCTACTCGTAGCCGCGCTTCGCCTTGGCCATGTGCAGCTCGAACCGGGCATCCTTGGCGGCAACTTCCGTATCGAACCAATCGACGCGGATCTGCCCAGACTGGCCGATCCGCCCCCACTCCCGGACCAGGGACCAGTCGCCGAACAGACCACGCACGATCTCCATCCGGTAGAACCGGCGCGCGTTGCTCGGAGGGTCGATCCGCGTCAGGTCCACCCCTACCCCCACATCTTGGCTGCGATGTCTTGCTCTTCGCGGCCCACCGCATCGGCATAGATCGCTGTGGTGCTGAGCTGCGCGTGGCCGAGCCAGCGCTGCAACATGTGGAGCGGCACGCCGTTGACGGTCGCGTTGATCCCGAAGCCATGCCGCAGGCCCTTCGGACTGCGGTGTGGCGCGTCCGGGAGACCGGCCTCGATCATGATCCGCTTGACGATCTGCCAGACTCGCACCCGGCTCAAGGGCCAGATCGGCAGAGCCGACTTTCTACGGGAGGCCTGGGCCTCGCGCACACCATGGGCGGTGTTCAGCGTGTCGAGGAAGTCAGGCGGCACCGGCACCGCGCGGAAGACGACCTTCTGATGTCCCGAGGTGTCCTTGCGCTTTTTCAGCGACCGGATCGCAATGGTCCCGCCGGACAGGTCGATCCGGGCGGGTGTAATCTCCACCAGCTCCGACGGTCGACACCCGGTCCAGTGCAAGGCCTCGCACAAGGTTCGGTCACGCGCGGGCTGACGCCGGGCTGCGGCAAGGAAAGCCGCTCGCTCCTCGGCGTTCAGGTAGAGGCGGTTTCCGGCCGGGTCATGGAGGCGCATTTCGGACATCGTAAACAGTTTACCCGATAACTGTTAAACAGGGAAGCCGGATCATCCCCCTGCCCTACCGATCTGCCGGTGCTGGACGACCGATCGCTTAACACTATCGATAATAGTGTTAAGCATGGAGCCTTTGACGCTCCATGGATGTGTTCCAATGTGTGCGACCCCGTCCTCCCAGATCATCGACGCAGCTTTCAGAAGATCGGGCCACTCAAACTTGCCGAGGTTGGCAATCCGTGGTTGTCTCGAACGAGAAAGCACGGAGTCCCTGACATGATCAAATCAGAGCTGATTGAGAAACTCGCCGTTGAAAACCCGCATCTCACGCGGGCGGATGTCACCAAAGTGATTGATGCGATCTTCGGCGAAATCACCGATGCTGTCAGCCGCAGCGGCAGGGTTGAGCTCCGGGGCTTTGGTGCATTTCAGGCCAAGCAACACGCTGCGCGCCTTGGTCGGAATCCCAGGACTGGCGGCGCGGTCCACATCGATGCCAAGCAGATCGTGGCCTTCAAGGCATCGAAGAACCTGCTCGCACGCATCAACGATGAGCTTCACAAAAGCGCCGGAACACTACCGGAACACCGCATTTAGAAATTCAGCGATGTTCAAGGCTGGAAATCACGCCTGTGAAGTGATCAGCGACACATCAGCCATTGGCGTTGTGGCGCTGCTCTGGCGCGTATCAACAGTTTTTATTGGCGGAAACAATTGAATTGGTTTACGGTTTGTATTTGTGTGTCGCGCATGTACCTGTGCACCACACAGATCGGCGGGAGTGCCCCATTTCCAGACATCCCCTCCCGCCGATCGCCCTATCTTTTCGAAACGGTTGCCAGTTCTATGCGGTCTTCAGTTTGGCCTTCTGGATACCAAATCCTGGGTCGAGGTGGTGACGCCGGCGTAGTCGATCTTTGACATAGAAGCAGCGGAAGTTATCGTCGAGGACCGACGCGGGCACCTTGCCGAAGGATGCGAAAACATGAACGCGGCCATCAACCCACCGTCCCGATCCCAGTCATCACTTCGCGCTCTGGGAGGAAATCGTGGCGCACGAGCCTCAGAGAAGCCCGCCGCTTTCGCTTCTTCCCTCGCGCACCCAAGTAGCATTGTCAGAAATTCTTGCAATCGTGTCCCCAAGAAGCGTTTCCCTGACAAAAAACACATCACGGTTTTCGTCTCGACAATATACCCCCTCAAGCCACCAGTCTTACCGATAACATAGACAGACAGATACAGTAGGCCTATTGTTTTTTCAGAACCTTTGTCCGAGCATTCCCTCCCCGGGCCGTTGAGACTTCGATCTCGTCGCCTGTGCGGACATCAAGTTTGCTCAGAAATGCGGGTTTTGCGTCGGACTTGCCCCCTCGCGTCAGCGTAAGTGTGTTCAGCCCTCCTTCCGTGGCGCCCGGTAACGCCCAAACCGGGACGACGCTGTGCGAGAATCCCGCCGACATAACCGCTGCCCCGCGCATCCGGTAACGTGTGACAACGCCCCGTCCACCTGTCTGTTCGCCTGGTTTTGGTCGGGCCTCGCCAAGCGATTTCGTAATCACCTCGAAGCCGTAACGCGCTTCGGCCACCTCGATCGGGCAGTTGAACGTGTCGCCATGGTTGGTGGAGAACATTGCATCGTTCCCCGGCCTCTCCGATGTGGCGCCCCAACCACCCATTTGTGGCTCCACCATCGCATATCGCCTACCGGTCACGGGATGCTTGCCCGCGATCACAACCGCGAAGATCGAGGCGAAACTGCCAGCCGGCAGGTCAACACCCACCTGCTCGACCAGCCCCCGCCATAGCATATCGATCAGCCTGATCCGGGTCTCGAAGTAATAGCCGTGCGCCGCCTCCTCTGAAGGATCAAAGAGAGAACCCGGACGGGTCAGCACTTCGAGCGGCTCGAAGGAGCCGGCGTTGGCATATCGCTCTGGGTCAGTCAGCGCCTTGAAAAGGATCTGGCAGGCCACCAGCGCTCCATCCCGGCTGGTGTTGTATGGCCCTTGTGTCTGGTCGGGCGCATCACGCAGATCGACCGTGAAACGGTCTTCGGCGATGGTGATCCTGGCCCGCCACGAGCTGCCATCGTCTTGGTCCTGCGCGACATCGAAGCTGCCGCGTGGCAGCTTGGCCAAGCCCTGCAAGGCTCGAGCTCGGCCCGTTGCATGAGCATCTGTTATCGCGGCACCGACAGTGTTCGCACCGTAGCGTTCGCACAGCCCCTGGATCAGCCGAGAGGCACGCCGTCCGGCGGAAACCTGGGCCCAGAGATCGCCGGTCACGAAGTCCGGAAGCCGGGAGTTGCTGGCGATGATGTCGGCCACTGCGGCATTTCTCTCTCCTCCAGAGAATAGTCGGACGATCGGCAGGCGCAGCCCTTCAGCTACGATTCCGGTCACGTCAGTGGCCATCGAACCTGGGGTAGAACCACCGATGTCGCCCCAATGGGCGATTGACGCGACCCAAGCCACACAAGCTCCATCGAAGAACACCGGTTCAGCCACCACTACGTCATTGAGATGGGTGACGCCGCCGAAGTTGGGATCGTTTGTAAGGAAAACGTCGCCTTCCTTGATCCGGCCCTCTTCTTTGGAAAGGATCGCCTTAACTGATTTATCGAGCACTCCAACGAACGAGGGAATACCGGCGCCGGAGCTGACCAACGCACCGTTGGCACCAGTGATCCCGGTTCCCACGTCAAGCACCTCGTAGATAATCGGGCTCATAGCGGTCTTGCGCAGGACTTCGAACATCTCTTCTGCGGCGCTATCGAGCGCAGATTGGAGAACGGAAAGTGTGAAAGGGTCAGTCATCTATTTTCTCAAAACCCCTTGGTAGATCCGATAGAATCTCGGGGCCATCTGCGCGCAGGATCACAATCTCTTCCAGTCGAATGCCAAAGCGACCCGGCAGGTAGATGCCAGGTTCAATTGAGAACACCATGCCTTCATCCATAACCGTGTCTGAGCTGGCCGTGATGAACGGTGGCTCGTGAACCTCGACCCCGAGGCCATGGCCCGTCCTGTGAACGAAATAGTCACCATAGCCCGCCTCCGCGATCACCCCTCGGGCTGCGTCGTCGATCTCGCGCGCCTTGGCTCCCGGGCGCGCCGCTTTCAACGCGGCCTGAACTGCCGCTTCCACCACGGCGTGAACGTCTTTGTAACCTTCCGGCCCCTCACCGATCACGGCCATGCGGGTAATGTCGGACGAGTATCCCTCTGAGCCGCCGCCGATGTCCATGACCACTGCGTCACCGGCCTTGAGGATCGTTTCGCCAGTCTGGTGGTGCGGAAAAGCGCCATTGGGACCGGCACCCACGATCGTGAATAGTGGCCGGGCTCCCTCTTCGACAAACAGAGCTCGAACCACGGTCGCCACCTCGGCCTCTGACATGCCGGGAGCCATGGCTGCCCAAGCGGCCTGCATCGCCCGGTCCGCAATCTGAGCATTGCGCTTGAGAGCGGCGTATTCGTCGGCGCCTTTACGCATTCGCAAAGCACCGACGGTATCGAGTGTGAAACGCCTGGCCGCCCTTGGCAAAGCATCTGTAATGAGTGCAGCGTGGTCGGCCCGCATGGTTTCATCCAGGACAATTGAGCGCGCATCAGCTGCATTCAGATCCGTGAGCAAGGCGGCCAGTGCCTTCTGGGGGCCGCTGTCGTCGGCCCATTCAAAGAAAGGCAAGTCAGTATGATCACGCGCACTTTCGGCCTCAAGCGCGGGCATCAAAAACCCCGCACCAGCGCCTGATACGAAGGCCAAGCAGGGTCGTTCATCGGCATGGGGCCGAACGCCAAGGAGCCAGTCGATGTGGGCGCCGGGGCCAAGCACTACAAGGTCCGTATTGGTTTCGGTCATCTTGACGCGTAGCGCATCCAGCCTTTTGCTCGTCTCAGTCATGGTTGGTTCTTTTCCTTCTCTTTCGGTATCCGGAGGCACACACCACATGTCGATGGCGGGGCATATCTGGATCGCCGATGCGGTCCAGTTTCGGGTGAATGTTTTCCCTGATTGCCAAGCACTCTTGGAGGTCAAACGTCGATGCCGTGAACGTCTCTCGCCCGTTCGGCCGTGATCAACCCATTCTTGATGTCGCGATGGACGGCTTCAGGTTTGCGGTTCTTTGGGTCGCCATAGCCCGCACCACTTGACGTGATGACCCGCACGACGTCATCCGTGGTCAAGTCGAGCCCCGAAACGAAGCTGTAGGTCTGTCTACCTCCGTCGTCCTTGTGAACCTCGACGAAGTTACCAGATCCCTCTTCGCCGCCCTCCAGCGGCCAAGGCTTGATCCGGGACCTCGTATAGCCAGCGGTAAGGTAGCCTGTCTTGGTTCGGATTCTGTATTCCAGGATCAGACCTCGACCGCCATTGAACTCTCCTTCCCCTCCAGGCGCGGTGTTCAGCGCCATCCGGTCGACGAACAACCCGTTGCGGGCTTCGGAGATCTCAGCCGGGGTATTGTAGGTCTCGCCGTGAAAGCCTGAGAAAATGCAGGGATTCCCGTCACGCCCGTCCCAAGCGCCCCAACCGCCGATCTGCGGCTCGACGATCGTGTATTGCCGCCCGGTATCCGGATGTATCCCGCCGATGAAGGTTCCGCAGATGGAGCTGAAGTGTCCAGCGGGCAGTCGTGCGGGAATGTGAGGTGCCAAGCATCTCCAGATCAGGTCGTAGACCCGCACTTCGGTCTCGAAATAGAATCCGATGGCAGAGCCTTCACGGGCGTCGAAGATCGAACCTTCGCGCGTCAAAACCTTCAGCGGCCGAAAGCTGCCATCATTGGCCGGGCTGTCCGACCCTGTCAGCGACTTAAAGACCATCTGTGCGCAGATCATCGTCCCGTCCCGGCACGCGTTGGTCGGTCCAGTGTCTTGGTCAGGGTTATCGCGCAGATCGACGAGAAATTCATCCTCGTTGATCGTCACCTTGACGTTGAACACGCGGCCGTCGTCTTGATCTTCGGAGAGCTCGAAGGTGCCGTGGGGTAGCTGGGCGAGCTCAGCCCGGGCGGCCTTCTCTCCAAAGTCCATGAAGTGCTCCATGGCTCGCAGGAAGGTTTCCGTGCCGTATTTTTCCGCCAAACCTTCGAGCCGACGGGCGCCGACACGGACCGAGGCGATAGCGGCCCAGACGTCCCCCTTCAGGAAGTCAGGCATCCGGCTGTTGGTGGTGATAATATCGAGGACGGAGTCGTCCATGACGTTTTCGCGGATGATCTTCACTGCCGGAAGTCGAAGTCCCTCCTGCCATATCTCTGTCGCGTCCCCAGACAGCGAACCGGGAGCCATGCCGCCCACATCTGAATTGTGGGCGATGTTGGCAGTCCAGGCGATGATTCTGCCTTCGGCAAAAACAGGCATAGCCAGCACCAAGTCGTTGAGGTGCGTAACGCCCCCGTGCCAAGGATCGTTGGTGATGAAGACATCGCCCGGGCGCATGTCATCCAGCTCAAATTTCTTCAGGATGAACTGCACTGACTTGTCGAGCACGCCGATGAAGGCCGGGATGCCGGCGCCGGAGGAAGCAATGCGTCCGGTGGCGTCGGTGATCCCGGTGCCCATGTCGAGCACCTCATATATGATTGAGGACATGGCCGTCTTGCGCATGGCCGCAAACATCTCATCGGCCGCAGCCTGAAGCGAATTTTGAATGATCTCCAGAGTGATCGGATCCTCAGTGCTCATGCCGTGTCTCCCAAGTGAATATGGGTATTGCGGTAGGCGTCTATCTCCACCCGATTGCCGGGGTGGATGACGATGGTGGTTCCCGGGTCCTCAATGACCGCAGGACCGGTGAACTTCATCCCGGGGACCAGCTTGGTGCCATCGTATATGTCAGCCTCGTGCTTTCCCTCGAGGGCATAGTCCACTTTGCGCCGACCCTTGTGGGCGGGCTTTGCGTCTTCGGGGCCAATTTCAGAGGGCTGCATCTCCAGCTTGCCCACTTCGGCTCGAGCCACCAGGTGAACGCCTACCATTTCCACAGGCGCATCAAGGCGATATGTATATTCGCGCTCGTAGGCCTCGTGGAAATCGTTGGCGATCTTGTCCAGCGCGGTGTCGGTGACTTCGCCCTCCAGTAGCACCTCGGTGGTATGTTCTTGGTTCTGGTAGCGGAATTTGCCGTAGCGCAGGAAATCCATCCTTGCAGGATCCACACCCTCGGTCTCGAACGTGGCGCGGGCTTGGCCCTCGGCTTGAGTGAAGATGCCTTCGATGACAGCTCCCGCCCCTTCAACCAGGTCCACCAATTGAGTGACGAAATAGTCCCGGCGCAGGTCCGACATCATCATGCCGAAGGCGGAGAAGACTGCCGCTGCAGCAGGCACAACAACCTTCTTGACCTGAAGCTCCTGCCCAAGTGCCACCGCGTGCATTGCGCCCCCGCCGCCAAAGGCGAGAAGGGTGAAGTCCCGAGTGTCGTGGCCGCGATTGAGGCTGACGAGCTTGAGCGCGTTGACCATATTGTTGTTGGCGATGCGAACAATGCCTTGAGCTGCCTCGTCGATGTTGACGTCGAGGCTGTCGCCGACTGCCTTGAGGGCCGCCTCGGCGGCGGCCATGTCCGCTTCCACCTCGCCGTCGCAAAAGTAGTCGCGGTTGATCCGGCCAAGCCAGAGGTTGGCATCGGTTGTCGTAGCGCTTGTGCCGCCCTTCCCGTAGGCTGCCGGGCCAGGTAGGGCTCCAGCGGACTGCGGCCCGACGTGCAGCTTGCCGAAGTCATCGACCCACGCGATAGATCCGCCGCCGTTGCCGATCTCTACCAGATCCACCACGGGAACCATGATCGGGTAGCCAGCTGACTTGCGGCTCCTCTCGATCCAATAGTCGGTCATGATACGGACTTCGCCACCTTCGATAAGTGAGCATTTCGCAGTGGTTCCGCCGATGTCGAGCGCCAGAATATTCGGCTCGTCGATCAGCTTTCCCAGCTCCGCCGCACCCCAAAAGCCGGAGGCTGGCCCACTTTCGACCATGTTGATTGGCACCGCAGAGGTAGCCTCCAAGCTGTCGATGCCGCAGTTGGACTGCATGATGTATGGGCTTTTTGGCAGTCCCTGGTCTTTCAGACCCGCGTCCAGTTTGCTGAGATACTTCGCCGCGACCGGTTGGACATAGGCAGAAAGAACGGCGGTGCTGGTCCGTTCATATTCTCGCCACTCGCGAGTGATCTGGTGGGAAGCGACGACGGAGACCTCAGGCCACTCAGCACGGATGCGCTCCAGCACCGCTTCCTCGTGTCCGGTGTTGGCATAGGCGTGGAGAAGGCAGACGGCGATGGCCTCCACACCTTCTTCACGGAAGCCATTCAGAATCTCAGGCAGACCTGCCAGATCCAGCGGCGCGCGCTCCTCGCCTTGGTAGGTCACCCGACCCGGCAGCTCGGCGCGCAGGTGGCGAGGGACAAACGGCGCGGGCTTTTCGTAGTGGAGGTTGAAAAAGTCGGGTCGATTTCCTCGGGCGATCTCCAGCACGTCGCGAAAGCCTTCGGTGGTGATCAGGCCGACCTTCACGCCCTTGCGTTCGGTCAAGGCGTTGATGACGACGGTGGTGCCGTGGGCCATAAAAGTGACAGTCTTGGGATCGATCCCACCCTTCTTCAGGACGTTCAGGACCCCATTCTCAAAGTCTGGCGGAGTCGTGTCGGACTTGGCCGTGATAATATTCATAGTCCCGTCGGGATGGGTCTCGAATGCGACGAGGTCGGTGAACGTGCCACCTACGTCCGTGGCCACGCGGCGAATAGTATCGGCCATGACTCAGGCCCCTTTCTTGCGGTTTTCGTGAAGCAGGAAGGCGACGGCACCAGGCAGTTTCAGTCCCTCGGCGGCAGCGACCTTGTCCTCAGTGTAATGGCCAGCCTCGTGCAGACAATTTAGGGTGCCCACAACCTGTCCGTCGATTGTGACCGGCACATTCATGCAGCTCTCGCAGCCGAGGGACTGGATCAACTCCCAGTCCGGAAAGACGTCGGCGATCTCCTCGATGGAATTGGCGACAAAAGTCTGGTGCTGGCCCTCGACGAGTTCGGACCAACGGTCCTTGTTCAAAGGTTTCTCGCCCGAAACGGGGTAGGCATCCGGCATGTTGGTATAGTTGCGGCGGACGACATCCTTCTCGCGGTCTATGACCATGGTGGTGAAAAGCTTGGCCCCCACCTGTTCGTCCACGAGTTTGGCCAAGGCCTCAAACGTGGTTTCGGGCTGCCCTTTGGCGCCCATGGCTTGAGTGAAATCCATCAATTCTCTCCTGCGAGTGTGTTTCTGAGATCCAGCTCGGTCTGGTCGACAACCGGCACCGCGCCGATCAAGCTGCGCGTGTAAGGGTGAGCCGGTGCCGTGAATATCTGCGACGTTTCGCCAAGCTCGACCAACTGGCCCGACTTGAAGACGGCCACCCGGTCGGCCACGTTCCGAACGACAGCCAAGTCGTGGGTAATGAAGATGTAGGTCAGCTGCTTTTGTGAGCGAAGATCATTCAGCAGTCGCAGCACCCGGGCTTGCACCAGCACGTCAAGCGCTGAGGTCGGCTCATCGAGAACCAGCAGTTCGGGGTCGCAGGCCAACGCACGTGCGATGCCGATCCGTTGGCGCTGGCCGCCGGACAGGCCCGAGGGTGCTCGACGGCGCATCTCGCCCGGCAACCCCACCTCCTCCAGTGCCGCTTCGACCCTCGTCCAGCGGGATGTGCGCTCCCCGATCCCGTAGGTATCGAGGCCGAGACGAACCGAGGCACCAATGCTGCGCTTGGGATTAAGGGCAGAGAGCGGGTTTTGCTGCACAAGCTGGATCGCCCTGCGATGCGCCTTTTCGCGCCTGGCTGGCAAGATGTCTCCATTGAACCGGATCGAACCCTCGCTTGCGCTGAGAATACCCAAAATCATATTGGCCAAAGTGGTTTTGCCCGACCCGCTTTCGCCCACGACGGCAAGGCATTCGCCGCGATCAACGGCGAACGAAACATTTCGGACCGCGTGGACGGGGTCTTTCGCGGTCTTGAAGGTCTTGGATAAGTTGTCAATGTTCAGAAGGCTCATGCCGATCCTCCTTTTTTCGGGGTATCGTGGCGGACCATCGGCGCGAGAAAATCCTCGCTCACCTCCGGCACATCGGGAAGCCCGGCGCCCGTGATCCGTGGAACGGCGTCCATCAAGGCCCGGGTATAGGCATGTCCTGGATTGTTGAAAATCGCGTGTGTTGGCCCCTCTTCGACAATTCGCCCTCGGTAGATGACGTAGACCCGGTCGGCGAACTCGCGCACCACGCCAAGGTTGTGCGAGATGAATAGAACAGCGGTCCCGTGCCTATCCACGAGGTCGTGCATCAACCGCAGAGTCTTGGCCTGAACGGAAACATCCAAAGCCGTGCCAGGTTCATCTGCGAGCAGCAGCTTTGGGTTGTTTACCAGCGCCATAGCGATCATCACCCGCTGGTTCATCCCACCGGAAAGCTGGAACGGATACGCCGACAGCACCCGGGCTGGATCGGGAATCGACACCTCAGCCAACATCTCCGTCGCCCGGACGTCACATGCGCGCTGATCCAGTTTCGGTTGCCGTCGACGCATGACTTCAGCGAACTGATGACCAATGGTGAAAGTCGGGTTCAGTGATGATGTCGGATCCTGAAAGATCATCGACATTTCAGTTCCACGCAGCGCAAAGCGCTGGCGAGCCGACATGGTCGAGATATCACGGCCTTCGAACTCTATCGCGCCAGTCACCCGTGCTGATCGAATCTCTTGTAAAAGCCCGAGGATGATTCGGGCGGTGACCGACTTGCCGGATCCACTTTCACCGACCAGAGCCACACGCTCTCCTTTGCCGATCGATAGGTCGATGCCGTGCAGCACCTGGGTCACACCGCTCAGCCCCTTGAACCCGAGCTGCAGGCCTTGAATGTCGAGAAGACTGCTCATTCCTCAACCCCCAATACTTCGCGAAGCCCATCTCCCAAAAGGTTAAACCCAAAGACCGCCAACAAGATCGCCATCCCGGGGAAAACTGTCATCCACCAGCTGTCGGGCAGGTAACGCGCCCCTTCCGCCACCATGGAGCCGAGGTCCGCCGTCGGTGGCTGCACCCCCAGCCCGAGGAAGGACAGAGACGAAGCGATAATAATCACAAATCCCATATCAAGGGTCATTTTCGTGATGATCGCGGGTAAGCAGTTGGGCAAAATCTCACGAAATGCGATGTGGGCGGTAGGCGCACCAATGACCTCGGCCGCCAGCACATAGCCCTCTTCCCGCTCGGACCGAGCGATGGAGTAGACGAGCCTCGCATACCAAGGCCACCACATGACGGTGACGGCGATCATCGCGTTCGTCAGCGTTGGCTCCAGCACCCCGAGGACGGCAATCGCCAGAACGAGCGGCGGAACGGATAGGAAAACGTCGACGACCCGCATAAGGACGGACTCGGTCCAGCCGCCGAGGTAACCCGCCAGTAGGCCGACGATGGTGCCCACGGGCGTGGCGATGATCAGCACCACGACGCCGAGGGTGAGACTTATTCGGTAAGCGTAGAGGATGCGGGAAAATATATCCCGCCCCACAAGATCCGTTCCCATCCAGTTGCGCGCTGTCGGCCCTTGGTTGGCAAACGCAAAATCAATAACGGCGCTGTTATGCGTCGGAAAGGGCGCGATCCAAGGTGCAAAGACAGCCGTAGCCAAAATGGTGAGGACCAGAATCAGCCCCATCAGCGACAACGGGTTGGACGCGATGATGCGCAGAGCCCGGATCATGATGCCCCCCTCGTGGAGTGTCGGATGCGTGGGTTCAGGAAGGCGATCATCAGGTCGACGATGATGTTCACCACAAGAAATGTCAGCGCTATGACCAAGACTGTGCCCATAATCGCGTTCAGATCCTTACGCAGGATTACGGCAACGCCGTAGCGCGACAGGCCAGGCCAGGCGAAGACCGCCTCTACCAAGAAGGCATTTCCCAGCATCGCCGCGAAATCGAGGCCGATGATCGTCAGCGACGGGATCAAGGAGGGTTTGAAAGCGTAGCGGCGGGCGATCCGGGAGGGAGAGAAACCGTAGGCCTGGGCCATCTCGATATAAGGCTTGTCGTAGGTCTCGACCATGTTGGCGCGGGTCAGCCGGGCCGCCTGCCCTATTCCTGAGAGGGCCAAGGCGACCGCGGGCAAGACCAGATGGTGCAGCGCATCGAGGAAGGCCCTCAAATCCCGTGCGATCAGTGTATCGACGGTCAGGAAACCGGTCACACGGGCGATATCATAGGCATCGTCGAGCCGCCCCGCGACTGGAAAAAGCGGCAGGTAGAAGGCAAAGAGCAACATCAGGATCACAGCCCAGACGAAGCTGGGGGCAGAGACGGTCAGCAGGGTCAGAATACGGACGACATGATCTGGCCAGCGACCTCTGTGCCGAGCGGCGAGAATGCCCAACGGCAGACCGAAGCTGACCATCATGATGCCGGCGACGATCACCAATTCCAGCGTTGCGGGCAGGAATTCGACGATGTCAGTCACCACCGGTCGATTGGTATAAAGGCTATCACCCAGATCCCCGCGCATCAGATCGGCAACGAAGTATCCATATTGCGCAACGATTGGCTCATCCAAGTGCATCTCCGCTCGAATGGCAGCAACCTGTTCGGCGGTCGCATTGGGACCAAGAGCGATGCGGGCCGGGTCGCCTGGGATGATCCGGGCGATAGCGAAGATCAACATCGAAACCCCGATCAGAACGATCACGGAGATACCGAGCCGTCTCAGCAATATGCGCAGGACAGAGGACATTGAGCATTCCAAGTATAATTTATCTGGTGTCCGGGCTCACAGGGAGGGGCGAGCCCGGACAGAGAAAATGATCGTTCCTATTCGATCATTTCTATCAGTCGGAAGCTGAAGCCCATTCCATCGACACCAAAGGCCATCTCCGGATCTGAAAGGGCCGGAACACTGACCCGATCAGAGGCCACAAAAACTGATTGACGGTCGTAGCCGTAGATCGTCGGTGCCAGCTCCATCAGCCGGTCATTAAGATCAGTGTAGGCAGCTTCTCGGTCATCTTCACCTGGCCCCCGGCGACCGGCTTCAAGCGCAGCGTCGACCTCGGGATCATTGAGGTATTCCGGCGACTGCCAAGTGCCCGGCGTGGACGAGTGATACATGCCATATAGCAATGTATCTGGATCTCCTGTGACGGCGTTGACAAAGATCTGGCTGATGTGGGGTGTGCTCTCCGGGTTGGCGACTCGCTCGGTAAAGAGCGCCCAAGGCAGTGTTTCAATCTGCGATGAAATGCCGAGCTCGGCGAAATTCGCCTGCATCAGAAGGCTGAAGCGCTCTTCCAATGGAACTTCAGCGATCCAGCTGATCTCGAGGTCCCAATCCGCCGGGGCGGTTGGGCAGTCGTCGAGATAGGCGCGGGCAGCGTCGAGATCACGGGTCAGGATTTGATCCGCCGGATTGGATCCGAACATGCCGACCGGGATTGCGCCCGTTGGCGCTGAACCCGAAGAAACATCATCTGTGATTGCTACCATCTGGAGCGCGGTGCCGTAGTCGAAGGCGTTGACCAATGCCAGCCGACAATTCACGTCATCAAGCGGCGGCTTTGCCGTGTTCAGCTTGATGTAGAACGCGCCGGTTCCGCTTTCGGTGAGCAGTTGGGCCCCGTCATTGGCCAAGGCACGCATCACTTCTGGCGGTAGCCACTGGCTGGAGATATCATGCTCGCCCTGTGCCAGCAGGGTCCGGACCGTCGCGGCCTCAAGGCTGTATTTCAGCTGGACCTCATCCGGTGCGGAGTCGTCGATCGGGAGAAAATAATCCTCATTCACCTCCATCCGGGTTTCGGCTTGAGGGTTATGGGAGGTCACAACGTAGGCGCCAGACCCTGCTCCGTTGGCAGACATGAACACCTCTGCCCAAGCGTCGTCCGGGGTCGCGTTCTCTTCTGCCAGTGTTTTGTCCACGATCGGCAGTCGGATCAACGAAGCAATAAACGGGGCATAGGTCTGTTCGAGGATGAAGCGGACGGTCGTTTCATCGACTGCCTCGGCCTCGATCCCACCAAACAGGTGCGACAGCCCTTGGCCGAGGGCCTGCATCCTCTCAAGCGAATAAACCACGTCGTCGGCCCGCAAGGGGTTGCCCGACTGGAACGTTACACCGTCTCGCAAGTTGAAGGTGTAGACTGCCCCGTCGACTTCCCAGCCAGAAGCCAAGTGCGGCTCGTGGCCAGGCTCTCCCTGCTTGGGCAAAACGAGGGTATCGTAGGCGTTAAAGATCAAGATGCTGTCGGCGTAGTCAGAGGCTTTGGCGGGATCCAATTCTCCCACCGCCACCTCGTCAAGGCGCAGCACGCTCTGTGCGAAGGCTGGGGAAGCCAGAGCGGTGGCTGCCGTGAGTGCGGCTCCTGCCAGTAAAAAGCGATTGGTCATGTCATGTCTCTCCTATTGGGATCGGTTGGTTGACCTCGTTGACCGAGGCGCTTTCGTGAATTGGGCCCGGTGCGTCACCGAATATGTCCATGGTGCCGCACCAGAGGATCGAGAGGGTTTCACTGGTATGGTTCCAGGTCGAATGGACACGGTTGCTGTCAAAGTGGATGGAATCACCAGGCCGCAGGATGTCGACCTTACCCTCAATCTCTACTGTCACCTCTCCAGCCAAGACGAAGAACATCTCTTCGCCTCGGTGACTTATCGGTTCCCCCCGGTGGCCGGGCGGTTCATGCACGATGACTGAGTAAATCTGCGAGCCAGGGAAGGAAGACGAAATTCGTTCGTAGCTGAGGTCGGAGGCGCCTACGACATAGGGCTCACGCTCGGCCCGGCGCGTGGTTTCACTCGTCGCACTTGGCTGGCTGAGAAGCTCTGAGAGGGGAGTATGAAGGACATCAGCGATCCCAACGAGTGATGATAGGGACGGTGCAGTCAGGCCGCGTTCGACTTGGCTGATGAACCCGACCGAAAGTCCAGCTCCGTCGGCCACAGTTTGTAACGAAAGCCCCATGGCTTTGCGTCTTTTGCGCAAAGCAGGCCCGAGGGACCCGGGGTCGATTTTGGATGATTGTTTTTTTACCATTACTATAATTCATGGGCTGCGACGGTCGGGTCTGTCAAGGTTTTTTTAGATATACTATAAACTCGACCATGCCCTGACTGGCAAATGTTGAGAACACATGCACAAATCCGTCGGCAAAATCGATGACGAAGTGCCTCAAGCCAGATACCTGATACACGCCGCCTCACAGCGCTGCGCAACAGGTAGGCGGATGCCCGAGGACAACCAGGCGCATGTTGTCGGTAGGCGTTGCTTGACGGGCACCTTCATCTGAAAACTTGAGATTTGAATCTGGTTCCCAGTTGGATGACAGGGGGCGAGTTTCGCCATGGAGACTACGAACGCTTTTCTCAGGCGTTTGGGGTTGAGGGCGCGAATCGTGACGGAAACGCTTGTGCCTGAGGCGACGGTATTCAAGTTGCGCGCAAATCTACTCCAAGCGCTCGGCAATCCACATCTTAATCAGCGCCTGGCGGGTGATACCAAGCTTCCGGGCCTGCCGGTCAAGCCCTGCGACAACCCAGGTCGGGAAATCGACGTTCACCCGCTTGGCCTCGACATTGAGACGGCGGGCCTTTGTCCAGTCGACATGCCGAGACATGTCTTCGCCTGCCTCAAACCATTCGTCAAATTCAGTCACCTTCATAGTAGTCTATCTCCTGCCTGGGAGCGCGGCGAACTGAGATGATCCGTACCCGGTCGCTCCGGTATGTGTAAACAGCCGTCCAGTGCTTGTCCCCGATCATGCCAACGGCCAAAAACCGCGGCTCATCCGTGACCTTGGCGGGGGCTTCGAACAACGGAAGGGGACACTTTAGATGATCTTGAAAGCCGATAGACGCAGGGGTTCCAGACCGGGTGATTGCGAGATCAGAGAAGCCCGGGCGGACTGTCGCTTAGCCCGTTGATGCCTATGAGACGGAGACGGCCATCGGATAGCGCCCGGCTGAGATGCCGAATCGCTACACTTGATATTCACGAAACGACGTATGAGCCCTCCATATATCTTGTGAAGGGCTTCTTGACTTCTACCGGATCATGCGTCCGGATGCCATTCAGAATCCCCAATTACCCTATATTTCAACGCATTTTTGCGCGTTTGATCAACGCCGATAGCCCGCTCAACAGGTTGGGCTGGATTTAAGATTTTTATCTGTTAATGTCGAAAAAAAATAACCAATACGTGATGGGCAAGTGATGAGCGGTATTCGGGCCTCCCAAAGATTCGACGTCATGTCAAAGCGGCTTGGGAGTCGCCTCCGGGAACATGCTGAGGAGACTTTTCCACCAGACGCCCAGAAGGGGCTTCGCCGCTTCGCGATGCGTGAAGCGGCCGAACTTATTCGGCTCAATCAAAACACGTTTCGTCACCACGTGTCCAACCTGGATGGGTTTCCACAGGGCACTCTCGAAGGTGGCAATCGTCGTAGTTTCTCGGCCGGTGAATTGGTGGAAGCTCAACGCATGTTGCTCGAAACGGGTCGGCTCAAGCCTGAAGAGCATCCCCACAGACAACCCGGCGAGTCCTGTCAGGTTCTCACGATCTTCAACCTGAAGGGGGGCAGTGCGAAGACCTCGTCGGTCGCGCATATAGGTCAGCTTCTTGGGTTGCGTGGATACCGGGTTCTCCTCGTCGATCTGGACAGTCAGGCAAGTCTGACGAACCTGTTTGGCGTAACCCCGGAACTCGACCCGGACATGCCGACATCTTACGATCTGGTGCGCGCGGAGAAGCCATTGCCCGCATCTGATGTGATCAGAAAGACCAACTTTCCGACTGTCGATCTGATCCCCGCATCCATGGATATCATGGAATATGAGTTCGAGGTTGCCCTGAGTTTCAGGCAAGGAACCACGACCTTTCACAGTCAGATCCGCGATGCGTTGGAGCCTGTTATCGATCAGTATGACTTGGTCATTTTCGACACACCGCCTCAGCTCAACTTCTCTGTCATCTCGGCTCTGTTTGCCTCGACGGGCGTCCTGATACCGTTGAATGCATCGATGCTCGATGTGATGTCGCTTGCCAGTTTCCTCGGAATGGCGAGCAATCTGATGGGCGTTGTCGAGTCACATGCACCTGCTCACGGACTACAATTCGTCCGTGTTCTGATCACGCGGTATGAACACACGGAGAGTCCTCAAGTGCAAATCTCGTCACTTTTGAGAACTGTCCTCGGGGAGGCCGTGCTCCCTGCGGAGTTCCTGAAATCCACCGCGATCGGCGACGCCGCGAACACGCAGCAAACCGTTTTTGAAGTGGAGCCCCGGGACGTCAATCGCCGGACCTATGAACGAGCAATCGACTCGGTTTCTCGTGTCACTGATGAGATCGAAAGAGAAATTCGCAGAGCTTGGGGGCGCACCGATGGGACGTAAGGTATTCGGTGAATCCCTGAAGAACGCGATGGATAATACCACAGACCCGTTGGAGTCAGTCGAGCCAACGCGCACAAGTCCTACCGTCGCGCGCGCCCAGGCATCTGTTCTCGAAGAAGACAGACAGGCAACTCGACTGGTGAATCCCGCGCAGATCCGGATGTCATCTGTCATGGACAGGATCGATCCGACGGATGGTCTCGAGGATCTCGTGGCCTCTATTCGGGAGCACGGACAAAAGGTTCCGATCATGGTCCGAAAAATCTCGGGCGGTGCCTACGAGATCGTCTACGGGCGTCGGCGCCTTCTTGCGTGCCTTGAGCTTGGCATCCGGGTTCGCGCAACCATCATGGAGATGACCGACGAAGAGGCGATCATCGCTCAAGGTGTAGAAAACAACGCGCGACAAGATCCGTCATTCATCGAGAGAGCTCTTTTCGTCTCAGGGATCATCAAGGAACTCGGCAAGACGCCCGAGACCAGCAAAAACGCGCAGGCGGTGGCATACCGGGCTCTTCAAATCGACGAGTCGCTGGTGTCCCGGATGCACCGCATCACCCTCGGTATTCCGATGGAATTGATCAGGTCGATTGGCCCCGCACACGGCGTCGGTCGAAGGACTTGGGAAAAGCTCCTCAAACTCACTGAAGCGAACCCGGCTCAAGCTCATGCGATTGTGCACCAGGTTTCGAAGGATCTGTCAGGTCGAGAACGGCTCCAGCGAGCAATTGATCTACTTTCTCTGAAAGACCCGCCAAGTCCTCAGTCGGGTCCTGTCTCACCTGTCACGATGAAACGACGAGGTAATCGTATCACGCTTGACACAGATCCTGCACTTCTCCCGGGTCTCGAAAAAGCAGTCCAAGAGCTTGTCACGGAATTTCTTGACCGCGGTCAAGACAGTATCTCCGCGCCAACCAAGCCACCGCACGACCCCGAGTCTTGACCGCGGTCAAGACTTAATCAGAAACCGTATAAAAAAGGAAAGGAGGACCGGCCGAAAAAGAAAGACCCCCCGAAAGCGGAGCTTCCGAAGGGCCTCAATCAGCGTGAACACCTGATTGATATCCCCAAAGCGAATCGAATTCAACATCGCTTGCGGTGAACGGGGACACTTTTTCTTCCGTCAATCAATATGCAACAGGTTAAAACTCTTCGACCCGCCTCGGCGGACCCATCAACGATGCCTGGTCGCATCTCTTACAAGATGTTAACGCCAATCCGAGCCTTGCGCCGGGACTTAGGGCTAACCCCCAGCGATCTCACGGTCCTTACCGCACTGATCAGCTTCCTGCCGCACGAAAATCCCGCCAATCCTGCGCGTTCACCCTTTCTCAGTGTTGTTTTCCCGTCGAACGCTGCCCTCTCTGAGCGCACAAACGGTCTGGACGAAAGAACCCTGCGCCGCTGCCTTGGACGTCTTTCCGACAGCGGGCTCATCCAATGCCGGAGATCTGCAAACGGGAAACGGTTCCCTCTTCGCTATGGCGGCAAGATCCGGGACGCTTTTGGCTTTGACCTCGCACCCATCGCCGACCGATACCTCGAGATGGTCCGCCGGGCGGCGGCTGTAACCGAAGCACAGGAGCGCCTGCGATCACTCCGCGCTGAAGCCCTCGCACTCCGCCAGGAAGCCCTTCAGCAAACGGATGACGCCCCTACCCTCGCCCGCTTGCATGAGGCGCGAAATCTCCTTCGCCGGGTCCGTCTCAAGGCTCAGGACGTCATCAATCTGATTGATGAACTTCGTCGGATGATTGGCTCCGATACCGAGATCAGAAACGCCCAAACGATAGGCGTGAATTTCCAGGACGACATCACTGAAACCAACGGCCGTTCATCGTCTAAAACCGACGATCTGCCCGCCAGAGACGGACAAAATGTCCGGCACATAGAGTCCTCCAAGATAGATATAAAAAAAGAGGTTCGATCAACAGAAAAAACCGAAGAGGCCACCATCCAGCCTTCTACACAGCAGACTATGAAAAGAAATCCCGAGACAATGAACTGGCAGGACTTCTCAGGTGTAGCATCGCTTTACCCGAAACCCCCACGAAGCATTGAAGCCCTGACAAGGATCATCTTTGAAGTCGGCAACGCCTTGAACGTCAGGAAGAACCGTATCATTGAGCACCAAAAAAATAGCCGGCCCCAGCCGAACCCTCCTGGCTCTCGATTGTCTCATCGCGCGAGTGGATACCATACGACATCCCAGCGCGTATCTTGATCGAATTCTCACCGTTGAAATAGCCCAAAGCACGACTTGACCGCGGTCAAGTTTGTACAATCCTGTCCCTAATGAGGGCAGGGTGGTCTACTTTGAACGCAACTTGACCGCGGTCAAGAGTTTACCAAGGGGTGGAAAACGATGGCGTCGAACCTCACACCGATCAAGGTGCACACCCATTTCCGATGGAGCCGCGAGACCGCTTGCGGACATCTTCCATAGAAGTATTGCGTCAGCGTATCACATTGTTCGATGCGCTACTGAGCCGGGCTGCACGGGACTGCCGTCCATCTGGTGCTATGCGAGAGCGATCTGTCTGGGTTGTCTTGGGGTGATGAGGGTAGGCGAGGTGTGGAAAGCCCTGCGCCGCGAAGCGCGCCTCTGGTTTCAAACCAGCACCCAGAAAGAGCGAACAGCCGAGGAATCAATCAACATTGAGGGATTCTTTGTAAACGGTGTCTGGCACCCACCTGTTTTTGATCCGGATGATTTGAGATTCAGGCCCTGTTGGATAACAGGAGGTGAGTTTCACCATGGAGACTACGAACGAGTTTCTCACGCGTTTGGGCGTTGAGGTCTCACGGACCGGGAGCCGACGGTGGCCAGATCGTGTGAAGGCGCGGATCGTGGCGGAAACGCTGGTGCCTGGGGCAACGGTGAATGACGTTGCGCGCAAGTATGACCTGCGCCCGAACCACCTGTCGGGTTGGCGTCGGATGGCCAAGGATGGTGAACTTGTTTTGCCTGCGCCGGAGGCTGACGCGGACTTCGCCCCGTTGGTGCTGTTCGATGTCGAAAGCCCGCCACGGGCTGAAGATAAGGAGCCGACGCCCTCGGCGATCGAAGTCATGGCCGGGCCGGTGGCTGTCCGGTTGGATGGTGCCACGCCTGCGGGCCGGATTGCGGAGATCGTGCGTGCGCTTGGGGGTGGCGCATGATCTTTCCATCGAACCGGGTGCGCATATTGGTTGCTACGCAGCCAGTGGATTTCCGTAATTATGCTGAGTCCATGATTATGCAGAGTGTCTGGCAGCTTTTTAATTGCTGCCAGCACCTTAACGGCAATATCACTGCGCATATTTTCTTCTGTTTCGAACATCGTTTAGCATCGAGAGCA